>Ga0157369_10000935_pt1 | contig 37105 bp, 36 predicted proteins | sample C25metaG_FD_113461 | JGI IMG/M metagenome (GOLD analysis project Ga0157369, IMG submission 113461) | Corn rhizosphere microbial communities from Kellogg Biological Station, Michigan, USA - C2-5 metaG | ecosystem: Host-associated > Plants > Roots > Rhizosphere > Soil | place: USA: Michigan... | reverse complement strand
GACGTCCTGCTGCTTTGCCATTAGATCTTCTCCCCACGTGCGAGCAGGTCCTTGACGACCGACTCGATGCCACGGGCGTCAATGACCTTGATGCCCTTTGCCGACAGAGTCAGCGTGACGTTGCGGCGAAGCGACGGCACGTAGTACGTCTTCTTCTGCACGTTCGGGTCGAAGCGACGCTTGGTGCGCCGGTGCGAGTGTGAGATGTTGTGTCCGAAGCCGGGAACTGCTCCGGTCACCTGGCAGGTTGCTGCCATGGTTTCCTCCAATACCGAAGGGCGAGTGCCCTTCCCAAGATCCCTTGTCGGCAGGCCGGCACCGGGCCCAAAGACCCGGTTCGAGGAATCGGATTCTGAGGAGAGACGGCGGACAGCCCGCAATGCGCGCACGGATATGCGCAGCAGCGTCTAACTTTACGCGATCAGGAGGGCTGCCGCAAGGCGGCTCCGGCCGCAGTGCAGTCGGCGCACAACCCGAAGACGTCCACGACATGGGCCGCCTGGGTGAAGCCGTTCTCTGCGGCGACGGAGCGCGCCCAGGTCTCCACGGCATCCGCTTCGATCTCGACGGTGAGCCCGCAGTTGCGGCAGATGAGGTGGTGGTGGTGGTCGGCGGTGCTGCAGGCGCGGTAGAGGCTCTCGCCGTCGGGCGACTGCAGCGAGTCGGCGTCGCCCGCCTGGGCGAGGTCGGCCAGCGCGCGGTACACGGTCGCCAGGCCGATCGGCGACCCGGCGGCGTGCAGGGCGCCGTGGAGTCCCTGCGCGCTGACGAACCCGCCGGCGTCATCGAGCGCCGACCGCACCGCCTCCCGCTGCCAGGTGTTGCGCTTCATGCCTTCCACCGTAACCGCACGCCACGACGGATGCCGAGGGCCACCACGAAGACAGCGGCGGCGGTCAGCGAGATGGCCGGGCCGGCCGCGACGCCGGCGGCCCGGGACAGCAGGACGCCGATGACGCCCGAGGCAGCGCCGATGAGCGGCGCCAGCAGGAACACCTGGCGGGTGGAGACGGCGAGCAAACGCGCGGCAGCAGCCGGCGCGGCGATGAGCGCGATCGCGAGGATCGCGCCGACGGCGGGCATCGCGGTGACGACGGTCGCGGTGATGAGCGCGAGGGTGAGCAGTTCGATCGGCCACTCCCGGTAGCCGGCGGCGCGGAACCCGGCGCGGTCGAAGGTGGAAAAGAGGATCTCCTTGCCGAGGAACACGACGACGGCGATCGCGACCACGAGCACGCCGGCGGCCAGGCCGATGTCACCAGTGGACACGGTGAGGATCGACCCGACCAGGAATGATTCGACGTGCACGGGAAGCGACGGGTTCAGCGACTGCAGCAGCACGCCGAGCGCGAATCCGGCGGTGAGCACGATACCCGCCGCCACCTCGCTGCCCTGCCGGCGAACGCGCTGGATGAGGGTCATCACGCTGACGATGACCACGCTGGCGACAGCCGCGCCGAGCGGGATGCTGACGCCGAGCATGGCCGCGGCGACCGCGCCGGGGAAGGTGGCGTGCGTGAGCGCCTGCGCGAAGAAGGTGCGACGGCGCAGCACCACGAGTGAGCCGACCAGGCCGCTGCCCGCGCCGATCACGACGGCGGCAAGGAGCGCCTTCTCGAAGTAGCCCATCAGCTCGGCTCCCCTGCCTCATCGAGGCGCGTGGAGTCGCGGCTGGAGTCGCGGATGACCCGCAGCACGAGGGCGAGGGCGTACCCGGCCACGAGCATCAGCACCACTGTCGCACCGCTCGGCAGGTCCACTCCCCCGTCAACGGATGCCGCGTAACCGGCCGCGAGTCCCAGCCAGGCGCCGAACATGGCGAACCCGGCCGCCAGGAGGAACAGCGCACCCAGGCGGACGGTGACCAGGCGGGCAACGGCGGCCGGGACGATCAGCACGCCGAGTACCAGCAGGTTGCCCACGGCGCTCGATGCCGCGACCACCACGAGCGCGATCGCGATGTTCAGCGCCAGGTCGAGCGCGAACACCCGGAAGCCGGCGGCCTCGCTGCCGGCTCGGTCGAAGGCGCGGAAGACCTGCTCCTTCAGGGTGAGCCCGACCAGCATCAGTGCGATCCCGCACGCCACCACGGTCTGCACGACCTCGGCATCCGTCACCGTCAGCAACCGACCGAACAGCAGCTGCTCGAGCTGCCCGGCGTAATCCCTCTGCCGGGAGACGACGATCACACCGACGCTGAAAGTGGCGGTGAGCACGATGGCGATTGCTGCATCGGCGGGAACCCGCGTGCGTACGAGCACCGTCAGCACCGTGGCGGCAAGCACGGCGGCCACCATCGCCCCGCCGAACAGGCCCTCGCGCCCGCCCCACACGAACCCGATGGCGATGCCGGGGAAAACAGCGTGCGTGAGGCCGTCGGAGATGAATTCCAGTCCGCGCATATTCACGAGCACACCGACGATTCCGGCGACCAGGCTCAGGACGACGAGCACGGTGAGTGCCCGGGCCATGAACGGGAGCGTGAACGCACCGAAGAGAGCATGACCGACGATCTCGAGCAGCTGCATGTCAGTGCCCGGTGTGCCCGGGGACGACCACCGTGTGCTCGTCCATCTCGATGCCGACCTCGCTGAATGCGCGCTGCACGTTGGGAAGAGTGAGCACCTCCTCGCGCGGTCCGAACGCGACCTGGCCGCCGTTCAGCAGCAGCACGCCGTCACAGACGGCGCGTGCCAGTTCGAGGTCGTGGGTCGACACCAGCACGGCGACGCCGTCGGCCTTCAATCGGTTGAGCGTGGCGATCAGGGCGTCGCGGTTTTTTTGGTCGAGCCCGTTGAACGGCTCGTCGAGGAGCAGGAGCTTCGGGCCGGCCGCAAGAGCGCGCGCGAGGAGCCCGCGCTGCTGCTGGCCGCCGGAGAGGTCGCCGAAGCGCGTCTTGGCGCGGTGGGCGAGGCCGACGGCACGCAGGGCGGCGTGCACGGCGTCCTTGTCGCGCCGGCGGGGCAGCCGCATCCAGCCCATCGCCCGGTAGCGGCCCATCATCACCACCTGCTCAAGCGTGACGGGGAAGTTCGGATCGAGTTCGTCGGCCTGCGGCACGTACCCGACGCTGCCCGCAGGTGCGGGCGACTCCCCCAGCACGACGACACTCCCTTCGACGCGGGCGATGAGACCGAGCACGCCCTTCAGCAGCGTCGACTTGCCTGACCCATTGGGGCCGATCAGGGCGACCGCCTCTCCGGCTCGCACGTCGAAGCTGATGCGGCGGAGCGCGACGCTCTGGCCGTAGGCGAACGCGGCGTCGGTGACCGACAGCACGATCTGTGCATCCGGGCGCGGCGGACGAGGACGGCTCGTCATCAGAGATCACCGAGCCTTTCGGGGAGGGGAAGCGGGGTGGCGCCCCAGGAGGTGGTGATCCGGCGCACGTTGTGCACCTGTGCCGCAACATACGTCGCTCCTGCGCTCCCCGCCGGGCCGAGAGAGTCGACATAGAGCGCGTCGTCGCCGGAATATACGGTGACGCCGGCTTCCCGAGAGATGGTCTCCGCAGCCTTCGGGTTGACGGATGCCTCGGAGAACACCGCCTTCGCGCCGGTCTTCCTGATCGCCGCGACGAGCCGGTCGATCTCCGCTGCGCTCGGCTCTGCGTTGTCGTCGAAGCTCGGGATGACGGAGCCGACGTAGGTGATGCCGTATGCGGCGGTGAAATAGCCGAGGGCATCGTGGTTGCTCACGAGCAACCGCTGGGAACGGGGAACCTGGGCGACGTCGGCTCGTATCCAGGCGTCGAGGGCGCGAAGGTCCGCCTCGTACCGGTCGGCGTTGGCCCCGAAGAGCTCGGCCTTCCCGGGGTCAGCCGCACTGAGCCCGGCGGTGATGTTGTGCACCATGATCTCGGCGTTGGCCGCGTCGGTCCACACGTGCGGGTTGCCGGCATGGTGCCCCGCTTCGCCGTCGTCTCCCCCGTCGTCGTGCAGGACGTCTATGCCCACGGCGGAATGTATAATTTTGCCGGAGAACCCGGAGGCGGTCACTGAATCGTCGAGCCACTCCTCCAGCCCTAGTCCGTTCTCGATGAGAACGTCGGCCCGGGCGAGGGCGGTCAGGTCTGCTGCCGAGGGGTCATAGCTGTGGACGCTCTGGTTGGGCTGAATGAGCTGAGTCACGTGCACACCGGTTGCCTGACCGACCACATTCCGGGTGAAATCGGCCACCTGCGTCGTCGTGGCGACCACCTGGAGCCCCTTGTTCCCCGCGCCCTCCGCGGGGGCGGGCGAGCAACCGGTGAGGGCGATCGACAGCATGCCGACGACGGCAACGACCGACGGCATCCGCGAACTCACCCTGCGAAGCTACGCCTATTGATAATGATTGTCAAACTCACCCCCGCCCCAAAGCCCATTCGACGGAGAATTTAGATCCCTGGCCGGTTTTAGGGCCTCTGGAGCCCCCATTTCCGCGAATTCTCCGTCGAACGGGCGGGGCGGCGGAAGGAGATGGCTATTCGAGGAGGAGGGCCGGCTCCTCAATGATGCTGGCCACGTCGGCGAGGAACCGGCTCGCCACATCGCCATCGACGACGCGGTGATCGAAGCTCGCGCCGATGGTCGTGACGAAGCGGGGCCGCACCTCGCCGTCGACCACCCAGGGCCTCTGCTTGATCGTGCCGAGCGCGACGATGCCCGCCTCGCCGGAGTTGAGGATGGGGGTTCCGGTGTCCATGCCGAACACGCCGATGTTGGTGATCGTGATGGTGCCGCCCGACATCTCGGCCGGCGACGTCTTGCCCTCCCGTGCGGTGAGGGTCAACTGCTCGAGCGCCTGGGCCAGCTGCAGAAGGCTCATGTCGTGCGCGTTCTTGACGTTGGGAACGATGAGTCCGCGAGGGGTTGCCGCGGCGATGCCGAGGTTGACGTAGTGCCGCACAATGATCTCCTCCTCCGTGAATGTGGAGTTCACGGTGGGGTTGCGGCGAACCGCCCAGATCATCGCCTTCGCCATGATGAGCAGCGGCGAGACCTTCACCCCGGCGAAATCGGTTGACGCCTTCAGCCGCTTCACGAATTCCATGGTGCGGGTGGCGTCGACGTCCACGAACAGGCTCACGTGCGGGGCCGTGAAGGCGCTGGAGACCATGGCCTGCGCGATCGCCTTCCGCACGCCCTTCACCGGGATCCGATCCTCGCGGTCCGACGGCCACTCGGGCGTCTCAATGTTGCGGAACACGCTCACCTGCGCGGCCTCCCGCACCACGTCTTCGCGCGTCACGTCACCGATGGGGCCGGTGGGGGTCACCATCGCGAGATCGACGCCGAGATCCTTCGCGAGCTTGCGGATCGGCGGCTTGGCAATGACCGGGCCAACGGATGCGACGACCGGTCCCGTCGCGGCAGCCGCGGGTCGCTCCGGTGCCGGCTTGGAAGCGGGGGCGGAGAGTGTCTCGTGCGCGACGGGCGCCGCCGTGTGGCGCCGGCGCCTGGTCGGCATGGTTGCGGCGCTCCCGCGCCCCACGAGCATGGCACCCGACGACTCATCTGCCGGAGCATCGCCGGCCGGGGCAGCGGGCGCGGGGGAGTGCGAGGTGGCCGCCTCCGGGGCGTCCGGCTCGTCAGCACCCGACGCCGCGGCATCCGTTGTGATGGTGATGATGGGCGTGCCGACGTCGACCGTCGTGCCCTCGTCGATCAGGATCTCGCCGACCACGCCGGCGTAGGGGGAGGGCAGCTCGACAAGTGACTTGGCCGTCTCGATCTCCACCAGCACCTGGTTGATGCCGATGGTGTCGCCTGGCGCGACCCGCCACTGCACGATCTCGGCCTCGGTCAGTCCCTCGCCGACGTCCGGGAGGGTGAACTTCGACACGCTCATAGTGTGCCTTCCTTGGTCAGTACTCGAGTGCGCGGTCGACGGCTTCGAGCACGCGGTCTGGGCTCGGCAGGAAGTGGGTTTCGACGGCGGCCGGCGGGAACGGCGTGTCGAATCCCGACACGCGAAGCACAGGCGCCTCGAGCGAGTAGAACGCCCGCTCGGTCACCGTGGCGGCGATCTCGGATCCGAGGCTCACGAACCCGGAAGCCTCCTGCGCGACCACGAGTCGGCCGGTCTTGCTGAGGGACCGCAGAATCGGGTCGTAGTCGATGGGGGAGAGGGAGCGGAGGTCGACGACCTCGATCGAGATGCCCTCGCCCGCGGCGATCTCGGCGGCCTGAAGCAGCACGCTCACCATCGCGCCGTGGCCGACGACGGTGACGTCGGTGCCGGTTCGCACGACCCGGCTGGCGTGCAGCGGCGCGCCGGCGGCCTCGAAGTCGACGTCGCCCTTGGGCCAGTAGCGGCTCTTCGGCTCGAGGAAGATCACCGGGTCGTCTGACGCAATCGCCTCCTGCAGCATCCAGTAGGCGTCGTGCGGGTTCGACGGGCTCACCACCCGGAGCCCCGGGGTGTGCGCGAAGTACGTCTCGGGGCTCTCCTGGTGGTGCTCGATTGAACCGATGTGCCCGCCGTAGGGGATACGGATGACGACCGGCATCGTGACGCCGCCCTCGTGCCGCGTGCGCTGCCTAGCCAACTGGGTGGTGATCTGGTTGAACGCCGGGAAGACAAAACCGTCGAACTGGATCTCGCACACCGGCCGATAGCCGCGCAGCGCGAGCCCGATCGCGGTTCCCACGATTCCGGCTTCGGCCAGGGGTGTGTCGAAGACGCGCTTGTCGCCGAACTCCGCGTGGAGTCCTTCGGTGACACGGAACACGCCGCCCAGCGGGCCGATGTCCTCGCCCATCAGCAGCACCTTGGGGTCGTCCAGCATCGCCTGGCGCAGTCCCGCGTTCAGCGCCTTGGTCAGGGGCAGGCGAGCGGATGCCGTGGCCTGGTCGTTCACGCGTTTCCCCCTTCGAACGATGCCTCGTAGCGCTCCAGCCAGGCTTTCTGCTCCTCGATGCGCGGGTGCGGCTCGGCGTAGACGTGCTCGAAGATCACGTCGGTGTCGGGACTCTCGCTCACGAGGATCCGGCGGCGTGCGTCGGCGGCGAAGTCGGCCGCCTCGGCGTCCACCTCGTCGAAGAACTGCTGTGAGGCGCCGAGGCCCTCAAGGTAGCGGCGGAACCGGACGATGGGGTCGCGTGCGACCCAGGACGCCAGTTCGTCGTCGGTTCGGTACTTGGTGGGGTCGTCGGCCGTGGTGTGCGCGCCCACCCGGTAGGTGAGCGCTTCGATGAAGGCCGGCCCCTTGCCCGCGCGGGCATCGTCGAGCGACTTGGCAGAAACGGCGTAGCTCGCCAGCACGTCGTTGCCGTCGATCTGTGTCGACGTGATGCCGAACCCGGCCGCGCGCAGGTATAGCGGAGTGCGGGACTGGCGGGTCACCGGAACCGAGATCGCCCAGTGGTTGTTCTGCAGGAAGAACACCTCGGGAGTCTGGTAGCTGGCGGCGTAGACGAGGGCTTCGTTCGCTTCGCCCTCCGATGACGCGCCGTCGCCGTAGTAGACGATGACGGCCTCGTCGGTGTCGGGGTTGCCCGTCGCCGTGGTGCCGTCCAGCTGCATGCCCATTGCATAGCCGGTGGCGTGCAAGGTCTGGGAGGCCAGAACGAGCGTATAGAGGTGGAAGTTCCCATGCTCCTCGGGAACCCAGCCGCCGAGGGTGACGCCGCGCAGCATGCGGAGCACGTCCACCAGGTCGAGGCCGCGGATCATGCCGACGACGTGTTCCCGGTACGAGGGGAAGATGTGGTCCTGCGGCCGGGTGGCGTGGGCAGAGCCGACCTGGGCTGCCTCCTGGCCGTGGCTCGGCACCCACAGGGCCAGCTGACCCTGCCGCTGGAGGTTCGCGGCCTCGATGTCGAAGCGGCGCACAACCGCCATGTCACGGTAGAACCGGCGGTAGTCGTCGTCACCGAGCCGGTCGAGGAACGGCCCGAACTCGTCGGCCGCGGCGCTTGAGCGCAGCGTCCCCTCCGGGGAGAGGAGCTGGACGGTGGGCACGGAGGCGTCGTTCTGCGTGGCTGCCACCGTACTAACCTACCCGCCGGGCCGGGTGGCCCTCCGGAAGGGAACCGACAATCTCTTCGGATATCTGTAGGAGTTTCTGCACAGCTTCTTCCTCGCCGATCGAAAGACGGATGCCGTCGGGCTGGAATGGACGAACGACCAGGCCGGACTCGGCGAGGCGAGCGGCGACATCCGTCGTCTGGTCGCCGGTGGGAAGCCAGATGAAGTTGCCCTGCGGTCGGGGGATCTGCCAGCCCTGCCCGGTGAGGGTCGTCCAGAGTCTGTCACGGCGGTCGGCGATCTGGCGCGCCCGATCGAGGAGTTCTGACTCGTGGTCGAGGGAGGCGATCGCCGCGGCGGCGCCGGGACCGGTGACCGAGAGCGGGATGGCGGTCGAGCGGGCCGCGTCGAGCACGCTGACGGGGCCGAGGGCGTATCCGACGCGGAGCCCCGCCAGCCCGTAGGCCTTGGAGAAGGTTCGCAGCACGACGAGGTTCGGGTAGCGGCCAAGCAGAGGCGGGCCGTTCACGGCCCGGTCATCCGTCACGAATTCGATGTACGCCTCGTCGAGGATTACGAGGAGGTCGGCCGGCACCGACGCCATGAACGCCTCGAACTCGTCGGCCGTGACGATGCTCCCGGTGGGATTGTTCGGGCTGCAGACGATCAGCGCGCGCGTGCGCTCACTGACGCCGGCCGCCATCGCGGGCAGGTCGTGGCCGCCGTCGGGGCGGTTGGGCACCTGCACACTGGTCGCACCGCTCACGGTGACGAGGCTGGGGTAGGCCTCGAACGAGCGCCAGGAGTAGATGACCTCATCGCCCGGGCCTGCGGCCGCGAGGAGCAGCTGCGCCAGAAGCGCGACCGAACCGGCGCCGATGTGCACCTCGTCGGGGGAGACGTCGTACTTCTGGGCGAGCCTCTCGCGCAGCGCGAGCGCCGTCGCGTCGGGGTAACGGTTGATGTCGCGTTCGGCGTCCAGGGCGGCCAGCACGGCGGGCAGCGGGGCGAACGGGTTCTCGTTGCTGGAGAGCTTGAAGGCGGACGCTGCAGCCGGCTTGCCCTGGCGGTAGGCCGGGAGGGCGACGATCTCGGGCCGGAGGCGAACGGGGAGGCTCGCCGGGAAAGAGGTTCCGTCAGTCACCAGCCGAGTCTATGCCGCCTGCATGCCCTGATGGGCATGCAATCCGGCCGCTACCAGCCCGAAACCCTTACGTTCGCGCCGGTCATGGCGGGGCTCATGCTGGGCACGACGGCGACGTCGTGTTGACGGGAGAGGAACAGCACCCGCACCAGCATGAACGTCATCGCGACAAGCTCGCCGCCGGTCTCGGTGAGGGTGATCAGACCGTGCCCGATGAGCGGAAGCAGATTCCACACGACGATCTCCATCATGTCGAGTACGACGGCGAAGCAGGCCAGAAAGACGGTCAGCCCGAAGAAGACCCAGGAATCGTGCCGCGCCGCCTTTTGCGCGCGGAGGTGAGTGATGACCAGCATCGTGCCGAGCACGAGGCCGAAAAACGCCCATGAGCACAGCTCGCCGACGTCGTTGGGGCGTAGACCGAGAACGGAGGGCACATGCACGGTGTTCACGAGCAGGTGGCCGATGTTCTCGTGCAGACGCAGTGAGTCGTCGAGCATGAGCACCAGGAACACGAGCGACCAGGCGAAGTACAGCGGCACCTTTCGGTGAATGGCGAGAGCCAGGAGCAGGATCGCCGCGCCGCCGAGTTGCACGTAGCCCGCCCATTCGACGAGGGACTCGTCGCGGGCGCCGTCCCACATCGGGGCACGGAACAGGCCGACGAGCAGAACGTGCCCGTAACCGTTGTGCGCCAAGTAGTACAACGCGTTCGCGAACAGGAGCGCGGCGTCAAGGGCGAGCAGCGCGATGAAGGCCCCGAGGAGGGGCCGGAATTCAATGAATCGTGCGCGCCAGCCGGGTCGCTGGCGTGCAGTCTGGATGGTTTCCACCAGGCACTCCCTGTGCATGAATCCGGCTGCCACCCGGTCGGGTTTCTCGGGCGGTGGAGCTGGGTGAGGCTTAGAGTACTCGCGGGGGAGACGCATTCCTATAGTTTTATGAGCGATCCTCGTCTTTTTTTCTGTAGCGGATGCCGGTAGTCCCGCTCGCGCCTCCCTCGGACTGACATAGTGGCCTCATGGGCAGATTCCTCGTTCACCTGATCGTCACCGCCTTCGCCCTCTGGGTCACCACCGCGGTCGTGGCCGGCGTGCACGTGCAGCCCTATGCGGCGGACACCACGGCACTGGTGCTCACCTACCTCCTCGTCGCACTGGTCTTCGGGATCGTGAACGCGATCATCGGCAGGATCGTGCGCATCGTGGCGTTCCCGCTGTACCTCCTCACCCTCGGCCTCATCTCGTTCATCGTGAACGGGCTTCTGCTCCTGCTCGTTGCGTGGATCTCGGCATGGTTCGGTTTCGGCCTGGTGATCGACGGCTTCTGGTGGGGCGTGGTCGGCGCGCTGGTTCTCGGAATCGTGAGCTGGCTCGTGGGGATCCTCCTGCGGCCTTTCACCCGCCGCCGGTAGCCGAAGAGGACACGACGGCGTCAGCCTCGCCGCCCGTGGAGCCGACCACCCTGGTGCCGCGCCACCAGCTGGTCTCACCGGGCTCGGACCCCAAGAGTTCGGCGAGATCGGAGCGGAAGGCCACGATGCGGGGCTCCTCGGAGGCGTCTTCCAGCCGGGCCGTTTCTTCGTAGACGGCAAGGTTGTGCGCCGGCACCGACTCTCCCTGGGGCAGCTCGCCGGTTGCGAACGCTTCGCGGCGCACCACGAGGTGGCGGTTGTCGGCACCGGTGGCATCGTTTGGCGTGCCGCCGAGGGCAGGCACGAGGTCATCCGTGTGCTCAGTGGCGATCATGGGCACTTCGGCCGGCACGTCGACCTGCCCCGCCGGTGCGCCGAAGGTGGCCACAGCGACCGTGTCGAATTCAGCGGATGCCGCCACCTGCGCCGCCACCAATCCGCCCTGGGAGTGGCCGACCTGCACCACCCGGTCACCCGGCTGCACTCCTGCGGCCTTCATCGCCTGCACCACCGTGCGATAGGAGCCGGACTGGTGGTCGGCGACCGAGGAGATGTTCGAGGTGAGGTCCCATGGCTCCGTGGAAGCGATGGGGCTCCAATCGATCGTTCCTCCGGAATAGACGACCCACACCGGTCGAGTGGAGCCATACCGTTCGATGCGCACCTGCGGCGCCCCGGGGGAGGCCCGCGGAATGCGCCGGGCCAGGCCTGCCAGGCCTCGCGGCGGCGGTGCTCGCCTCACGGCGGTGCGCTCCACCCGGATCGGCGTTTCCCGGAACGGGCCGAGGGGACGCACCAGCCCGAGAACGCTGCGAGCCGAGGCAGAGACACCCAGCAGACCGAATCCTTCATCGCCCAGGGTGAACGACACCGGCAGGGGAACGCCGGCCGCGCCCGCGGCGGCATCATCGATCGAGGACACCAGCACACGCACCGCCTGCACGAACACGGGGTCGCTCACGACCTCCGGGGGAATCCGGAACCACTCCGCGTCCTGCTGGCGTGCCCCGCGGGCCTTGCCGGCCCTGCCGCCGCCACCCCTGGCGTCCGCGGGCGCCGGCGACAAACCAGGGGCCAGCCAACGCAGCACCGAGACGACGAGCGCCGCCGAGGTCAGTGCCGGGAGCGCCAGGATTGACAGCAGCGGAGCGAAGCGGCCGGCGGTGTGGGCGGCGAGCGCCGAGCTCGACCGCAACAGCAGGGTAAGCATCCGCTCGGCGTCGCCGTAGTTTTGGGCCGCTTCGCCCAGGGAGTCCGCCAGTCGCCCCGCGTGTTCTGCCACAGCGGCGGCGGCTTGCTCGGCCTGGAAGACAGCGAGTCCGACATCGCCCGGCCGCCAGGCGGGCGCGGGGGCATTGTCGAGCGAGCGGATGTCCGCCAACCGGTTTCGCCAACTGTCCGCGTCGCCCTGCAGCGCCGCCAGGAGCGCCCGCTCGGCGAGGAGGGAGTCGGTGGCGACCATGGTGCTTCCGCCCCCGGAGACGATCAGGGGACCGGCGTCGGCTTCTCTCCCGTCCCGCCGGCCGGCGCTCACGCCTTCGGGCGGCGGCCCCCCACCCCCGCCTTTTCCCGCCGCACCGGGTGCGCGCACTACTCGCCTCCGGCGAGGGCAGACAGTGCGACGCCCACCTCGTTCGCCGCTTCGTCAATGGCCCAGAGCAGGCGGCGCACCTCGTCGCGCAGCTGCTCGCGCTGCTCTGCGTAACGGCGGGCGGAGGCCGATCGCCAGTGCAGTCCTGCGGCCGGTGCGAGGTGATTCAACGCCGACAGCACGTCGGCCTGGAGCGCACGCAGCAGCATCCGCTGTTCGTCGAGCGCGCGGACGCGATCGGCCCGCCGCTCGTGATCGTCGAACAGACCCACAGGGGCGACACCGGTCGCCTGCGCGTCCACGTGGGCACCTCCCTCCCGATTGACTGCACCAGCGTTGCAGGCGGGGAGCGCCGCGCGTCGAGGAGGGGGTTTTCTGGGGGGCCAGGGGAGGAAATTGCCGCTGTGGAGGACCGATCGGTGCCGCACAATGGAGTAATGACTGTTGTGGGTCCCGAGCACGACCAGTCGACGCCGTTCCGGATTGCGTTCGTGTGCACGGGCAATATCTGTCGCTCGCCGATGGCGGAAATCATCCTGCACGATCTCGCCGTGCGCGCGGGTCTCGACCATCAGATCGCGACGATCTCGGCGGGAACGGGGGACTGGCACGTGGGAGAGCCGGCGGACCCCCGCACCATCGCGTCGCTCGCCAGAGCCGGGTACGACGGCACCCGTCACCGTGCGCGTCAGTTCGAGCCCGCGTGGTTCTCGGAGCTCGACCTCGCTGTTGTTCTCGATCGCTCGCACGAGCGCATCCTCCGCAGCTGGGCGACCACCGATCAAGACCGGGCGAAGGTGCGCCTGCTGCTGGACTTCGACCCGGCGCAGGCCCCTCTCCGCGACGTTCCCGACCCGTATTACTCCGACAGCGCAATGTTCGACGCGGTATTGGGCATGATTGAGAGAGCCAATCAGGCGCTGTTCCACCAACTCGCACCCGCACTCAGACAGGGAGTCCGATGAGTCCACTACCCCCGCAGGTCATCAGTCCGCTCGACGGCCGCTACCGCGCAGCCGTCACCGAGCTGGGCGAGTACCTGTCCGAGGCCGGACTCAACCGCGCCCGCGTGCAGGTCGAGGTGGAGTGGCTGATCACGCTCACCGACCGGCGCATGTTCGGTTCGGAACCGCTGTCGGCCGAGCAGAAGGCGGCCCTGCGGCAGCTGGTCGACGACTTCGGGCAAGACGAGATCGACGAGCTGGCCACCCTGGAGGCGACCACCCGGCACGACGTGAAGGCGGTCGAGTACCTCGTGCGCCGCCGGCTCGGCGCGCTCGGCCTCGACCACATCGCGGAGCTCACCCACTTCGCCGCCACCAGCGAGGACATCAACAACCTGTCCTACGCCCTCACCGTGCGGCAGGCCACCGAGCAGGTGTGGCTGCCCAAGTTCACTGCGGTCATCGACGCGTTGCGGCTTCAGGCGCGCGACTACCGGGGTGACGCCATGCTCGCGCGCACGCACGGCCAGCCGGCAACTCCGACGACGATGGGCAAGGAGCTTGCCGTCTTCGTGTACCGGTTGGAACGCATCCGTTCTCAGATCGAAGCGACGGAGTACCTCGGCAAGTTCAGTGGTGCGACCGGCACGTTCGCCGCGCACCTGGCCGCCGACCCTGACGCCGACTGGCCGGGCATCTCCCGTGCGTTCGTCGAGGGCCTGGGGCTGAGCTGGAACCCGCTCACCACGCAGATCGAGTCGCACGACTGGCAGGCCGAGCTGTACTCACGCGTCGCCCACGCCAACCGGGTGCTACACAACCTGGCAACGGATGTCTGGACCTACATCTCGCTCGGATACTTCCGTCAGATCCCGCAGGCCGGGGCGACCGGTTCCTCGACCATGCCGCACAAGATCAACCCGATCCGCTTCGAGAACGCCGAGGCGAACCTGGAGCTCTCCAGCGCCCTGCTGGACTCCCTGGCGGCGACGCTCGTGACCTCTCGTCTGCAGCGTGACCTCACCGACTCGACGACCCAGCGGAACATCGGAGTCGCGTTCGGGCACTCGCTGCTGGCGATGGACAACATTCTGCGCGGCCTCGGCGAGATCGACCTGGACCGGGCAATGCTGGCCAGCGACCTCGACGCCAACTGGGAGATCCTCGGCGAGGCGATCCAGACCGTCATTCGCGCGGAGGTCACCGCCGGGCGCTCCACGATTGAGGACCCATACGCGCTGCTGAAGGAACTGACCCGCGGCAAGCGCATCACCCAGGACGACCTGGTCGCGTTCGTGTCGCGGCTCGAGATCGGGGATGGAGCGCGGCAACGCCTGCTGCAGCTGACCCCGGCCTCGTACGTGGGGCTCGCCGACCCGCTGGTCGATCACCTGCCCTGACGCGGCTGAGGCCGCCTTCCCCTCACCCTCAAACCGTCCGTTGCGGTCGAGGCCGCCCGTTCCGCCGGCCGGTCTCGACCGGAACGGGCGCTCTCGGCGCTACTGCGGTCGGTTCTGCTCGTCGAGGTCGGACTTCTCGGCCTCGTCGGGCTTGGTTCCGAGCGCGAACAGGGCGATGACGACGAGCACCACGATGAACGTGATGCCGAGTGCGATCAGCGACAGCGTGAGCTGGCGCGTGGTGAGCAGCACCACGAACCCGACGAAGAGGGCCATCGCGCCCGAGAGTCCGAGATACTCGGCGGGGCGCAGGCGGTCAGAACGGCTGGGCGTGTGGTTGGAGGGAAGGGTCACAGAGAGTCCGAATCTTTGGCGACGGCGGGGGAGGCGGGTGCGTCCATCGTCCATTTGAGCGAGAGCCCGGCAATTCCAAGGTACACGCCGAGCACGACGAGGTAGGCGCCCAGCAGCCCGACGGCGGCGACGGGGTCGGCGGGAAGCAGCAGGAAGACGACCGCGAGCAGCACGGTGGCGCCGCCCACGATCATCCAGTCTCGCGCGGCCGGGGAGCGTCGGCGCATGCGGATGCCGCTGGACAGCTCAAGGAACCCGGTGACCACGGCCCACAGGCTCACCAGGTACAGGAAGTAGCCGATGCCGCTGCTGTGGGTCAGGAGTGCGAGGACACCCACGACGATGCCCACGACCCCCTGAGTGACGAACGATACGCGTGCCCCGCGGCCGGCGAGGTTGAACCAGCTCAGTATGCCGACAGCCAGCCCGCTCGCGAGCGCAAACCCACCGAAGACCAGCAGCCCCATCGCGGGCGTGTGGTTCGCAGTGAACGTGATCCCGATGGCGGGGATCAGGGCGATGACGGCGCGCACGACCGGCATGACCCAGCCGGCGCGGCTGGGGGCGGATGCGGTGGGGGCGTTCGCCACAGCGGCGACCTCTTTCATGACGGGACCTTCGCCCCCAGTCTACGGGGCCACCGACGGCCGACGGTCGGCTGCCGGCTCAGGCGCCGGGAACCATGTCCGCGAAGCGGGAGAAGTGGCCGTGGAAGGCCACGGTCACCGTGCGGGTGGGACCGTTGCGGTGCTTGGCGACGATGAGGTCGGCCTCGCCGGCGCGTGGGTTGTCCTTCTCGTAGGCGCTCTCGCGGTGCAGCAGGATCACCATGTCGGCGTCCTGCTCGAGCGAGCCCGACTCACGGAGGTCGGAGATGGCGGGCATCTTGTCGGCACGCTGTTCTGGCCCACGGTTCAGCTGCGACAGCGCGATGACGGGCACCTGGAGTTCCTTGGCGAGGAGTTTGAGCGCGCGGGAGAACTCGCTGACCTCCTGCTGGCGGGATTCGACCCGCTTGCCCGAGGTCATGAGCTGCAGGTAGTCGATGACGACCATCTTCAGGCCCACGCGCTGCTTCAGACGGCGGCACTTGGCCCGGATCTCGACCAGCGTCATGTTCGGGCTGTCGTCGATGTAAAGCGGCGCGTCGTTGATTCGCCCGCGGGTGGAGGCGATGGTCGTCCAGTCCCGGGTGTCGACGGTGCCCTTGCGCATGTTCTGCAGGGGAACGGATGCCTCGGCTGAGAGCAGCCGCATGGCGATCTCGCTGCGCCCCATTTCCAGCGAGAAGAAGATGCTCGGCATGTTGTGGGTGATCGAGGCCGCGCGGGCGAAGTCGAGCGCGAGCGTCGACTTTCCGAGGGCGGGGCGGGCCGCCACGATGATCAGCTGACCCGGGTGGAATCCGTTCGTCAGCTCATCCATTTCGATGAAACCGGTCGGAACGCCCGTCATCTGGCCGTCTTTGTGCTTTGCAGCCTCAATTTCGTCGATGGCGGCGGTGACGGCATCGGTGAGCGGAACGTAGTCCTCGGTCTCGGTGTTGCCGGTCACCGAATAGATCTCGGCCTGTGCGTTGTTGACGAGGTCGAGGACCTCGCCCTCGCCGGCATACCCCATCTGCACGATGCGCGTTCCGGCTTCGACCAGGCGGCGCAGCAGGGCACGTTCGGCGACGATGCTCGAGTAGAACCCGGCGTTGGCCGCGGTTGGAACCAGGCTAGTGAGAGTGTGCAGGTATTCGGCGCCCCCGGCTCGGGAGAGCTCGCCGATTTTGGTCAGCTCGTCGGTGACGGCAATCACGTCGGTCGGCTCACCGTGGGAATACAACGACAGGATGGCGTCGTAGATGATCTCGTGCTTGGGGATGTAGAAGTCACTCCCGCGCACCGTCTCGACGACGTCGGCCACGGCGTCTTTGCTCAGCATCATGCCGCCGAGCGCGCTCTGCTCAGCGAGAAGGTCGTGCGGGGGAGTACGCTCTCCCTGCCGCGGCTCCGCGGATCGCTGGTCGCCGCGTTGGTCCGCTAACCCCAAGTGAGCAATCGACACGGTGCAGGCCTCCCTTTCCGAGCTTGTTGGAGTTGTATCAGGACCCACCGACAGAGATGGGATGCGCCGGGCGCAGCCGTTCGGGTACGGGGGCTTGCCCACAGTAGGGATCGGGGGTCGCCCCCCTCAACAGTGCCTGTGGATAACTCTGTGGGGAAAAGCCGCGAAACGCCGCGCGCCGTGTGCACACCCTGTGCACTTGGCTGTGGAGAAGCGAGCGTTGTTCTGAGAAATATGGCGCCTGACCGGGCACTTCGTGATTCCACAGGTGTGTGTAAAAAGTAGTCTGAAGTACGCATTGAAGGTTGGGTGAGTGCCGCTCACCTGTGTACAAGTCTGTGAGTGAGGGCCCCGTTTTTCACCCCTTAACGGGGTGCAGCGCCGGGTTCCCAACGGAACCCGGCGCTGCACGAGAGGGTGCGAAAGCTACTTCGCGGCGACCACCTGAAGGGTGATCGTGGCACTCAGCTCGTCACGCAGGCGAACAGTCGCCTCGTGCTCACCGGTCGCCTTGATCGGGCTCAGCTCGATCTTGCGCTTGTCGATGCTGCCGAGGCCGGCAGCGGCAACAGCGTCAGCGACGTCGGCCGGCTTGACGGAGCCGAACAGGCGACCGCCCTGGCCCGCCTTGACGGTCAGCTTGACTTTGGCGTTCTCGAGGGTCGCCTTGAGCGCCTGCGCCTCTTCGAGGGTGGCGTGCTCACGAGCCGCACGAGCAGCCTTGATCTGGTCGATCTGCTTCTCGCCACCTCGCGTCCACGCCACGGCGAAGCCCTGCGGGATGAGGTAGTTGCGGGCGTAACCGTTCTTGACGTCGATGACGTCGCCGGGAGCGCCGAGGCCGGTGACCTCGTGGGTCAGAATGAGTTTCGACATGTGGGCTCCTTACCGGCCGGACCCGGCGTACGGCAACAGGGCCATCTCGCGGGCGTTCTTGACGGCACGGGCGATGAGGCGCTGCTCCTGGACGGAGACGCCGGTGATGCGGCGGGCGCGGATCTTTCCACGCTCGGAGACGAACTTGCGGAGGGTGGCGACGTCTTTGTAGTCGATGACGCCGACCCGGATCGACTTCGCGGGGGCAGCGTTCTTGCCGCCCTTGGCTCCGCGGAGTGGCTTGCGGCGATCGCCGCTGCTCTTTCCAGCCATGATTTCCTTTGCTTTCTTAAGTGTTGGTCAGCCGCGTGGCGGCTTAGAAGGGAGTCTCGTCGCCGTAGCTGCCCGGGGTTGCCCAGACATCTCCGCCGCTGGCGGCCGGTGCGCTGGGAGCCCAGGGCTCGTCGGCGCCGCCGGCGGAGGATCCGCCGCCACGGGGAGAGGACGACGACTGCGCGCGCGTGATCGAAGCGGTGGCGTAGCGCAGGCTCGGGCCGATCTCGTCGATCTCCAGCTCGATGCTGGTGCGCTTCTCCCCCTCCTTCGTCTCATACGAGCGCTGCCGGAGACGCCCGGAAGCGATGACACGGGAACCCTTGGTCAGTGAACCGGCGACGTGCTCGGCGAATTCACGCCAGACGCTCGCGCGCAGGAACAGAGCTTCACCGTCTTTCCATTCGTTCGCCGCACGATCGAACGTGCGCGGCGTGGAAGCGATGGTGAAGTTGGCAACGGCCAGCCCGCCCTGCGTGTAGCGCAGCTCGGGGTCGCTGGTCAGGTTGCCCACCACGGTGATAACGGTCTCGCCGGCCATGGGCTACTTGTCGCTTGCCTTGTCAGCGGATGCGGCAGCCACCTTGGCAGCGGGGGACGGAGCCTTGGGAGCATCGTCCTTTGCAGCGGCAGCCTTGGGGTTGGCAGCCTTTCGGGCGGCCTTCTCCTCGGCGAGCTTCGCGGCGGTCGCGACCTGCGCGATCGCGTCCTCGGCGCGGAGAACCTTGGTGCGCATGACCGCTTCGGAGAGCTTCAGCTGGCGGTCGAGTTCGACCGTGGCGTCGGCGTTCGCGGTGAAGTCGACGACGGCGTAGATGCCCTCGGACTTCTTGTTGATCTCATAGGCGAGACGGCGACGGCCCCAGACGTCGACCTTGTCGATGGTTCCACCGTCGTTGCGAACAACGTTGAGGAACTTGTCAAGGCTGGGAGCTACGGTGCGCTCGTCGATCTCGGGATCGAGGATGACCATCAACTCGTACTGATGCATGACTAACCCACCTCCTTCGGACTAAAACGGTCACAGACTTTCTGCGACAGGAGGGTTGTGCATGTGCTGTAAGCGGAGGCCGGGACTCCGGCGCGCAGACAACCGACTAAGACTACCGGATGCGCCGCCCTGCGCGCCACTCCGTGCGCTTCGCGCTCCGCTGGCACCCTCCCCGCCCGCCGAACCCGTCTGCTGCGGCCAAAACCACCCGGCACACCGGCCACCTTCGACCGCAAGGGGCGGATTCGAGGTCAGTGGTGCCGACAGAGTCATCGTTCCGGCCTCAATCCGGCCTTCATCAGCTTCGCCCGGAGCCGGGATGGGCTGAGGGCGTCTTCCCAGAGCCAGCGCACCATGTCTCGGCCTCCCTCCCGCAAACGGTCCTCGCGCACCTTCTCCTCCCAGACCACCTCATCGGAGGTTCGGCCGTTGAGGTACTGGTCGCGCGTGTACTTCACCTTGCCGTCGTATTCTCCGAGCAGCACTCTGCGTTGCACCGTGTGACGCTCGTCCCAGCTGAAGTCGACGATGTCGTCGCCCCCGTCCGGGCGCGCGTACTGGGCTTGCAGCACGGGCGCGGGCATCCCGGCGCGAAAGACATTGGCCCGGCTGGCCGATTCTCCCGGCGAGCCGGACAGCCCGTCGGCGAATTCTGCCGCCGTGCGTGCGCGCCGGCAGCCGCGCACGGTCCCGAGTGCACGCGCTGCCTCCACCAACTGCTCCTTGCTGACGTCGCCAACGAGTCTGCCATCGGGCAGGGCGAAACGCTGACGGATGCCGGCGTCGAGGCTCGCGACCGCTGACACGAAGCCCGTTGTCCGGGCGAGGTCCACCATGGTGCGCAGCCGACTCGTCACCAGTAAGCCGTCAATCTCGACCACCTCGCCGTCGGAGACCGCACCGACGTGCCAAGCGACCCCGTTCTTTGAACGAGGCGCTTTCGGCCCCTCCGCAACGAGGTGCACCTCGCGCGGCCACCGACCGATGATGGGGAGTCCCCATACCCGGGCCGCCGATTGGTGGGACAGGATCGGCCGGGACTTCCGGGTGAGGACGACGGCCTTGATCTGCATGAGGTAGCGATCGTCGTCGCTCGCAGAGTTCCACAGGGCCGTCGGAGCATAGACACCGCGCACCAGCCGGCGTTTCTCACCGGCGTCCCGCGCCCGACGAAGCGCGCGCCCGTCGCGGCCCTCGAGGAATTGGTCGCGCGCAAGCTCCAGGCCGGCCGCCCGGGCCATATCGAAGGTGTCCATGCCTCAGAGAGTGGCGGGCCGGCGCGCCCACCCGGCCCGGGGCGGCGTCGTCGGTGCAGAACCAGCCACGGCATCCGCCTGTTGAGGAGGACACCGCCGCACCGAAGCGGTCCTGTGCGGTCGAACCCGCCCGGCCCAGCGGGCGGGTTCGACCGGAACGGGCGGGTTCGGCGGAGTAGGCTCCGGCTAGGTGTACTTCCCCGGCAGGTTGTGAACGGGTGAGGTAGGCGAAGACCTCCGGGCAGGATGTGGGTTACCACACTCACTCTCCTGACCACGGAGGTCTTCGTGACTCACGCTAACGCGCCTTTGACGCCGGAAGGGCGTCGTCGTCTTGCTGTCCTCGTCGTGGAGCGGCGGTGGCCATTGCGGCGTGCTGCTGAGCGGTTCCAGTGTTCGCCGGCGACGGCGAAGCGGTGGGCGGACCGGTACCGGGCCGGGCTGCCGTTGACGGACCGCAGCTCCAGGCCGCAGATGTCGCCGAACCGGCTACCGCAGAAGACGGAGCGGCGAATCCTCGCGTTGCGGTTTACGCGCCGGTGGGGGCCGCATCGGATCGCGTATCACCTGCGGTTGCATCGCTCGACAGTCGGGCGGGTCCTGGCCCGGTATCGGATGCCGAAGCTCGCGAACATCGACCAGGCCACCGGGCTCCCGGTGCGCAGACCGAAACCGAAGCGGTACGAGGTCGCCGCGCCGGGTCAGCTCGTCCACGTAGACATCAAGAAGCAGGGGCGGGTCCCTGACGGCGGCGGCTGGCGGATTCACGGCCGCGGATCCGCCCAGGACCGCAACGCTGGCGTCGCCCGGGACAAGGCCGCCCGGGCGGGCGCGGCAGGCTCCCGCGGCTACCGGTACCTGCATCACGCGGTGGACGACTACTCGAGGGTGGCGTACTCGGAGATCCTCGACGACGAACGCAAGGAGACCGCGGCGGGGTTCTGGGAACGCGCGAACGCCTTCTTCGCCGGCCTGGGCGTCACAGTCACCGCGGTGATGACCGACAATGGCTCCTGCTATCGCTCACACGCCTTCGCCGATGCGCTCGGCGAAACCGTCAAACACAAGTGGACCAAGCCTTATCGGCCGCAGACGAACGGCAAGGTCGAGCGCTTCAACCGGACCCTCGCCGCCGAATGGGCCTACGCGAGGCCCTACGCCAGCGAAGCGGAACGAGAAGCCGCCTACCAGCACTGGCTCCACGACTACAATCACCACAGACCCCACACCGGCATCGGCGGCAAGACTCCCTCAGCCCGCGTTCACAACGTCACAAGGAAGTACAGCTAGCCGGCGATGGCGGCGTTCGCGGCGTCCTGGGCCTTCTTCAGGCCCTCGGCCACAGGCACGCGCCCCGCGAAGACGTCCTCGAGGATCGGCCCGTAGGCACCGAAGGCCGCCCCGAAGTTCGCTCCCTGCGGTGCCGGGATCGTCCCGTTCTTCAACACGTCGAAGAACTTCGACACATCCACGCCCTGCGACTGCCAGTAGGTGCGGTACACCGGCTGCGCTCCGGTCACCGCCGGAACGGCCGCTCCGCTCGCGCCGACGAACTCGTTGCCCTCGGCAGACCCCATCCACTCGAGCACCTTCTTGGTCGCCTCGGCGTGCGTGGTCGCAGCGTTGCCCGCCGCGACGATGCCGTTCGTCACCGAGATGCGCCCGGCAGGGCCGGCCGGGATCGACGCAACGCCCCAGTCGAAGTCGGCGCCATCAGCCACGTTCTTCAGGTTGTACAGGCCCGACTGGAACAGCGCCATCTTCCCCTGGATGAACTGGTCGCGGCTGAAGTCGCCGTTCTCGTTCGTGTCCGCGGCCGACGGCGCCACGTGGTCCTTGTTGATCAGGTCGACGAGGTACTGGAACGCCTCGACCGTCTTCGGGTTGGCAAACGTGAAGCGGTCGCCGTCCTGATAGGTTCCGCCGTTGGAGCCGATGTAGTTGATGTAGATGGCCTGCAGGTCGTTGCCGGCGTTGTAGCCGTACTGCGTGACGGATGCCGGGTCGAACGCGGCGTCGTCGGCCGTGTGTCCCGCGGCATCCTTCGTCAGCTTTTTCAGCACCGGAACGAAGGTATCGGACGAGGCGTCAGGGCTCCAGGTCAGGTTGTCCAGTGAGGCTGGGTCAATGCCCGCATCCTTCAGGAGTGCCTTGTTGTAATAAACGGCGATGCCGGCGTCAGAGAGCTGCGGGACACCCCACAGCTTGCCGTTTCGCGTGAACTGCTTGACGACGCTCGGCGCCCAGGCCTTCTTCGCGTCGGTGCCGAGCGTCTTGTCGATGTCGAGCAAGTCGCCGTTGTCGGCGTAGTCCGCGAAATAGGAGTTGTTCACCCAGAAGATGTCGTCGGCGCTCTTGCCGGCCACGTCGGTGCGCAGCTTCGTCCAGTAGTCGGCCCACGGCACCACGGTCAGTTTCACGTCGATGCCCGGGTTCTTGTCTTCGAAGGCCTGGAACGACTGCTCATAAGCGGATGCCACCTGCTCGTCCCACACACGCACGGTCACCGTGGTGTCGCCCTTCGCGCCCGTTTCGCCTCCGCCGCCGCGGGATCCGAGGAGCGCGGATCCGGCTCCCACCGCTCCGACGACGACGACGACAGCGGCGACGGTGATGGCGATGACAGTGGAGCGCTTGGCCATGGGGTTCCTTGAGTGGTGCGGTGTGCGGGGGGCACGGTCGGTCAGGGGCGAAAGGGCATGCGAGTCGGTGGTTATTTGAAGCCGGTGATGGCGATGGACCGCACGATCTGTTTCTGGAAAACCAGGAACAGGGCGAGCAGTGGCACCACGGCGAGCGTCGTTGCCGCCATCACGAGCGTCCAATTTCCGTTGTACTGGCTCTGCAGGCTTGCAGTGGCCACAGTAATCGGTCGCCAGTCGTTGCCCGTCGTGATAACCCGCGGCCACAGAAAACTATTCCATTGGCTCACGACAGTGATCAGTGTGACGGTGGCGATGATCGGTCGGCTCAGGGGAACCACCACTTCGACCAGCACGTCGAGCGTATTGGCCCCGTCGAGCCGCGCCGCATCAACCAGGTCCTGGGGGATGCCCCGGAAGTACTCCCGGAGCAGGAAGGTCGCATACGGGCTCGCGAATGCGAAGGGGAGCACGAGGCCCCAGAACGTGTTCCGCAGCCCCAGCTCCGCCATCATCAGATACAGCGGGATGACCAGGACGATCGCGGGGATCATGAGGGTCGACAGGTACACCCAGAACAGGGCGTCTCGCCCAGGGAAGTTTATGCGCGCAAAGGCATACGCCGCCATGATGGAGAACAGCAGCTGTCCACCGACGAGCAGGAGCGCGGCGAGCACGGTGATGACAATGGCACGGCCGAACTCGGCGCGGCCTGTCAGGAGCGCGTTGAAGTTCTCGAGTGTGACGGGGTCAGGCCACGCGAGTGAGCTCTGCCGGGCGAACTGGGCAGGTGTCTTGAACGCCGTCATCACGCTCAGCACGAAGGGAGCCAGAGTCAGGGCCGCCCCGGCGATGAGCACCAGGTAGACCAGGAGTGTCCTAGTCCATTTCATAGGTGATTCTCCGTTGAAAGTACAGCTGCTGCGCGAGCGTGATCGCCACGAGGATCACGAGGAGGATGACGGCCATCACCGCCGCCCGGCCGAAGGAGAACGACTCGAACGCTTCGTAATAGATACGGGCGGCCACGACATCCGTTCGCCGCTGCGGGCCACCGCCGGTCAGAGCATAGACCTGGTCGAAGATCTGGAAGGTGGAGATGACCGAGGTGACGAGCACGAAGAACATGGTGGGCCGCAGCAGGGGGAGCTTGACGTGCCAGAACAGCGCTGCCGGCCCGGCTCCGTCGAGCCGGCCGGCCTCGAGCAGGTAGGCGGGGATATTGAGCAGTCCGGCCATGAAGAACAGCGTCACGTAACCCACGTTGGTCCAGATCACGACGGCACAGACGGCGGGGAGCGCGAGCTGAGGGTCCGACAGCCACTCCACCCGCTGGCCGATGAGAGCGTTGAGGGCGCCGCCGGTCGGCGCGAAGATCCACTTCCACACCACACCGAGGGCGAGGGGCGCGCAGATCCACGGCAGCACATAGAGCGTCCTGAACAGGCCCGAACCCGGCAAGCCGCGGGTGAGCAGGGACGCGGCAAACAGTCCGAGTGCCGTCTGCACCGGGATCACGATCGCGACGATCACCAGGGTCACCATCAGCGAGTTCGCGAACACGCCGTCGGTGAGTACGGAAACGTAATTGTCGAGGCCCACCCAGCGGGCGGGGGAGATGAGGTCCCAGCTCTGGAAGCTCAGCCAGATGACAACGAGCACGGGAAACACCAGAAAGCAGGCGACTCCGAACAGGCTGGGCGCGAGAAACGCGAAGCCGGCGATCGTGTTGCTGCGGCGGGCGCGGCGAAGGCCCGGCCTCTGCCCGGCTCTGGTGCCCGACCGGATGCCGCCGCTAACGGCCACGCCCGTCCCACCAGGCCCGCAGTCGGCGCGTCGCCTCCTCCTCGCCGAGCGGCCCGTCGTCGAGGCGCTGCTCGAGAAGGAACCGATACGCCTCACCGACCTCGCGGCCGGGAGTCAGGCCGAGGACAGCCATGATCTGCTCGCCGTTGAGGTCGGGGCGGACGGCCGCCATTTCCTCCTGCTCTGCCAGCACGGCGATCCGCTGCTCAAGGTCGTCATACGCGAAACCGAGGCGGTCCGACTTTCGACGGTTGCGTGTGGTGACGTCAGACCGGGTGAGGATGTGCAGGCGCTCGAGCTGGTCACCCGCGTCGCGCACATACCGGCGCACAGCGGAGTCTGTCCAGGCGCCTTCCGTGTAGCCGAAGAACCGCAGGTGAAGGTCGATCAGCTGCGCGACGGCGTTGATCGTGTCGTTATCGAACCGCAGTGCGCGCAGGCGTTTCCGGGCGAGCTTCGCGCCCACCACGTCGTGGTGGTAGAAGCTCACCGCCCCGCCGGGCTCGAGCTTGCGGGTCGCGGGCTTCCCGATGTCGTGGAGAAGCGCGGCCAGGCGCAGAATGAGGTCGGGCGAGTCCAGCGTCGCCCGCTTCTTCTCGTAATCGATCGCCTGATCGAGCACCGTCAGAGTGTGCTGGTACACATCCTTGTGGTGATGGTGCTCGTCGATCTCCAGCCTGAGGGCGGGCAGCTCCGGCAGCACAATGGCAGCGAGCCCTGAGTCGACCAGTAGCTCGAGCCCCCGCCGCGGCGTGTCAGAGAGCAGCAGCTTGGTGAGTTCTTCCGATACGCGTTCGGCAGAGATGTGACGGATGCTCTCGGCCATCGATTCCATCGCCGTCACCGCGTCGTCATCGAGGGTGAAGCCCAGCGTCGCAGTGAACCGCGCGGCCCGCATCATGCGCAGGGGGTCGTCACCGAACGACACTGCCGGGCTGATCGGAGTCCGCAGCCGGCCGGCGAGAAGGTCGTCAATGCCCCCCGACGGGTCTACGAGCTTCACCTCAGGGAGGCGGAGGGCGAGGGCGTTCACGGTGAAGTCGCGCCTGAGCAGGTCCTCCTCGAGGCTCCGGCCGAAAACAACCTCGGGCTTGCGGCTCTGGCCGTCGTAGCTGTCGGTGCGGTAGGTGGTGATCTCCACCGTCTCGCCCCCGATCTGGGCGCCGATGGTGCCGAACGCCCGCCCGATATCCCAGTGGGCTCGTGCGATGGGCTTGACGATCTCCAGCACCTGTTCGGGTGTGGCGTCAGTGGTGAAATCCAGGTCGTGCGTGTCGCGGCCGAGAAAGGCGTCCCGTACCGGCCCACCGACGAAGGCGAGTTCGTGCCCGGCCGACGCGAAGGCGTTCGCCAAACGCGATACGGGGGGAGAGGCAGCCAGTTCGCCCAGCCGCGCGAGGGCTGCTGCGACGCTCTGCATGCTCCCCATGCTAGTTGGTCGTTCCAGCCGGCGTCGGGTGCTGCCCGGTGCCGCTCCTGCGGCCCGCCTCAGGGTTCGCCGAGCCGCCACACCATAGAATCGCCAGCATGGCCGAGACCGATCACGCGCGCTGGCCTGCGCGCTCCCGGCTTCTCGGCGTGGTCATTGTCGCCGGTTCTCTGCTGTTGCCTGCCGCCCCTGCCGCCGCGCAGCCGCCGAGCCGACCAGCCGCAGCCGCGGCAGAAGACGGCGTGATTCTCACGATCGCACCGCTCGGCAACGCTCTCCTGCGTCCCGGACAGGACCTTTCGATCACCGGCACGGTGCGCAACGCGACGGCCGCCACCATCGCCGGTGGAAACCTGGACGTGTCGATCACCGACAACGAGATCGGAAGCCGGGACGGGCTTCAGAAGTGGCTCGGGTCCGATGCCGACGACGTGCCCGAGCGCCGGATCGCGGCCCAGCAGGTGAAGACGCAACTGCTGCCCGGCCAGGAGTTGCCGATCAGTCTGACCGTGCCCGCGGCATCCGTTCGACTCGCACCGACCGAATGGGGGACCCGCGGGATCGATGCGACGTTCAGCATCGCCGGCGGCAGCACCGTGACCGGCAGGAGCGCCATCGTCTGGACGGGGGCGCCTGCTCCAGCGAAGAACAAGCTGGGCATCGTCGTTCCGATTACGGTGCCGCCGGGTAGCCAAGGGCTCATTCCAGCGGCTGACCTCGCCGCCTACACCGCTCCTCTTGGACTCCTGAGAACCCAGCTCAATGCCGTGCTCGGACGCCCCGCCATCATTGCCATCGATCCCATGATCATCGCGTCGATCAGGGTTCTCGGAAGCGCCGCGCCCGAGTCCGCCCGTCAGTGGCTGGAAGAACTAGCACATGCCGACAATGACATATTCCCTCTGACGTATGCCGATTCAGATATCACTCTTGAGGCTGAGTCGAAGGCGGAGAGGATTCTCGTGCCGACGAGCTTTGAGCAGGCGATCGATCCCTCCAATTTCGCTCCTACTGCCGCCAGCCCCCGCCCAACGCCGGGAGTCCCCGCGCCCAGTGGCACGCCCGCACCCGCACCTTCGCTGCCGACAGGACCGGCCGAGGTGCTGGCCTGGAACTACACGAGCACAGACATCGCGTGGCCCGCCGCAGGGACCGTCACGCCCAAGGCCCTCGACTTCTTCACCGCTTCAGGGCTCACCACCACCATCGTTTCGGACTCCGAACTGGCCGACCCGCAGGTCTCCCAGCCGGCCACCGCGCTCGGCAGGCATCCGGCCCTGGTCACCGACGAGGCGCTCTCGACCGCCATCCGGCGTGCCGCCGTAGCTTCGTCCGACACCGCCTGGCGTCAGGCTGTGGCGGATGCACAGGCGCAGCTTGCAATTCTCGCGGATGACGGTGCGGCCGCCACGCTTCTGACCAGCATTGACCGCGCCACCGCGCGATCAGCCACCCGGTTGGGTGCGACGATCGACGCCCTCATCGCACCGACCTGGACGACGCGGGCCTCCCTCGCCGAGGTGCGGGAGGCCGGAACCAAGCCGAACGCGGCGCTCAACGGATCGCCCCAACCGTCAGGGCGATCCGACCAGGTCAACGCTTTGCTCGCGCGGGGCGGCGAGGTGTCGGAGTTCGCAACTGCATTGAAGAACCCTTCAGACCTCACCGGAGAGTACCGTCTGAACCTGCTGGCCCTGCTGGCCACCAGTTGGCGGGGCGAGCCCGACGCGTGGGACAGTGCCGTCGCCGAGAGTCTCGCGAGCTCAGACAAGACCTTGCACGCCGTCTCGATCACGACCGAGGGACCGTTCCTCGTTGTTGCCAGCCAGACCGACATCCCGATCACACTCAGCAACGACTTTGATGAGGCGGTGAAGGTCCGCGTGCAACTCGTCCCCTCCAACGGCCGGCTCCTCGTTGAGCAGGAGACCGAGGCGACCATTGACGCGGGGTCCGCGAAGAGCGTGCTTGTTCCCGTCACCGCGAAAGTCGGAAACGGCTCCGTCATGCTGCGCATTTCCGTCCGCAGCCCGACGGGCGTCCTCCTCGCCGAACCCAAGACCGTCGCCGTCAACGTTCAGGCGGAGTGGGAGGGCATCGGCGCGGTTATCTTCGGCATTCTCGTCGTACTGTTCTTCGGCTTCGGTGTGTGGCGGAACATCGCCCGACGCCGTCGGGAGCGGGGCCAGGACCGACGACCGGACGCGCTCGCCACGCCCGACGCGGATCCGCAGACTGAACCGGCGACAGATGCGACTCCGGGAGAGGGAGCATGAGCGCCGCGAGCGGAATCGGCCGGGCGAGCCTCTTCCTTGCCTCGGGAACGGTCGTCTCGCGCATCCTCGGCTTCGTGAAGGCCATCGTGCTCGCGCAGACCATCGGTGTTGTGGGCAGCGCGAGCGCCGACGCCTTCGCGATCGCGAACCAGCTTCCGAACAACATCTACGTCATCGTCGCCGGGGGAGTGCTGAGCGCTGTCCTGGTTCCCCAGATCGTCCGCGCCGGTCTGCACCAGGACGGCGGACGCGGATACATCAACAAGCTCATCACTGTTGCCCTGGTCGTCCTGTCGGTTGCCGCTGTCGCCGCTACGCTGCTGGCACCCGCCCTCACGTGGATATCCGGTACGCAGCTGAGCGGTGAGCAACTGGCCCTCGCCATCACGTTCGCCTATTGGTGCCTGCCCCAGATCTTCTTCTACGGCCTCTACACCGTTCTCGGCGAGGTGCTGAACGCGCGTAAGTCCTTCGGGCCCTTCACCTGGGCTCCTGTACTCAACAATGTGGTCGCGATCGCCGGCCTCGTCGTTTTCATCGTGCTTTTCGGCAGCGACCCCAATGGCCACCGCGCTGCCAACGAGTGGACTACGGGCATGGTGAGCCTCCTCGCCGGCAGCGCGACCCTCGGGGTAGCCGCCCAAGCCCTCATCCTCTTCTACTTCTGGCGCCGCATCGGTTTGCGCTACCGCCCCGACTTCTCCTGGCGCGGTGTCGGCCTCGGGACAGCAGGACGGATGGCTGGCTGGACGTTCGGAATGTTGCTCATCACTCAGCTGGCGGGCATCGTGGAGACGAACGTCGCAGGAATCGCTTCGGATGACGGCCCATCCGTTGCCGCCCTCGCCAATGCCTGGCTGATCTTCATGCTGCCGCACTCGGTCATCACCGTCTCGGTCGCGACTGCCTACTTCACGCGTATGAGTGAACACGCTGCCGCAGGTTCCCTCCGCGACATCCGCAGCGACGTGTCCTCCGCGGCCCGGAGCATCTCCCTCATCATCGTGCTGGCCAGTGCCGTGCTGATCGTGGTCGCCTATCCGTTCTCCCGAGTTTTCACCCGCGATTTCTCGGATGTCCAGGCGTTCGGTGACGTCATCATCGCGTATGTGCTGGGTCTCGTTGCGTTCAGCCTGCTGTTCGTCATCCAGCGCACGTTCTATGCACTCGGCGACACCCGCACGCCCTTCTTCTTCACTTTGTTCCAGGTCGTTCTCGTCATTATCGGCGCCCTCGGCAGCGCGTTCCTGCCTAAGCCGTGGATCGCGGTGGGCATCGCGCTGGTGATCACCATCAGCGGCACGCTGCAGACGCTCCTCGCCGGGTATTTGCTGCGACGGCGCATCCACGGAATCGACGGGCGCCGAATCGCGAAGAGCCTGCTGAGGTATCTCGGGGCGGCCGCGCTCCCGCTCGTTCTCGGTTTCGTCGTGCTCCGGCTGCTGGGGGGAACCCATGAGGGGGGCTTTGCCGTCTCTGGCATCGCGCCGGCCATCCTGTCGATGATCGCCATCGGTACGGTGATGGCTCTCACGTACCTCGTCATGCTGGTCGTCCTGCGGACGCCGGAATTGCGAACCCTGGCGGCGCCCCTGCTCAGGCGTGTGAAGCGCTGAGAGGCGCGAGCGTCGCCACGGCGGCGGAATAGCATCGCAATAGGATGTGTTGTAGCGACTGACGATCGAGATCCCGTCGTCGCCCCCCACCAGTACAAGGAGAGTGCCCGTGCGCCAGATCATCATTGTCGGGTCGGGACCTGCCGGGTTCACCGCGGCCATCTACGCGGCTCGCGCGAACCTCAAGCCGCTTCTGATCGCCAGTTCCGTCGAGGCGGGCGGCGAGCTCATGAACACCACGGACGTCGAGAATTTCCCCGGCTTCCCCGAGGGCGTCATGGGGCCGGATCTGATGGGCAAAATGCAGGAACAGGCCGAACGGTTCGGCACGGAGGTCGTTTATGACGACGTGGTGCGCCTGGAGCTGGACGGTGACGTCAAGACGGTCACACTCGGCTCTGGTGACACTCATGAGGCACTGGCGGTCATCTTCGCGACGGGATCGGCGTACCGCAAGCTCGGCCTCTCCGACGAGGAGCGCCTCTCCGGACACGGCGTGTCGTGGTGCGCCACGTGCGACGGCTTCTTCTTCAAGGGCAAGACAATCGCGGTCGTCGGCGGCGGCGACTCCGCAATGGAGGAGGCGACCTTCCTCACGCGCTTCGCCGAGAAGGTTTTCGTCATCCATCGCAAGGACACGCTGCGCGCGTCGAAGATCATGCAGGAACGCGCGTTTGCGAACGAGAAGATCGAGTTCGTCTGGAATTCCGAAGTGACGGCGATCACCGGTGCGGATGCCGTCACCGGCGTTCAGCTGCGCGACACCGTCACCGGAGACACCAGCACGCTCGACCTCCAGGGCCTCTTCATCGCCATCGGAAACGACCCGCGCACGCACCTCGTGCACGACCAGCTCACGCTGACCGCCGAGGGCACTATTGCGGTCGACGGCCGCTCGTCGCGCACGAACCTCCGTGGCGTGTTCGCCGCCGGTGACGTGATCGACCCCACCTACCGACAGGCGGTCACCGCGGCGGCATCCGGCACCGTCGCTGCTCTCGACGCCGAACACTACCTCACCACCCTGCCTGCCGACGTGGTGGCACACGCCAGCGAGCCCGAACTCGTAACATCGACCAACTAAGGAGAATCACATGACTGCACGCGCTGTCACTGACGGAACGTTCGACCAGGAAGTTATCAACAACGAAAAGACCGTTCTCGTTGACTTTTGGGCGGAATGGTGCGGCCCCTGCCGCGCTGTGAGCCCGATCCTCGATCAGATCGCTGCGGAGCACTCCGACAAGCTCGACATCGTCAAGCTCAATGTTGATGACAACCCGGCCCTCGCTGCCAAGTACCAGATCACCTCGATCCCTGCAATGAAGGTGTTCCAGAAGGGCGAGGTCGTCAAGACCGTTATCGGCGCCAAGCCGAAGCCCGCGCTCGAAGCCGACCTGGCCGCCTACCTCGCGTAGTCGTCCGGCGTCCTCCGACCCCGTCCGGCACCAGCCGGGCGGGGTCGACCGCTTTAAACACCGAATACCATGGAAGCCATACGCAGAACGGAAGTGACGTGACGAAACAGGGACCACCCCAAGCCGGCAATAATCTCGACCCGTGGTACGACCACTACTCAGAGCGAGCCGGGGGTTTACGAGCCTCCGAGGTACGCGCTCTGTTCGCCGTCGCCTCCCGGCCCGAGGTCGTCTCGCTCGCCGGCGGCATGCCATTCGTCTCGGCCCTACCCCAGGACCTTGTGATCGATGCCATGGATCGCGTCATGGTGCAGCAGAGCGCCGTTGCGCTGCAATATGGCTCTGGTCAGGGAGTTCCCTTGCTTAGGGAGCAAATCCTCGAGGTCATGGCGCTGGAGGGGATCAAGGCGAACGCCGACGATGTCGTGGTCACCACCGGCTCACAGCACGCGCTGGAACTGGTGAGCAAACTCTTCCTCGACCCGGGCGACGTGGTGCTCGCCGAGGGGCCGAGCTACGTGACGGCGCTCGTGATCTTCAAGTCCTACCAGGCGGAGGTGGAGCACGTTCCGATGGATGAGCACGGGCTCATCCCACAGGCGCTACGGGAGCACATCGCCCGCCTCAAGGCCGCGGGCAAGACGATGAAGTTCCTCTACACGATCCCCAGCTTCCACAACCCGGCTGGCGTGACACTCAGCTGGGAGCGCCGCCTCGAGATCCTCGAGATCGCGCGAAGCAACAACATTCTGGTCCTGGAAGACAACCCCTACGGGCTGCTCTACTTCGATCACCCGGCACCGGATGCGATGCGTTCCGTTGAGCAGGAGGGCGTCATTTATCTCGGCACCTTCTCCAAGACGCTGGCACCGGGCTTCCGTGTGGGCTGGGCTCTGGCGCCCCACGCAATCCGGGAGAAGCTTGTGCTCGCCAACGAGGCAGCGGTGCTGTCGCCCAGCTCCTTCACGCAGCTTGTGATTTCGCAATACCTGTCTACTGCGAATTGGAAGGAGCAAATCAACACCTTCCGGGGCGTGTACGAAGAGCGCAAGAACGCGATGATCTCGGCACTGGGGGAGAACCTCCCCGGAATGAGCTGGACGAACCCGAACGGCGGGTTCTACGTCTGGCTCACCCTGCCCGAACAGCTCGACTCGAAGGCCATGCTGCCGCGCGCCGTCAAGGAATTGGTGGCCTACACCCCTGGTACCGCGTTCTTCGCTGATGGCGAGGGCAAGCGGAACATGAGGCTGTCATTCTGCTATCCGACGCCCGAGAACATTCGCGTCGGTGTGCGACGACTGGCAACGGTCATTCGCGGCGAACTCGACCTCCTTGACACCTTCGCCGGCACCGGTATGCAGAGCGCAGCCGACACTACCCGTCGCTTCGGCGCCCCACCACCCGACATCTCCTAGCCCGCCTTCGCACCAGAGACCAAGGAAAAACCGCAGATCATGAGTGAAACCGCAGAATCTCCGCGTCCGTCCGACCCAGCCGAGGGGTTGAATGTCGTCATCCTGGCCGGGGGTATCTCCCACGAGCGCGACGTATCGCTGCGATCAGGGCGACGCGCTGCGGACGCGCTGACGGCACGCGGCCACCGAATTACCGTGCTCGACGCGGATGCCGCACTCCTGCCTACGCTCACCGCACTCAACCCCGATGTTGTATGGCCGGTGTTGCACGGCGCGATCGGTGAGGACGGTGCGCTGCTGACTCTGCTTGAAACGACCGGGATCCCCGTCGTCGGGCCGGAAGGCTCTGCGGCGGCCCTGGCATGGTCAAAGCCCACCGCAAAGGAGCTGGTGCGCCGCGCCGGCTACGCGACCCCCCGCTCGGCATCGCTTTCGCGCGAGACATTCCGCGACCTCGGCGCGAACAACGTGCTCCTGGGCGTCATCCAGTCCCTGGGAACTCCGTTGGTGGTGAAGCCGGCGCACGGTGGATCTGCACAGGGAGTGAGCATCGTGACGGATGCGGACCAGTTGCCGCGGGCCATGGTGGACGCGTACACCTATGCCGACGTTGCCCTCATTGAACAGCGAATCACCGGAACTGAGCTGGGCGTGACCGTTGTCAACACCGGGAGCGGTTCCGCCGCCCTTCCCGCCATCGAGATCGTTCCCCGCGAGGGCGTTTACAGCTTTGAAGCGCGCTACAACGCCGGGGAGACGCTGTTCTACGCTCCCGCCCGCGTTGATGACACGATCGCGGCGGTGGCGGCGGAAACTGCCGTTGCCATCCATGAACTCCTCGGCTTGCGGCAGCTCTCACGCATTGATCTCATCGTGGATGACGAAGGAATCGTCTGGTTCCTCGAAGCGAACACGCTGCCTGGCCTCACCGAGACATCCTTGGTACCGCAGGCCATTATCGCCGGACAACGGGACCTCGGCGAGGTCTACGAGGCGATCCTTCGCGCTGCCCAGTAGACACACCGCCACGGGAACGCTCGTCGCGTGAAGGTTTCACGTGAAACGGTGCACGTAAGTAGAGTCACCTCTCACCCGAGTCTGGTCCTCGACCATCTGGGCCGTCTCACGATCCCACCCGGACATCATGCCCCTAGCGGCAGTTGCCTCGCGGGGGCCAGCGATCGTTTCCGGTGAACGCTTGCACCCGCGCAAGGAACGTGCTGGCGTTAGGACCCAGAGAACCTGCGCTGCAACATGTCCTGGGCTGGTGGTCCGATTCTGTGCGAGTCCGCCCAAATCGGGAAGTTTTGGGAGCGGATAGGAGCCCCACCTGCCGGCCAACGGTGCGCAAATTGGCACCGCACGAGCACACACACTGTGTGTTTCACGTGAAACTTCCCGGGCGGTCCTCCTCTTCGACAGACGGGCTGTGTTCCGTCTTGCCCCCACTGTGCCACGAGCGACGTCTCCCGTAATGACGCCTCGGGTCACCGGTGAGCCAATGCTGGGGCTCTGGAGCGCCGCATTAAGTCACACTTCGAGGCGTCTCCGTTCAGGACGCCTCCTGCGGTGGCAGATCCTGGCTACGAGGGGAGTGGTTTCACGTGAAACCGACCAGGGTGGCGTGCCAACCGCCTCCCAACCCTCGCGGGGGAAACGCGCGGGGATGCAGACCGCTTCTGTGTGCGAGAGGTTGGGACGACGGTAGCTTCTGTGTGCGAGAGGCTGGGACGAAACTGCAGCCTGCGGCACTATGCGAGGATCGGCCGCGTCTGCACGAGGGGCGCAGGGCTTCCCCGCGTACCCCGTCGCATCACCCGTGGGGTGTGGCTGCTGCGAAAAACCAGGTGCCGCGGGTTGCGGCTGTGCCCGTGGCGACGTTTCACGTGAAACGGCACTCAAGGGATCCGCAGTGCTCCGTGTATAACCCCCCGTTTGTGGCCAGTAGACCGCGGAACGACGAAAAGCGCAGCAGCACGACGTGTCGGGCGTGCGGGGGAGCGGCCCCTCTGTTCGTTCCAAGCACTGAAACCAGGGGGTTCAGATGCAGAGGTGCGGGTACGACCCCACCGGTGCGGCACGAACGCAGGCGCGGAGCGCATCACGCTGCTCATAGTTGAGGATGCGGAGGCTGAATCGAGGACGCGGAGCCCGCTACTGGGGCCGCCGCGCGCAATCGGCGTCTATCCGTCATGAGGCTCGTGTCGGATAACGAGGAGCTTTTCCGTCTCACCAGAGCAGGAGTGCGCAGCTCGTGAACCGGGCACATCAACGTTTCACGTGAAACGTGCACACCGCTCGGTCGCCACGGCTGTTTCGTGACTACGGTGCAGGAATAATGAGCAGTACCGGCGGATCCCGGGGGAGTGCCGTTGCCGTCCTCGGCTTCGTGGCACAAGGTGGCCGCATCGAACATCTGGCGCAACGCGAACCAGTCCTATCCGGGTCGGGCTGCGTCACGAACATACCGTTTCACGTGAAACGGCGGTGCCTGAGCGAGCGCGTTTCACGTGAAACAGATGCCCTTTGGGTCGCGCCTCTGATCCCTTGGCACCGAAATCCCGGCTCATCGACGCTGAAATCGGGGAAAAAGGCGCCCAGCCCGATCCTCAAATCGCCAGGAGAATGGCTCCTGTGGCGATTTCCGACGCTGAAAACGCCCACCTGTCGCCCAAAGACCTGCTCGAGAACCTAGTTGTCGCCGAAACCCGGCTCACCCAGAACGCCGAGAATGCGGTTCAGATCACCGATGGTGGCAAAGTCGACGGTCAACTGTCCCTTGCGTGAGGTCAGCTTGATCTTGACGGTCGTGTTCAGCCGGTCACCCAGCCGCCCCGCGATCTCGTCGAGGTGGCCGCGGTGCTTTCCGGGAGCCGGACGTTGGCCGGGGGAGCGCGGCGTGGCACTCGCCGCAGCTTCGGCTGCACGCACCGAGAGGTCTTCATTCACAATCTTGTCGGCCAGCTTCAGCATCGACTCACGGTCAGGCAGCGAAAGTATCGCGCGTGCATGGCCGGCGCTCAGGACTCCGGCGGCAACACGGAGCTGAATCGGCTCCGGCAAGCGGAGCAAACGCAGCGTGTTGGTGATTTGAGGGCGCGACCGCCCGATGCGTGAGGCCAGTTCGTCCTGGGTGATGCCGAAGTCTGCCAGGAGCTGCTGGTACGCAGACGCCTCCTCGAGGGGGTTGAGCTGCGCACGATGCAGGTTCTCCAGAAGAGCGTCGCGCAACATGTCAACATCCGCTGTTTCTCTAACAACCGCGGGAATGGTCGGAAGACCGGCCTCTTTTGTAGCCCTCAGACGCCGCTCGCCCATAACGAGCTCATACTTGCCGGCCTGGCCTGGCAGGGGACGCACGACAATCGGCTGAAGAACACCGATCTCCCGAACACTGTGGACGAGTTCGGCCAGATCCGCCTCATCAAACACAGTGCGAGGCTGCTGCGCGTTCGGCACGATGTCTCGCGGGTCAAGCTGCACCAGCCGGGCACCCGGTACCTCGAGCAGCTCATCGTCCGTCGAACCTGGCGCATCAGCAGAAACTTCACTCGCAGACGACTGTGCGGATATCTGCGCGACACTGTGCGGAAAGAAGACATCGACCGGTCGAGCCTTCGTTTCATCCTGCATGGGGATGAGGGCACCGATGCCGCGCCCAAGGCCTGTTCTTTTCGCCATGTCCTACTGCTTTCCCTTATTCGGCGCACCGCGCCTGGCGATTTCGCCCGCAGCCTCGAGGTAGGAGAGGGAGCCGGCGGAGTTGACGTCGTAATTGATCACGCTTTGTCCGTAGCTCGGCGCCTCAGACACCCGAACCGAACGAGGAATCGGAGTTTCCAGTACCTGATCGGGAAAATGTTGGCGAACATCCTCGGCGACCTGCTGCGCGAGATTGGTCCGACTGTCAAACATGGTCAGCAGAATCGTTGTCACCGCGAGCTCAGGATTCAGGTGCCGCTCGATCATCTCGATGTTCTTGAGGAGCTGGCTGAGCCCCTCGAGCGCGTAGTACTCGCATTGGATCGGAATCAGAACTTCCCTGGCCGCGACGAATGCGTTGATGGTGAGGAGGCCGAGCGAGGGCGGGCAGTCAATGAAAACGTAGTCGTAGGGCGCAGCCATCTCCTTGACATGGAGATCGAGCGCGCGTCGAAGCCGCTGCTCACGGGCGACGAGGGAGACGAGCTCGATCTCTGCACCAGCCAGGTGAATCGTGGCAGGCGCGCAGTACAGCTCGCCCGCTTCGGGG
>Ga0157369_10000934_pt1 | contig 37118 bp, 16 predicted proteins | sample C25metaG_FD_113461 | JGI IMG/M metagenome (GOLD analysis project Ga0157369, IMG submission 113461) | Corn rhizosphere microbial communities from Kellogg Biological Station, Michigan, USA - C2-5 metaG | ecosystem: Host-associated > Plants > Roots > Rhizosphere > Soil | place: USA: Michigan... | reverse complement strand
AATGCTTTGCCAGTTCGTTTCCAAATAGATGAAGCTGGTTGTAGCCTCTCTGTTTTAATTTTTTGCGATGGAGTGGAACTGTTACAATCAAATCTGGCTTTTGATCTTCGAGGTTTAATTTCTCTATGGTCCATTCTGCAAGGTTTTTCCCAATCTTTTCCCGGTGATTATATTTCAGTTGTTGGATGATTTTTTGGGAAAGACTTTCTTTTTTGTACATCATCAGGGAGAAAGCATTTTCGGCAGGAAATAAAAGTAAAGCTTTTTCTTTCAGGCTATTATTTTCGCAGAATTGATGATCAGAAAAATGGATTTTATCTGTGCAGATTTCGCAGACAATTTCGTTCTTGTCGATCAGCTGACTGCAATCCAGACATCGGTTCGGAAAAAGAAAATCGAAGATCATTATTTGTGTGTTTATAAAATCTAAATTAAAAATTTTATTCAGACTATCATTGTAAAATCTTTTTCCTGATTCCTTCAATCGATTTTTTCATATCAAGATTGAATTGTTCTTTCTCGAGTCTTACCGGCGGCGCCTGTCGTACTTCGCAATTTAAAATGCTGCAGCTTTCACAGGTTACGCCGACTTCGATGGTTTTAAGAGAAGATGATCTTGCAAAATTAATTTTCTTAATCGTTTGATTATTAAGCAAAATTCCCAAACAATAACTTCGGTTACTGCCGTCAGAAAATGGATTTTTTTGAGAAGTAGAAATTACTAAATAGCTAACTCCTTGATCTTTATAATGTGAAATCTGAGCATCTGTCAAAGATTCATTTTCCTGGAGATGATACAGGTTTTTCACAGCAATCCAACGTCTGCAATAATGTTCGTTTGTCGCGTTTGCGTGAGGTGCTTGCTGATGGTTGAGGTGTAATTCTTTTAAAATATTGATTTTATCCGAACCGTCTTTTTTCACAAAACAGAGATAAAACAAATCCTTAATTCCAAATTCTGAAGATAAAATATTGGTCAATCTGTAATAAAAAGTCTCCGGCGAATCTGTAAAATGATTGATCAAATTTTCAAATTGAGCTGAGTTCCATTCTTTCTGATAAAAGAAGTCTGAAATTTTCTCAATCAAATCTTTTTTTGAAATTAATAGACAACCGGCAAAATAAGAAGCATAAAAGTTATTCAGAATTTCTTCAAAACTTCCGAAATCCAGCCAGGAATAAGTATTTGGTCGAGGATTAAGCTTCAAAACATTAAAGCCGATTTCCTTTCCTAAAATGAATATTTTCTGATTGATGTCCAGTCGCTCATTAAGTAAAAGCAATTTTTTTTCCGGAATAAAAAGTGAACGGAGTTTGTTTAATGCTTCATCTTCCGAAAAATTCTCTGACCTTATTTCGTAACCGAATTTCTCTTTTAATAAAATTTCAAGAGTTTCCGTTTTAAGATCTTTATTAAGTTCAAGATTATTTTCTTCGGCAAATTGAATTGATTTTTCCTCGATCTCAGGAAAATAATTATCGTATAATTCCTGAAAAGATCGCATTACTGCAAAATAAAATCGCTCTTTCCCAAGATTGTAATTCTGAGAAATTTCTATCAAGGCATTAATGAAAGCAGTAACTTTTTTCGGAGCATCGCTGATAATGCTGATGAGATTATTTTTATTAATTCCAAAAAGATCCAGCGGCACTTCTTTGAAAAAATCCGATTGTAAAATTTCATTAATCGGCGTGAGTGTCTTATCCAGTTTTGAAGAAACTAAATCATCAAAAGTACAGTTGAGCGCATTGGAAAGCTGAATGATCTTATCGTGTTTCGGATATTTTTTTCCGTTCTCTATTTCGTTGAGGTAAGATTTGGAAAGTCCGGTCTTGTTCGCAAGATCTTGCAGAGACCAGCTTTTTTTCTGTCTCTGTTGTTTCAGTTTAAGTCCAAAAACTACGCGGATGTAGTCGCTTTCTGCAATCATAAAATCAAAGATAAATAAAAAGCGATTATTCGCATAATAATTTTAATAAATATTTAGCGAACGTTCGCTAATTGTGAAAATCTTTTTTATATATTTGTCAAACCAAATCACAAAATATCATCATTATGGAAACCATAAATCAGCTGAAAGTAATAGCTAACAGGAGTTTTCGGGAAGTTTTCGCACCTGAATTGACGGATTTTCTGATTACGCTTCATCAGAAATTTAACCAATCAAGACTTGATCTTTTAGAAGAGAGAAAAAAAACTCAGCAAGAATTTGACAATGGAGATTTACCAACATTTCCACAAGAAACCGAAGCTGTAAGAATTGGCGACTGGACTTGTGCAAAACTTCCGAATGATCTTTTGGATAGACGGGTAGAAATTACTGGTCCGGTCGATCGAAAGATGATCATCAACGCTCTTAACTCCGGTGCAAATACTTTTATGGCAGACTTCGAAGACAGCAATTCGCCGACTTGGGAAAACTGTATTCTGGGACAGATTAATTTAACTGATGCCATCAATAGAAATATCGTTTTCACGAATGAACAAGGAAAATCTTATAAGCTTAATGATAAAATTGCAACATTGATTGTTCGTCCGCGAGGTCTCCATTTATCAGAAAAAAACGTTGAAATTGAGGGCGCATTAGCATCGGGATCTTTAATCGATTTTGGAATCTACTTTTTCAGAAATGCTAAAAAACTGATTGAGAATGGAAGCGGACCGTATTTTTATTTACCAAAAATAGAGCATTACAAGGAAGCGCGCTGGTGGAATGATGTTTTTGTTTTCGCTCAGGATTATTTGGAAATTCTTCAGGGAACAATCAAAGCTACGGTTCTCATCGAAACGATTACAGCTTCTTTTCAATTAGACGAGATTCTATTTGAATTGAAAGATCACAGCTCGGGGCTCAATTGCGGACGTTGGGATTATATATTTTCTTACATCAAAAAGTTTAGAAACCTTCCGCATTTCTTAGTTCCGGACAGAGATCAGGTGACAATGACTTCACCTTTTATGAGTGCATATTCTAAACGTGTTATTGAAATTTGCCACAAAAGAAATGTTCACGCAATGGGCGGAATGGCCGCTCAGATTCCGGTAAAAAATGATGATGAAGCAAATGAAGCGGCCTTCGAAAAAGTAAGAAATGATAAAGAACGAGAAGTGAGAAACGGTCACGACGGAACCTGGGTAGCACATCCTGCCTTGGTTTCTGTAGCTAAGGAAATCTTTGATCAATACATGCCTGAACCAAATCAGATTGATAAAAAATTTGATTATAAAATTAAAGAATCTGAATTGCTGGAGGTTCCCCACGGAACAATTACTGAAAACGGAGTCCGAAAAAATATCAATGTAGGAATCCTTTATATAGAATCCTGGCTGATGGGAGTTGGAGCTGCAGCACTTTATGACCTGATGGAAGATGCTGCAACCGCTGAAATATCCAGATCACAAGTTTGGCAATGGCTGAAAAATGAAGCTGTTTTGGAAGACGAAAGAACATTGACAAGAGAATTGATTTTGCAATGGGAAAAAGAAGAACTCTCCAAAATAAAGAAATACGTAGGCGAAGAACGATATACTAAAGGAAGATTCAATCTGGCAAAAGAGCTTTTCAATGAACTTATCTTCTGCGATAAGTTTGAAGAATTCCTGACTTTAAAAGCTTATCCTTTCATCTAGAATTCAAGAAACAAGAACAAAGATAAAAGACTTAGCTATTACATGTGAAATCTTGAGTCTGGAATCTCGTATTCAAAATATAAAATAAAATCACACCAAATCACAATATATCATTATGAAAACAAAACAAGAACAGATCCGGGCTTTGGAGCAAGACTGGCTCACAAATCCGAGATGGATCGGCGTACAAAGACCTTACACAGCGGAAGAAGTTCTGAAACTGAGAGGTTCTTACAAATTGGATTACACCATTGCGACAGAAATGTCAAAAAAACTTTGGGACAAGCTGAATAATCAGAACTGGATCGCAGGTTTGGGTGCTCTTACAGGAAATCAAGCTGTACAGGAAGTAGATGCAGGATTGGAAGCGATTTACCTTTCCGGCTGGCAAGTTGCAGCAGATGCCAATCTTTCTGGGGAAATGTATCCAGATCAGTCACTTTATCCTGCAAATTCGGTTCCGTCTGTGGTTAAGAAAATCAATAATGCTTTGTTGAGAGCAGATCAGATCCAGTCTGTGAACGGCGGCGGAGATAAAGAATATCTTGTTCCAATCGTGGCTGATGCAGAAGCAGGTTTTGGAGGAAATCTGAATGCTTACGAATTGATGAAACAAATGATCGAAGCCGGCGCTGCAGGTGTTCATTTCGAAGATCAATTGTCATCGGCAAAAAAATGCGGACATCTTGGAGGGAAAGTTCTGGTTCCGACTCAGGAAGCGATTAATAAACTGATTGCGGCAAGATTAGCAGCTGATGTTTGCGGCGTTCCAAGTCTTATTGTTGCAAGAACAGATGCTGATGCTGCAGATCTTTTGACATCAGATATTGATGAAAGAGATAGAAAATTCATAACCGGAGAAAGAACTTCCGAAGGTTTTTATGCTGTAAAAAATGGAGTAGAACAAGGCATTGACAGGGGGTTGTCCTATGCACCTTACGCAGATCTTATCTGGATGGAAACATCTAATCCTGATCTGGAATATGCGAGAAAATTTGCAGAAGGCATACACGCAAAATATCCGGGGAAAATGCTGGCTTACAACTGTTCTCCTTCTTTCAATTGGGCCGCAAAACTTTCTGTTGAAGAGATGGAAAACTTCCGGGAAGACTTAGCGAAAATGGGCTACAAATTCCAGTTCATTACTTTGGCTGGTTTTCACGCTTTGAATACGGCGATGTTCGAATTGGCTTTGGCTTACAAAGAAAGAGGAATGGCTGGTTATTCTGAATTGCAGGAGAGAGAATTTGCGCTTCAGTCAAAAGGTTTCCGTGCGGTGAAGCATCAGAGTTTTGTAGGGACAGGTTATTTTGATGAGATCCAGAATGTAGTGATGAGCGGAACATCTGCGACAGTTGCTATGAAAGATTCTACCGAAGCAGCGCAATTTCATTAAACACATCAATCTATATTATAATTGTTGAACTTTCGAAATATGTCAACAAAAAACCCTGATTTATGAAGTCAGGGTTTTGAATTATTATGTAAGAGAATTAATACATCAATTTGTAATATTCATCTGCCATTCTATCACTGTTGAACTGGGTTTTTACATCGTTCATTGCATTGTGGACGATTTTTCTCCACTTGTTTTGATCTTCGTAATAAGCTGGGATGATCTCGTTTTCCAAAACATCATAAAGATTATTAAGGTCAAATTGATCTTGCTCTATAGTCGGCCAGTTGTCATAATCCGCTTTTGGAACTACGAATGAGTTTTCGCCGTGTTTTGCAAATTCCGGGATCCATCCGTCGTCTGTAGAAAGATTTACAGATCCGTTCATAGAAGCTGTCATTCCGCTGGTTCCGGAAGCTTCTCTTGGAACTCTGGGGTTGTTCAGCCAAATGTCAGAACCTTGCTTCAAAGATTTACTTAAAGCTAATTCGTAACCTGTAAGAACGGCCATATTCTTATGGTTTTTACTTTCCTCAACCAAATTATTGAAAGTTGAGATGGAGCCGTAATCCATCGGGTAAGGTTTTCCTGCCCAAATGATCTGAACCGGATGTTCTTTGTTGGATAGCATTTTTCTGAAACGTTCTTTGTCTGCCAAAAGTAGATCTGCTCTTTTGTAACCTGCAAAACGTCTCGCCCAGACAATGGTTAAAACTTTCGGGTCAAACATATTTCCTGTCTGGTCTGCAACAATTCTGAAGGCTCTTTTCTTAAGGTAGGCTTTTCTGATATCAAATTCACTGTCATTACCTTCATCTTTATATTGATAAAGTGCCTTGTCTGCCCAATATTTGAATTCCTGAGCGTTTGTGATAGATTTAATTTCGCAAATTCCCGGATATTTATTCCACATTTCTCTGGAAACTACGCCGTGCAACTGGGAAACACCATTGGCAACTCTCGCCATTCTCAAAGCACAGAGTGAGTGGTTGAACCTGTCGTCCTGAACACCTTCGATCGTTTTGACTTCATCAATCGTCAATCCGCAGAAATAGGACATATCATGGCAAAGGTGGATGTTGTGTTTTTCGTTTCCAGCTTCTTCCGGAGTGTGTGTTGTGAAAACTAATTTTTCCTTCACTTTATTAAGGTCGCCGCCATATTTTCTTAATAAGTAAAATGCAGCAGGTAATCCGTGCGCTTCGTTCAGATGATAAACATCTCTTTCGAAGTTCATTTGATCCAGAAGTTTTGCACCACCTTTTCCAAGAAGGATGTATTGTGCTACTTTGGTAGATTCGTTGGCGTCATATAGTTTGTGGCAGATTGTTTTTGATAAGTGATCATTTTCTGGAACGTCCGTGCTCAGGAAGAACATAGGGCATGTTTTGAAAGTTTCCGGAGCCAGATACCATACTTTTACCCAAACCGGAGCATTGTGGATTTCGATTTGAAATTTGATACCTGTATCTTCCAGGAAGCTGTACATTTTCTTGGTCCAGATGGGATTCAGGGTTTGATCCATATTTCGGCTTTGGTCGTAATAGCCGTATTTCCACAAAATCCCGATTCCTACAAAATCCTGCTTCAGGTTATAAGCACTTTTCATATGAGAACCTGCAAGGAATCCCAGACCGCCGCTGTAGATCTTCAGTGCCTGGTCTATTGCGAACTCCATAGAGAAATAAGCTGTTTTTTTTGTGTAATCTGGATTGATGCTGTAAGGCATCTTGAAGTTTTTAAAATCCATTTCTGTTATTTTTTTTAAGGTCTTGTCTATATGGCTGCAAATATAACAATTAGTTTTTTGTACAGTAGGTTAGGAGCTTATAATGTTAAAAAATCCAATGGTAAAATCTGAGATTCGGTTGTTATTGCTTGTTTTTGAAGCTTTATTGCTGTTTCGTTAATAATTTATCTTGAGTCTTTTCTCTCTGTTGTTGTTTCTTTTTTGTTAATTTTAATTCATATAAGTATTTTGTAATCAATTATTTATTAAATTTAAACAGGTTTAATTTCTAATAAAATCAAGATGATCTATTGTGAAGACCTTCAGAAGAATTTGGACGTTTGTGTAGCTTCCAAAACCGGCAAATCGGATAATCTGGTAAAATGGTACGACTCCATTGGCAGCGCAAATCTGCATGAGCGTGAGGAATATCAAAAAAAAACAGAGCTTCTTTTACTGAGCACTCTTTTCGCTCATTATCCTGATATCGAAATCGAAAATCTAACTGGCGAGAGTCCGGATTTTATTATTAATTATCAGGGAAAAAGTATTGGCGTTGAGGTTTCGGAGATTATCAACCATTTTGAACTTAAGAAAAAAGAAAGTTATATCAATCACATTTTCCGAACTGTAGAAGCATTGTTGTCAGACTATAAAAGCCTCTATGGAATCTATCATCTTAATATCGATTATTTTCAGGAGGATTTTTATCAGCAGCCGGAACAGTTGATTAAAGAAATCTCGTCTGCAATTACCAATAACAAGAATACAAAATTCATCAAGAATATCAGAAGAACGCCCCATCAAAAAGGCGTTCTTTTGTTTTTAGAATATCGGTTTTCTTTGTTTGATGAGCTTCATTCCGAAAAGATCCGCCAGGTGATAGAGAAGAAGAACAGCAAGTACAGACTTTACAACACCAAAGCTAAAGAATGCTGGTTGGTATTGGTTTCTAATATGTACAACATCGCTTCCCGATACACTTATATTCATGCAAAAGAAGAATTAAAAAATATCAGCAGCCCTTTCTCTAAGATACTTCATATAGAAAATCTGCATAGCCAGATGATGGTTATCAAATAAAGGAGACAAATATTAATTATTATTCAAAATATTATGTTAAATAAATGTATTTTAGTAGTTTAATATATTGTTTTAAATACAATATTTAAATTATTTTTCTGATTTTTATTGTTTATGTGTTAAATTATTTTATTAATTTCATCCCAATGCAATAATGCAGAAACACAAATAATTTTTTAATAATGCCAATCAAGTACAATTTGATCGAAAAGGGAAAACCGGGAATAGTCGGCGGTGGTTCCAAAAAGTGGTATGCTTCTATTGTTACAGATGGAGAAGTAACTATCGATGATCTGGTAAAACAGATCGAAAAATTCTCTGCACTGTCTGAAGCAGATATCCGTGGAGTGATCATCGCTCTGGAGAATGTTATCCAAGATCAGCTTGCCAACGGTAAGATCATCCGGCTGGATAAATTGGGAAGTTTTTACCCAAGTCTTTCCAGTGAAGGTGTGGTGAAAGAGGCAGATTTTACCGTTGCGAATATCAAGGGAGCAAAGGTAAATTACCGTCCTGGTAAACGCATCAGCAAAGCCCTTTCCACAGCCACTTTCAAGAAGAAAGGCTGATAGAGCAAAAAAACCACACGTGAAGTTAACGAGAATCACGTGTGGTTTTGATCAACTTCACGTGTGGTTTTGTGTAAAACCACACGTGTTTTTTTATAGAAGTGCAGAATTAGATTTTAATTTAAAATGAATTCATTGTAAATCTAAAGAAGACAAAGTCATTATTGATGTATGATTTTAGTAGTTTGTTAATTAATTTTAAATCATTTATAACGCGACAGTTATCTTTTTATTAACAATCCATTTCACCTGTTTTCAGCTTGCGTCAAAAGGTATATTTGCTTGCTATTGAAAACAAAATGAAATGAAAACAAATTTATTATCTAAAAAGACACATTTATCACTAAGGCTGTTAAACGCTTTCTTCTTATTATCTTTCCTGATGCTGGGAGTGAAAACTTTTGGGCAGTACTCAGGCACAGGTACATTTACCAAAGTGACTTCTGCGGCAGATGTTACAGATGGCTATTATGTAATTGCTTATGGCACTACTCAGGCTATGAACAGCACTTACACCAGCACTACTTATTTTGCAAACACGGCAATTTCGCCAACTTCCGGTACAACCATCACAAACCCATCCAAAACTATAGTCTGGAAAATCGAAACCAGCGGCACAGGCAAATCAATCTCCAGTGCGGATACATCTGTTTTTGCATCCTATACTGGATCTAGTAATAATATTCAGGCTGTAACATCGGTAAGTGGGAATAATCAGAGATGGAGCTTTTCTTATACAGGTGGTTTATTTGAGGTTCAGAACTTAGGAGTTACTACTCGGTATTTACAATATAACACAAGTTCGCCCAGGTTTGCCTGTTATACGGGTTCTCAGCAGGATATTACCTTGTATAAATTAGCTGCAACGCCAACGCTTACTGTTGCTCCGGCTTCTATAACCGGGCTAAACTATGTACAAGGCTCCGGACCTTCCGCAGCTCAATCTTATAATTTAAAAGGAGCAGATCTGACGGCAGGTATTACTGTAACGGCGCCTACGAATTTCGAAGTTTCAAAGACATCTGGCGGTACCTACACGTCCAGTATTTCTTATACTGCTGCAGAGGGAATTGCAACATCTGGTCAAAACGTTTATGTAAGACTGAAGAGCGGCCTGACAGCAAGCTCCTACAGTGGTTCAGTAACAAACACAAGTACCGGAGCAACTGCGAAAAATGTTTCTGTATCAGGATCGGTAACAGCGCCAGTTACTTATACGCTTACCTATAATGGTAATGATAATACCAGTGATCCGGGTACGGTGCCTGGCAGTGTGAGTTTCACCGGAGGGCAAAATACGGGTATACTGCTAGCTAATCCTTCAGCGCTTGCCAAGATTGGTTATGATCTTGTAGCTTGGTACAGTATTGCCAATGGTGTTTCAGGAGGAATTACTAATACACCCGGGTCTAATTATGGTCCGGCACCTATGCCAAATGCTGATATTACAATATTTGCCCGCTGGAGATTTACGGTTGCATACAACAGCAATGGAGGTAGTGGTTCGGTTGCAGGTCAAACATCTTATTATAATGGAACCGCAGGCATAAAGTCAGGAACAGTTGTTACATCTAGTGGTGCAGGTTTTACAAGAAATGGATACACCTTCGGTGGATGGAAGACTACTGCTGAGGGTACTGCTGCAGATTATGCAGCAGGTGCTACTTATATACATTCCGGATCTAATTCTACAGTTACACTTTACGCGCATTGGATAGCTAATCCGCCAAAGCTTACGGTGGCACCGGCTGCTTTATCCGGTTTTACATATTCGGTAAGTAATGGGCCATCTGCTGTGCAGTCCTTTGTGCTTTCGGGCAGCGACTTGCAGGGTACAGATACAGATCCTGTAGAAATTGTAACAATAGACGATCATTTTGAAATCTCCGAAACGGGCACAGGACCTTGGGGACACGCTATAGAGCTACCATCAACCTATATTGGTGCTTCTAAAACCATTTATGTGCGAATGTTGGCAGGCCTGGCAGCAGGAAGTTATACAGATACTGTTCTTATTAGCGGGGGAAGTGTAGCGGAAGCAAATTTTGCAGAAGTAAGCTTGTCGGGAACTGTTACACCCTGTCTTGCACCTACAGTTCAATCTGTAATTTCTTCTTTCACAACAGTGGGCGTTAATGGAATGACTGTAAATCTGACATCAGGAAACGGTATCGGCAGAATTATTAAAATCAATACAAGCAACAGCTTTACAGATCCTGCTGGCAGTGGTGTCTTGCCAACTGCCACTGGAGTATATGCAGGAACTGGCGAGCAGGTTGTCTATGCGGGTGTGGGAAATAATGTATCGGTTACTGGTTTGTCACATTCTACAACCTACTGGTACAGAGTTTATGAGTATAATATCTGCTCTGGCAATTATACATATAATACAACAACCGTTGCGAATAATCCACGTAGTCAGGTAACTACCTGTGATGTGCCTTCAACTCCCAACGGGGATGTGGCATTGGATAATCCTTATTGTGGTTCTGCAAACCTTGTTTATGAACTGTCTGATCCAAAACAGGAAGGTGTTACTTATTACTGGCAGAATGTTTTGAATGGAACTTCTACAGCTAATCCGGTAGTGATACCTGCTGGAACGGAAATGTCAGAACCTTATACTGTAACAGTGGGGGGTTATTATTATGTACGTGCTTATAATGGCAATTGCTGGAGTGTGGGCTCATACAGAACACAAGATCAGATTGTAATTGCTACCCCGGCGGCGATCAGTACGCAGCCGACCAGTCAAAATGTAGTGTCGGGAGCTAATGCGAGTTTTACTGTAACAGCATCAGGAACAGCTCCGTTTACATATCAATGGCAAGAGAGTGCAGGTTTAGCGGGTAGCAGCTGGGTCAATGCGGGAACTGCAGCTACACTCAATCTTACAGGCATCCCCTTATCAAAAAACGGATATAAATACAGAGTGATTGTAAGTAATGGCTGTGGAAGCACAACTTCTAATGTTGTAACGCTTACTGTTGTGTCAGGTCCTTGTTTTGAAGAAACTTTCAATGCAATAACAGCAGGTAATAGTGCAAGTACAAGTGGCTCAAGTTCTGCCTGGGCTGGAAATAGTAACTTTCCAACGGTTTCAACTTCTTATCAGGCTGGTGGTGCAGTCCGGATAGGAACCACTGCTAGTGGGAGAATTACTTCTAGGGTATTATCTGAAATTGGTGGTAATATTAAGATCGAACTGGATGTAAAAGGATGGACGACTGTTGAAGGTAGTTTTAATATTACAATAAATGGCGTGACAAAAAATATTATATATACAAATGCTATGGCAGATGGTTTTGAAACCAAAGTAGTTACATTTGAAAATGTACCTGTTGGCTCACAAATGACCATTGAAACTACCAGGCGATCTTTTCTGGATGCCGTGAGGATTTATTGTACGCCAGATTGTACACCTGCAGTTATCTCAGTATTTCCTGCTACAGGACCGCTTGGTACAATTGTTACCATAGATGGAAGTAATTTTACTTCGGGTTCGACGGTTAAATTTGGAACTGCAAGCGCAACGGCAGAGTATATCAACTCAAACCGGATAAAAGTTATTGTTCCGGCAGCGGCTGATGGTAACATTATTGTAAATACTGCTTTGGATTGTGATTCAGAGGCTGCTTTTACATTAATAAAACAAGATACTTCGGATTGTGAACCATTGACGGGTGCTAATCCCGGAGGAACTTATGCATCAGATCTTATTATCTATGAAATCTATGATGAGAATGGTGGAACAGGAGGCAATGTAAGCATCTATAATGGGACCAATGCAACAGTAGATCTAAGCAATTATGATATCTACAGGGCAAGTACTTATGGCGGCGATTATTTGGATTATGCAACCATATCAGGAAGTCTTGCTCCCGGAGCTGTTGCTTTGCTAAGTGCTCCTTCGTCAAAATGTGGATATGTACCTACTCATGGCACTATCAACGGCGGTTACAATGATAATGACGGTTTCCGTCTAATGAAGGGATCTGTCGTGATAGATGACGTGAGAACACCTAACTACTCAGGGTATTATATGAAAAGAAAGAATGAGTATCTTACTCCTAATCTTGCTTTTAATGATATCCAATGGATTACAGAAAGCCTTATTGCTGGCCAATGTCTTCCAGTAGACCAAGTAGGGCAAATTCCGGGTATCAGGACTGCGCCTATCATTACTGCGCAACCGAGTTACTCCCTTGCTTGTGATGTTGTCAATGCATCTCTTACACTTACAGCAACGGAAGGGCTTGCGGGAGGGAATACATTGGCTTATCAATGGTATATGTTGGCAGTTACTGGCAGTTGGACTGCGATTACAGATGGGGGTGTTTATCTGGGAGCAACTACACCGATTTTGACCATTAGTAATACCGAAGGACTTAATAATAATCAGTATTACTGTCAGGTAAGAGAGAATACGCAAACTTGTTATACAGCAACCAATGCCACTCAGATCAAAGAAGCTGGTAATGTATGGGCCAGCAATGTATGGTCAAACGGAGCTCCTGTTTTGGGCAATAAAATAATCATTGCAGGTAGCTATGATACTCAGGCAAACGGTATTCTGGATGTCTGTAATCTGACTGTAAACTCAGGTGGAAGTATCAGGATTAAACCAAATTTTCCAATTACGGTTAAGAAGAATATTATTAATAATAATGCCAGTGCAGATAGTTTCGTAGTGGAAAGCGATGCGAATCTTATTCAGAAAGAAGATATTGCCAATGAAGGAGTTGTTAAAGTAGAAAGAAGTGTTACAGGTATGAATAATGTTGCCGGAGCTATAGATTATGTATATTGGAGTTCGCCTGTAGATGGTCAGGTTATAAAAGGGACAGCAGGTTTTTCTCCCAATACACCTGCAAATGGATATATGCAATACAATGAAAGTAATGACAAGTTTATTGTAACCAACGATCTAACGTTTCTTACAGGAAAAGGTTATGCGATCCGCGCAGAGAATGTGTTGCCGAATTCATACAGTAAAACTTACAGCTTTGTGGGTGTGCTGAATAATGGAGATGTTTCTTCTCCAATCTTAAACAGATCTGCAGGTGGAGATAAAGGTTACAATCTTGTAGGTAATCCTTATCCTTCCAATATTGATTTTGATCTGTTCCATTCTCTTAATGCTTCCAAGATTTATGCAACGGCTTTCTTCTGGACCAATAATCAGTATGAGCCACAGCAATTGGGTTCCGGGTATTCAGGAAATAATTATGCGATCTACAATATTACAGGAGGTGTTCCAGCAACTTATGATGAAGGCAATACTAATTATTCTACCGCGCCAAACGGTAAAATCAAAGTTGGACAGGGCTTTATCGTTCAATCCAAAGTTGCAGGTGCATTAGATTTTAAGAACAGCATCAGAATTACCGATGAGGGTACTTTTTACCAAAAAACATCAAATAAAAACAGATTCTGGCTGGCAATGAAATCTCCTAATAATCTTGTTAATACGATACTTATAGGTTATGTTCCGGGTGCTACGAACAATTTTGAAACCGACTTTGACGGAGAATTGTTTGCTGTAGGTTCAGATTCTTTCTACTCTGTATTAGGTGCAAAGAAATTGGCTATACAAGGAAGAGGTGATAATTTCTATCTGGAAGATGTGGTTGTTTTGGGTAATGTTTTTTCAGTAAACGGAACTTATACAATCAAGCTGCAAAAGCCGGAAGGTAATTTTAATGGTAACCAAACGATTTATCTACGGGACAAACTGCTTAATAAGTATATTAATATGAGCAATGCGGAAAGTTATACTTTTGAAGCAACAAAAGGAACCGACAACACCCGTTTCGAGATTGTTTATAAAAACGGAGCACTCGCAACGAATGAGAATAAAAAATCTGAGTTTTTGGTTTATAAAGACGGACAGGATTTTGTAATCCGTTCTTCTAATAAATTAGGGAAAATAGAAGTTTTTGATATATCTGGAAGATTGATGAAAGCTTTTACCACTACTCATACGACCGCCAGGATTGACATTTCATCTTTTTCTAATGGCATATTTCTCATAAAAGCAGAAAATTCTGGTGATATTAGAACTAAGAAAATTAACAGATAATATTTAGAATTATCAATCAAAAAGGCACTTTATGTGCCTTTTTTTGTTTTTGTATCTATCAACAAATTCAAACACATATTTAATTATTCTTATTAAAATCCTTTGTTTAATGGGTTATGTAAAAATATTTAACTTTTTTTATATATACTCGTAAAAAATAATTAATTTAGCAGGCTCAATTGAAAACAAATGAACGCGAAAATTACTTTATTTAAAACTAAACCCAAGAATCGTTTAAACAAATACCTTGTCCTGATTGCAATGCTGTTGAGTGTTGGGGTTTGGGGGCAAGTTACTATTTTCTCAGAAAATATTGGAACAGGAACAGGAACTCAAACGATTGCGGCGACAACCTTTCAGAATTCTAGTTTAGTATTCTCAGGTACGGGTGATACAAGAACTACATCTGTTTCTTCAGGTTATACGGGAGCCTCGGGAGGAAAAAATGTTTTTATAACAAATACAATAGGTACCGATTTCGTTATTTCAGGGATTGATACATCAGCATATACAAGTCTTACATTGACTTTTGGTGAATTAAAAAGTGCTACAAGTACAGCTAACCTTTTGGTTGTTGAGGTAAGTACCGATGGTTCATCATATACTGCTTTGAGTTATTCAAGAACTGACGGCGCTGTATGGGCTTTAATTTCTCCAACAGGAACAATTCCATCAACTTCTAATTTGAGAATTAGATTTAGAAATCCTGCAACAACACATCAATTTAGAGTAGATGATATAGTTTTAAAAGGAATAATTTCCTGCGCTGCACCAACAGTTACTGCGAGTGCGGCCTCAAATATCGCAACATCTACAACTGATTTAACAGGTAATGTAACTAATCAAGGAGGTGCAACTATAAATACTCGCGGTTTTGAGTATTCTACAAGCTCTGCAATGGCTTCTCCATCAACAAGATCGCAAGCTTTTACAGCTACGGGAAGCTATACCTTAGGTTTAACATCGCTTACACCAAATACAAAATACTACTATCGTGCTTATGCGATAAATGATTGTACCACACCACAGACGGGATATTCGCACACTTCAGCTTATCCTTCGTTCACGACATTGTCCAATGCACCTGCAACTACTGCGGCAACCGGCATAACAACTACAGGTTTCCAAGCTAACTGGACTGCTCCAACAGGTGGTGGATCGGAAAGTTTTACTTATGAAATTCAAATTGATAATAATAGCGATTTTTCCTCTCCGGAGGTTAGCCAGGCAGCAATTGCTTCTGCTAATTTGAACTATTCAACAAGTGCTTTGTCTTCAGGCACATTATATTATTATAGAGTTAGAACGCTAAATGCCACAGGAAATTCTGCTTGGTCTAATACCACAACGGTAACTACTGATACGCCCGCAATTCCGGTTGTAACTTCAGAAACATTTAATGGAACAGTTGGTACATCTTTTTCGGCAAGTATTACAGCAACTAATTCTCCAACAAGCTATTCTTATACTGGAACATTACCAGGAGGATTGACTTTTAATACTGCTACTGGTGCAATCACTGGTACACCAACTACTGCTACTGTTTCTTCAGTAAGTATTAGTGTAACTGCAACAAATGGAGTGGGGCCAAGTGCGCCTGCAACTATTTCTTTTAATATTGCAAAAGGAAACCAGGTAATTACGGGCTTGCTTACCACTCAATCAAAAGTATATGGCGATGCAGATTATACATTGTCAGCGGCTGCCTCTTCTGGTTTATCAGTTAGTTATTTAAGTTCTGATACTACAGTAGCAACTGTTACAGGTAATACGGTTTCTATAAAAAAAGTAGGAACAACAACTATTACAGCTTCACAGGCGGGAGACAGTAACTGGAATGCAGCAACCAATGCAACGCAAACTTTAACGATAACTGCAAAAAATTTAACAATTTCAGGATTATCAGGTGTTAGTAAAGTCTATGATAGAACAACTACGGTAACCTTAACCGGGACGCCTGTTCTTGGTACAATAGTTTCTGGAGATGATGTGACTTTATCCGGAACACCGGTTTCAAACTTTGCAAACTTTAATGTTGGAAATGGGAAAGGAATTACCGTTACTGGATATACGTTAACGGGAACTCAGGCGACAAACTACACAGTGTCTCAGCCAACAGGCCTTACTGCTGATATTACTGCGAAAGCATTAACATTAACAAGTGCTGCGGCAAGCAATAAAACTTACGACGGAACTAATGCTGCTGTAATTTCAGGTAATTTGACTGGGATAATAAGTCCCGATGTAGTTACTTTATCAGGGACCGGAACTTTTGCTTCCGCTAATGCAGGAACTGGAATTGCTGTTACATCAACTTCTACACTTACAGGTGCTAATGCAGGTAATTATACATTAACACAACCTACAGGATTGACCGCTAATATTACAAAGGCAACTCCTGTATTTACAACATCAGCTATTAATGTTAGTACTGGAGGTACTTATGCATTACCTGGAAGTATATCATCTACTTCGGATGGAGCGATTACTTACAGTATTACATCAGGTGGCTTTGCTACACTTACTGGTACTACAATCAATGGTATAGCAGCTGGATCTGAAACTCTGACTGTAAATCAGGAAGCTAGTGCTAATTATGATGCTGCAAGCACAACAGTATCTGTTACTGTGAGTACAATTACTTATGTTAATGGAGATTGGATGTCAAGATCTGACGGTGGTACTTGGGATAATAGAGGGACAGGTACTACACTTTGGAAAAAAAGAGTTTCAGGTGCCTGGGTAGATCAGGCATCAGGCATAGAGCCTTCAGGGACAGCTGATTCATATACTGTTTATATTGCAAATGTTGTAACAATTCCAACGACTACTACAGCACTAGGAACTTCTAAGTTATATATAATGAAAGATGGTAACTTAGATTTTTCGTCTTCCGGATTGTGGACTTTTAGGAATATTATTGTTGATAATGGAGGAACTTTGCAGGCGACAACTAGATTTACAACACTTTCGTCTGGTAATTTTGAAATTAAAGATGGAGGAACTTTCGTATTTAATTATGCTTCAAATGCTATGTCATCGACTAGTGTTACATCGTCAATATTAGCGGGAATAGAAATCTTTCATCCGAATTCTAATTTTATTATTAAAAATCATGATACAGGAAGCGGTATTTATGTATTGCCACCTGCTGCTAGTATAAGTGCAAACACCTTTAATGGAGTTACGGCTTATTTTGGTAATTTTTCGGTTCAAAAAACTGATATAAGGTTAGCTGCTACGAATTTATCAAGTACTTCTACATACTTAACTCACGGTAATTTAGAATTTTCTTCGATTGGTGCAACAACGTTATTTTACGGTACGGGTACTTGGATAGTTGGGGGAGATCTGAAACTAAACAACACTTTAACTGGAAATGTTACTGTAACAAGTGGCAGCACTGTAAACATTAATGTTAAAGGAAATGTTGTCAATAATAGTGCAAACAACCTTAGGATAGTAAGTGCTGCAGGAACTTCAGTATTAGCTGTTGACAAAGATATTATATTAAATTCAGGTGCTTTGGATTTAAATGGATCTTCTGGAGGAGCAGGGACGGTTAATCTTAAAGGTAATCTGACAGTAGCATCTTCTGCTTCTTTACTTGCTACAAATGCTACTACAGCAACTTTCAACTTTGCAGGAACAGGAGATGGTCTTACTGCTGCAACAACTCAAACTATTGATATAGCCTCTACTGGAGCTACAAGAACTACTAATATTGCTTTCAACGTAAATGCTGGAGCATATGTGAAGCTGATTAATCAGGATCTTGCTTTGGGTAATAATTCCAAATTTAATGTTGCTGGTACCTTGGATTTCGGATTCAGCGGTACAACGCCTCTTAATGTGATTCCGGTAACTTCAAGTACTGGAACTGCATTTAGTACAAGCAGCGGAAGTATATTAAAAATCACTTCTGCAGATGGAATCAGTAAAACAGGTGCCACAAGTGGTAACGTAAGAACAGCAACCAGTACTTACAATAATGTTGGGACTTACCATTTCATTGGAGCGTTGACACCACAATCTACAGGTAATGCTTTCGAAAATACAGGAACAGCTGCTGCGTTGAACTTGGTAATTAATAAAGATAATGCAACAGATGTTGTAAATCTAAATACAAATACCAAAACAACGGGAGAACTTAATATCATAAAAGGAACATTTGTAGAAACAGAGTCTAGTAAAATTGCCGGAACAACTGGTAAACTGACTATGTCTGCAGATGCTACTTACAGAACGGCGGTAACTTCTGCTAATACACCACAGCTTTCGGGAACTTACACTCTTGCTACAGGTAGTACTATAGAACTTAATGCCAATACAAACCAAACCTTCAATGCGAGTAATACTATTACTTACCGTAATTTGATTTTCAGCAACGGAGGAACAAAAACAATCGGGAATACAAACGAGAATATTCTTGGAACGGTAACGATTAAGGACAATACAACTGTTGATGCTTCTAGTAATACTTTTGGAGGAGCTGGAACCAATTTAACAATGTCTGATACTTCAAAATTAATTCTAGGAAGCGGTACAGATCCTAAACCAAGAATGGATGGTGTTTATAATTTGGGAAGTGCTTCCACAATAGAATTTACCGGAGCTTCCTCTACTCAAATAAGAGTTCAGACAACTTCTACTAACCCTATTCCTTATGCAAAAGTAATAGTTTCTGGTAACAATGTTAAAGCTGGTACCACGAATGCTACTGGTTTGACGTTCCAGTCTGGAGGTGTATTTACGGTTACAGGAACAGGGGTTTACAAAGTGCCAAATCCGGCAGGTTTCAGTGGTGGTACGGTTACATCAATTAAGAATACAAATAATCCGACGATCAATTTAGAGACTGGTTCAACAATAGAATATAATGCTACAGCAGATCAAACTATTACTGTAGGAACGGTAGCAATACCAGCAACAGGCAATTATCAGAATCTTGCTATTTCTGGTTCTGGTACAAAATCTCCGGTTGCTAGTCTTACTGTTAATAATTTAGTGAAGATGACAGGAGGTATTCTTAAAATCACTGGAACTGCAGAAAATGCGCCAGCCAATGTACTTTATGCTTACAAAGGAATTGATAATACGAATTCGGCTGGAACGGTTATTTTTGAAAATAATGCACAGTTGTTGCAGGATGCGGATGCTGTAAACATTGGTAATATTGAATCCCAAAGATTAGCAAGTAATATTAATAATGTGACTTCCCAGATGGATTATATCTATTGGAGTTCGCCTGTATCCGGACAGGATCTGAAACAGTTCTCTCCCGGAACACCAACTAACAGAATCTATCAGTATAATGAATCGACAGATTATTTCGCAGCTGTTAATTTTGCAACAGAACCCAACTTTATAGCTGGGAAAGGATATGCTTTCCGCGCAGAAAGTACAGTTACCAACGGAAGTTCCAAAACATACAGTTTCACTGGAAAGCCTAATAACGGAACCATTGATATTAATGTTAATAGATCTGCAAACTCTTCCACAGGAGTTGTTCACGGGTATAATTTGGTAGGTAATCCTTATCCTTCTAATATTAATTTTGATGAACTTTATTTGGGTAATTCTTCTGTAATATGGAACACTGCCTATTTCTGGACCAACAATAGTTTTACCTCTACACAGATGGGTTCTGGTTACACGCCAAACAACTATGCGATCTATAACGGAACAGGCGGAAATGCTGCAACAAGCGCGGCTTCAGGAGTAGGTGTTACAGCAGTGCCTAATGGAATTGTGAAAGTAGGACAAGGATTTATTATTCAGAAGAAGAACTTAGGAAGCAGTGTTTTGGAATTTAAAAATTCATACAGTGCAACTAATATCCTGAGAGTGCCTGATACTGGAGCTTTCTTTGAGAAGGGTGTTTCTAAGAATCGTTTCTGGTTAGAAATGCTCGCTCCGAATAACTTGGTTAATAGTATTCTTGTAGGATATATTCCTGGTGCAACAAATGATTTCGAAACTGATTTTGACGGAGAATTATTTGTAGTCGGGTCAGATTCTTTTTACTCTGTTTTAGGAGCTAAGAAATTGGCAATTCAGGGGAGATCCGGGGATTTCAGTACAGAAGATGTTGTTCCTTTAGGGAATGTATACTCTGCAGCAGGTAACTATACTATTAAATTGAAAGATCCGGAAGGGATATTTACTAATAATCAAACCGTTTATCTGAGAGATAAGTTATTGAATAAATATATTAATCTTAATTCTGCAGGAAGCTACACATTTGCTGTAACCAAAGGAACAAATAATACCCGTTTCGAAATCGTTTATAAAGAAGATGCGGTATTGGGGACAGGTAATGAATCAAAATCTGAGTTCATTGTTTACAGAGATGGAAATGAATTCGTTATCAAATCTTCTAAATCTTTAGGGAAAGTTGAAGTTTATGACGCTGCAGGAAGAATGGTTGTGACTCAAAAAACAAATGATAAAATTTTGAGATTAAATGTATCCACGCTTAATGAAGGGGTTTTTATTATAAAAGCTGAGAATTCTGGTGATATAAAAACTAAGAAGATTTTAAAATAATTTATACCTCATATTTAAAAAAGACCGAAACTATTTGTTTCGGTCTTTTTTATTTAATCCTATATCATAATGTGATTAATTTCTTTAAAAAAAATTCTTAATATCAAGTCTGCTCTTCGAAATAAAAACTTCCTGAAATAAATTTTTAGAAGTTAATATTATACAGTTGTTTTGATATTTTAATTTTTTGATATAATTATAATAATGGAGTTTATTTGATTGATTTGTATGGGTATTTGATTATTTGTAAAGTTTTTTATTGTATTAATGTTGTTTTGTCTTATTTTGTTTATAATTTAAACATTAGTTTAGTTTATGTACGTATGTTATGTTATTGATATAAATTATATTAAAAAAATAAAATTTTTATGAAAATAATTCAAAAATTATTATACTTTTGTCAGCTATTTATAATTCAGCAACACAATTGTAGTAGTATCAACAATAAACACGTTAATTATGATGAAAAACTTATTAATTCTGTTTCAGAATAAACTTGTCATTCCCTTTTTGTTTTGTTCCATTTTAGGATTTGCTCAAAGTGCTGACTTTAACAGCGCTTATGTCATTTTAAATAATAATGGTACGGCTAACAAATATTATAAACTGAAAAATAATACTGCGGATCTTACCAATCCAAATTTTAATGGATTAGATCTTGGCTCATTTAGTGCTGCCAGTACTTTACTTTTGCAGGGTGCTGAACATAATGTTTATAAATGTGGGGGTTGCGATTTGACAGCTACGAAGATTAATTACAGGGTTTATAAAACCGGAACTACACCTGGATCATTTTCTGCAATGAATATTGGGTATTTATCTGGAGGCGGTAATGGCTGCGGAGGACAAGATCAACAATGGAAAGATGCTGGTAGTGCAACTAATCTGCTTTCTGGACTGACTTCCGGAGGGAATTATACTTTGGAAGTTTATAGTGATGCAACAATAACTTGTGGAACAGGAACGGCTTATGATTCCAATGGAGGAGCTAATTATAAAGCAACTTTTACCTATTGTGGACCAACATCTGGAGCTTTACCTGCTGGGAATTATTCTATTCCTGGTTGTTTTGCAAGTGTTAATGCTGCTGTAAATTATATTAATGCTAATGGCGTTACAGGTTCTGGTGGGGTACAATTTGATGTCGCAGCTGGTTATACAGAAACTGCACCAGCTGGTGGATTTACTATTACAGCAACTGGAACAGCGGCTAATCCAATAAAATTTATAAAAAATGGAAGTGGGGCCAATCCTGTTTTTACTGCAAACGGTAACTTAGTATCAGGCAGTATTACAGATGCAGTATTTAAAATTGTAGGTGGGGATTATATCACCATCGATGGTTTTACAATACAGGAAAACTTAAGTAATACTACGGTAATTCCGGCTTCAAACAACATGACGGAATGGGGTGTGGCATTGCTGTATGCAACCACTACAAACGGTGCGCAGAATAATACAATTCAAAACTGTATAATTTCACTTAATAAAACTTATACCAATACATTTGGGATTTATAGTAATACGAGACACTCTGCTACTGTAGCCACTACTACAGCGGAAGTTACATCTGCTGCTGGTGCAAATAGTAATAATAAAATATACACCAATAATATAAGTAATGTAAATTACGGAATATTTTTTACGGGAGCCGGTACCACCTTAGCCGCAATAGATTCAGGTAATGATATTGGTGGGACATCATCTGCTACAGGAAATACAATTTCTAATTTGGCGGGTGTTGTTGCGTCAAGTTTATATGTGTCTTTGTCATCTACAAGTTATGGAGCGATTACAATGAATCAGCAGATCAATGATAACATTTCATATAATAACATAACAACAGGAACTGTTGCTTCTCCAATCACTGTTAACGGAATTCTCAAATTTTATAATGTAGCATCACCAACATCCGGAATTATTACTTCTAATATCAACAGTAATACTGTGTCAATTACTAATAATGCTACAGCTAATCCAGCAAATACATATTCCATTGTTGGGATTAATAGCCAAAGTTTGACTACTTTATCCACTGCAACTTTCAATGTAAATAATAATACGGTACAAAATAGCACGTTGGGAGGAAGCACTTCTACTACAGCTAATATTGCTGGATTTTGGTTGTCATTAGCTCCAGGAAATTTGAGTGTAACTGGAAATTTTATAACTAATGTTGGGATTGCGTCAACAACTTCTACAACAGGGAATGTATATGGGGTTTACGTCGACAACTCTCAAAGTGCTGCAACTGCAAATTATAATAACAACACCATTTCTAATCTTTATATAGGATCTTCTGCAGCAACCTCCGGAAACATTTATGGAATTTATAATACTGCTGCTAATGCTAATCTGAGTATTTCTTCTAATACAATAAAAGGAAATACTTCTACAGCAACTTCCGGTGGTTTTTCAGCGATTACAAATCTTGGTACGGTTTCGTCTTCAATTGCTATCAATAATAATTTTATAGGAGATTCTGCCACAAATGCACTTACCTTTAGCAAAGCAAATTCGGGAATAATTTATGGTATAAATAATACAGGTGCAGGTACTGCTTCTACATTGTCTATTTCTACGAATGAGATTAGAGGTTTTACTCATACAGTCGCAGGAACATCAACTTATAATTTTATAAATAATACGGGAACAGCATTGGCTGAAACTATAAGTAGCAATAAATTCATTAATATGAATGTCGCTACAACAGGAGCTATTTATTTAATAAATAACAATTATACAGCTCCAACTAATGGTACAAAAACAATTCAAAGCAATAGTGTTGTAACAGGTTTTGTAAGAAACGGAGGAGGTTCTAATGCTTTTTATGGATATTATGATTTTGGATCATCTACATCTTCTACAACCAATACTATTAATGGGAATACATTTTCTAATATTAATACTGGCGCATCTACAGGTGCTTTTTATGGTGTGTATTCTAATAATTATTCAACTGCTTCGAATTTACCAACATTAAATGTTTATTCTAATACGATTAGTAGTAACACGACAGCAGGCGCATTTACCGGGGTGTACTTAAGTGGGTTCGCAGGAACTGGTGCTGTGCCTAATAGGGTGAATGATAATACAGTATCCAATAATGTTTCTACATCTACATCTACATCACAATATGGAATTTATGTCGGAACAGCCGGATTGTATGTGAATACATATAATAATATTATTAATGCTAATGCTTTGAATGCTGCAGGACAGTTTTTTGGGATATATGGAAGTGGTACTTCAAACAATAATAAATTCTACAACAATACAATTACAAATTCTACAAGTAATACAACAGGAGCTTTAGGAGGTATTTATATAAATCTTGGTACCAAGATGGATTTATACCAGAATGCTATCAATACATTTTCAACTGCAGGTAATATTTGGGGGATTTTTGTTGGGGGCGGTACAACGGTGAATATCTACGATCATAAAAATTCTGGAAGCAATTACAGTATTTATGGGCTATCTTCTTCCGGTGCGTCGGCCACTGTAGAAGGTGTAAGAATTGCGGGTGGAACTACGGTTACAGCTTATCAAAATGATATCAATAATATTACCACCACTGGTACAACTTCACCTATTACTAATGGTATTGGTATTTCAGGAGGAACCGCTGTCAATATTTATAAAAATAAAATTTATAATATAAGTACGACCGGAAGCTTAACATCTAGTTTTGTTAATTTAATCAATGGTATCTCAATTACAGGTGGAACTACGAATATTTATAATAATACAATTGGTGCTATAACAGCGCCAAGTATGAATAACCCTAATGCGGTAAGTGGTATTTATATGGCTGCTGTTGCGAGTACTTCTCATAAAATTTATTTTAATACGATATATCTTAATGCAAGTTCTTCAGGTGCCAATTTTGGAACATTCGGAATTTATCATACATATAGTACAACATCTACGACATCTAATCTTGATTTAAGAAATAATATTATTATCAATAAATCGACACCAAAGGGAACGGGCAGAACAGTGGCATTCCAAAGAAGTGCCAGTACAAATCTTAATAATTATGCGACAACATCCAATAACAATATTTTTTATGGAGGTCTAGCTGGCGCAAATAATTTGATTTATTATGATGGAACCAATAACGATCAAACAATCTCTGCTTTCCAATCACGTGTTTCTACAAGAGAAAATCTTTCTAATACAGAAGATGTTGTATTCCAGTCAACTGTTCCAACAGATGGTAATTATTTAAGAATAGCAGATGGAACTACAACTTTTGCGGAATCTGGAGGTGCGGCAACAACTTCTCCTGTAGTTTCTGACGATTTTTGGGGAACTTCAAGAACTACTTACGACATTGGAGCTTCAGAATTTGCTGGGGTAAAAAAAGCACCAACTATTACTAGTGTTTCTCCTAATCCTGTGTGTGTAGGTGGAACGCTCACGATTATTGGAACAAATCTCAATAACGCTACAGCTGCGAATGTTAAGATTGGAGGAACCGCTGTATCATCTATTACTTCTAATGATGGAAGTACGTTGGTTGTAGTGATTGGTTCTGGTACTACTGGAACTGTTGCAGTTACTACCAATCTAGGAACAGGAACGTCTGCGTCTTCTGTTACGATATCACCACCTCCGACTGCAAGTTGGTCAGCTAGTGCCGTCGCTGTATGTCAAAATACAAATGCACAGACAACAATATTGAATTACACAGCAACTACAAATTCTCCCGTATCTTACAGTATTACGTGGAATACATCTCCAGTAAATAGTTTTGTGGCAGTTACAGATCAGGCAAGTGCTTTCGCTTCCGGCGCAGGATTTATAACAATTAATATTCCAGCCGGTACAGCAGCCGGCACTTATACAGGTAATATTACTGTAAAAAATGCTAATGGTTGTATCTCATCTGTATCAACATCATTTACACTTACGGTAAATAATTCTCCTACTGATGTCATGCTAACATCTACTTTGTCACCATTGTCAGCTGACGCTTGTAGTTTGGATTATGTAAAATTAGAGGCTAGTGGAGGAATAGCAACATCAGATGTAGCTTCCGGAACTGGTACAAATACATCAGCAGGTAACACAACAGCAGCAGGATTAGGACCAAACCCATTACAAAATTATTATGGTGGCACCAAGCAACAATGGGTGTACAGGGCTTCTGAATTGACCGCTTTAGGTTTATCAACAGGATCAAAAATTAAATCTATCAAGTTGAATTTGGTGGCAGCAGATGCTTCATACGCTCTTTTGGATCTGAAGATTAAAATGAAAAATTCGGCGACAACAAATTTTGCAAGTACAGTAGGAGCGTCGTCCTGGGAATCAGGTCTAACTACAGTGAAAACTATTGCTAATTATACGCCATCAATAGGTTTAAATAATTTCGTATTAGATACATCATTTGTATGGGATGGAACGAGTAGTATTGTTATTGAAATGAATTATTCAAATAATAATGCAGGAAGTACCAGTTCTTTTAACACTGCAAAATTCAGCACAACATCTTTTGTAAGCACACTCTTTTATAGAGAAGATGATCTGACGTCTGCTACTATAGATGCTTATAATGGAACTGCGTCATTCGTATATTCTTCAAGAAACGATATTGTATTTTCTCTGGAAACTCAAAAAATCACTTGGACTCCTGTCGCAGGTTTGTATACAAATGCGGCACTTACCGCTCCATATATTGCTGGAGCGCATGCAATGACAGTTTATGCTGCTCCAACAACAGCCACGAGCTATACTGCCAAAGCTACTCTTGGAACTTGTGATAAAACGTCAGTTTCATCTTCTATTGTAAGAAATAAAGAAGAATATGTAGGTTCAGGAACAGATTGGAATACTGCTTCAAACTGGTTTCCAGCAATAGTTCCGGATAATAGTAAGTGTGCTATTGTTCCTGCAGGAAAAACAGTTCTTATTAATATTAATAATGCAGAATCAAAATCATTAGCTATTGCAGAAACCGGGAAAGTAAGCATTGCAGCAAACAGTTCTTTAAAGGTTGTAGATGCTATTAATATTCCTACGAATAATTCAGGTAATGATAATCTTGTATTAGAAAGTAACGCTGTTCTTTTGCAGGATAATGCCAGTCCTGGTAATGTAGGTAATATTTTAGTTAAGCGGGGTGCGCATATGCGTAAGGCTGACTATACATATTGGAGTTCTCCGGTTACAGGTCAGAAATTACTAAATACAGCGGGTGGTACAAACAGCGGAACGTATACGACTGGCGGGTTTTCCGAAGGTACTCCAAATAACAGAATATACAGATATAATGAGCCGGATGATACATTCAAAGCGTCTGTAGATGCAATGTTTTTGCCAGCTAAAGGTTATGCAGTAAGAGGGAAAGATATTTATTTAATTACAGATCCAGGTAATAATCCTGTGGCAGATGAATTCAAATTTACAGGAACACCTAATAATGGTAACTATTTCTTTGATATTCAAAAATCGAAAAATACAATTTCGGGAGGGATAACTTATGATCACGGCTATAACTTGATTGGTAATCCATATCCTTCTCATATTGATTTTATCAAGTTTTTTAATTTGTCTAATGGTACTAAGAACAATAGCGATGTGATTTTCGGTAAAGCATGGTTCTGGACCAACGTTCCAGGTGCACCAACTACTCAAAACGGATCGGCTTACACACCAAATAATTATGCTATCCTTTCTCTGGCAGGAGGAACTCCAGCAACAGGTGTAGATGTAACTGAGACAACCGGATCCCCAATCCCGAATGAATTTATAAAAGTAGGACAAGGTTTCATCGTTCAAATGAAAGGGACACCACCTACAGGGACTGATCCTGCGTTATCCGCAACTTTGAAGTTTGATAATTCTATTAGAACCAATAACACAACGGGCAATTTTTACAATAGTAAAATAACGGGCAATGAAATTAATCGTTATTGGGTAAAATTAGTATCACCTTATAATATTGTAAACACCATTTTAGTGGCTCATATGAATGGCGCAACCAATGCCTATGATCCGGATTATGATGCAGATCTATTGTCATTAGGAGATGATTCTTTCTATTCAAAATTGAATACTCAAAAATTACAGATACAGGCAAGAAATAATCCATTGAATAATGATGATGTTATTTCACTTGGAACAAAATATTCTACAAATGGAACTTACAAGATAAAGCTGGGAGACAAAGAAGGTGTATTTGCATCCGGACAAAAGATATATCTTAAAGATAAGTTAACAGGAAGTTTAACAGATCTTACAGACCAAGAGTATATATTTACTGCCAGTAAAGGAATAGATGAAACTCGATTTGAGATTGTATATAAAAATTTGGAGGTTCTTGCTTCAGATGAGCTAAGTAAGTCAGGTTTCTTAGTCTATAAAGATGGAGGATATTTTGTAATCAAATCATCAAATAATTTAGGGCAAGTAGAGCTTTATGATGCGGGTGGTAAATTAATTAATTTTAAATCTACTTCTCAAAAAGAAATCCGATGGGATATGAATATGCTTCCATCTGGAATTTATATCATAAAAGCACAAAACTCAGGCAAAATCATAACAAAAAAGATTATTAAATAATTATAAAATCTAGATCATTAATTATAATTTAACATAAATAACTTGAAATTTTATTAATTTTTTATATCTTTACACCTTGAAAATTATGTTTATTTTTAAACGAACGATGAGAAAATATCTTACCTTATTATATATAACAGCTAGTGTTATGTCTTTTGCACAGTTTGAAGATAATGTCTTTGAACAGAATAACGCAGCTACCTCGCAACAGCCATCTGATGTTAACAGCTCTGTTAAAACAGATACTCATGAAGCGGGTACGCATTCAGGAGAAAGCCAATCATCATTTGGTGTTCCTGGGCCGGGAGAACACGAGGAAGGACCTGGTAACCCCGGTGAGCCAGTACCAATTGATGGATTTGTTCCATTCTTATTAATTGCTGGATTAGCTTTCATTATATATTATGAGAGAAAAAATAAAAAAATTAATATTTAAAATATTTAAATCCGAAATTGTATAATTTCGGATTTATCTTTCAGATATGTATAGAAAAATCATAAAGCCGATATTTGACTTCTTATTAGCATTGGTACTAATTACTGTTCTCTCTCCTTTATTCTTATTAATAATCATTTTGCTATATTTTTTTAATCAAAAGAATGTCTTTTTCTTCCAGGCAAGACCAGGTAAAAACGAGAAGGTTTTCAATATTATCAAGTTCAAAACAATGACGGACCAAAGAGACGAATTCGGAAATCTTTTACCCGACGAACTTAGACTTACCAAGATGGGTAAGTTTGTTAGAAAAACGTCTCTAGATGAATTGCCTCAATTACTCAATGTATTAAAGGGGGATATGAGTTTTATTGGACCTAGACCTCTCTTGGTAAGTTATCTTCCCTTATATGATGATGAACAAAAAAAAAGACATCTTATAAAACCAGGTATTACTGGTTGGGCGCAAATAAATGGGAGGAATGCACTTACTTGGCAACAAAAATTTGTTTATGATGTATTTTATGTGAAAAATCTTAGTTTCTCTCTAGATTTTAAAATTTTTTTATTGACCATAAAAAAAGTTATTAAAAGCGAAGGAATCAATAGTGCAGGACAAGCAACAACGGAAAGTTTTAAAGGTAATGGATAATGAGTTATACATATTAGGAGCTGGAGGTCACGCAAAAGTTATAATCGAAATAGCAGAGTTGCTAGAGTATAAAATTGCAGGAGTTTTTGACCAAAATGAAAACATAAAAAATATCTTGAATTATCCAGTTTCTCAGGACTTTCAAATTCTTTTAAAACAGCAAAATATTTTTTTCGCATTTGGAAACAACCAAAGTAGAAAAAAAAACTCAGAAAGCTTCAGGAGTAATTGTTTTAATTTGATTCATCCGTCGACTGTTATTAGCAAAAATATTGATTTTGGTTGTGGTAATGCCATTATGGCTGGGGTAGTAATTAATTCATCTGTCAAAATTGGTGATTTTTGTATAATAAATACTTCTGCAAGCATAGATCATGACTGCGAAATAGGTAATTATGCCCATGTTTCTCCCAAAGTCGCTTTAGCTGGAAACGTAAAAGTAAAAGAAGGAGCTCAAATAGGAATTGGAGCTTGTGTCAAACAAAACATCACGATCGGCAAATGGGCAATTGTAGGAGCTGGTGCGGTTGTAATAAATGATGTTCCAGATTATGCTGTTGTAGTTGGCAACCCTAGTAGAATAATAAAGTATCTTTATTGAATTTAAAATTATATTAATTTGTTTTGTATATATATGTAAATACACTGTAGAATCAGTCTAAAATCACTTTGAAGTAAGAATAATTATTGTGAATATGATATTTCTAATAATTTAATAATAAATAAAATATTAGATCTAATTATAATATCTTTGCAAAACTAAAAATTAATAAATGGATTCTAAAATCTGGCTGTCATCCCCTCACATGGGTGGAGGAGAGATGAAATATATTCAAGAAGCCTTTGACCAGAATTGGGTCGCGCCGTTAGGTAAAAATGTAGATGAATTTGAAATAGCTATAGAGAATTTTCTCGGAGAAAATAAATTAGCTGCCGCTCTTAGTTCCGGAACTGCGGCTTTACATTTAGCCTTGATTCAATTAGGAATAGGTTACGGCGATGAGGTAATCTGCCAGTCTTTTACATTTTCTGCGTCTGCAAATCCTATCAAATATCTTGGAGCAACACCTGTTTTTGTAGATTCTGATAAAACCAATTGGAATATGTCTCCTGAGTTTTTAGAAAAAGCAATTCAGGACCGGATTAAAAATTATAAAAAACCAAAAGCTATTATAGTCGTCCATCTGTATGGTATGCCCGCTATGATGGATGAGATTTTGGAAATTTGTAATAGGTATGAAATTCCTTTGGTAGAGGATAGTGCAGAATCGTTGGGGTCCAGCTACAAAGGGCAAAATTGTGGTACTTTTGGAGAGTTTGCATTGCTTTCTTTTAATGGTAATAAGATCATTACAACATCAGGAGGAGGTGCTCTCGTAACAAATACGAAAGAACAAAAAATCAAAACTATTTTCCTTTCAACACAAGCCAGAGATCAGGCTCCTCATTATCAACATTCTGAAGTTGGGTATAATTACAGGCTAAGTAATATATGTGCCGGAATAGGAAGAGGACAGATGGAAGTTCTCAAAGATAGAGTGGCTCAAAGAAGAGCGAATCACGATTTTTATAAAGAATTGTTTTCTGATATTGCTGTTGTAGATGTTTTTACTGAATCAAGCTCAGATTTTTATTCCAACCATTGGCTTACAAGCGCTACAATCAATAAAGATTTTACATCAAAAACGAATCATGACCTGATGTCGGCATTTGCGGAAAAAAATATAGAGACAAGACCGTTGTGGAAGCCTATGCATCTTCAACCAGTTTTCAAAGATTGTCCGTATTACGGAGAAAATGTGGCTGAAGAATTATTTAATCAAGGTTTGTGTCTGCCATCTGGTTCTAACCTTACAAATGATGATAAAAAAAGAATTTATGATGTTATAAATAATTTTAAATTTTAAAAAAAATAGCCACCAAAAATGGAGAAGGTTAAAAATCTCAAGAGATTTTCACTCAATGATAATGTATTAGATCTGGCAGATCTCAAATTCCTGCCAAGATGGGTTATATTAGTTATTGATGTATTAATAGTACTGGCATCGCTTTTAGTATCACATTTGCTGATTATGGGTCTAGAGGTAAAGCATTACAAAGTGTTTCCATTAACCTATGTTTTTATTTTCATAATGGCTGTAAACGTTTTGTATATGCATATATTCAGAACTTATCTGGGCGTTATCAGACATTCTACTTTTGTAGATCTTTTCAAGATTTTTTTAGCCAACTTATGTTGCGTTTTAACTATTGCTATAATTAATTATACTTATTATTTAGGTTCCCAAGAAAAAGTAGTTTTAATTCCGTTTGTGGGATTGTATTTTGCAATTTCCTGCTTGTTCTTATTTGTATTCAGGCTTTGTGTAAAAGGTTTTTTTAATATCATAAAGGAAAATAAAAGAAGTGGCAGCAGAAAAAAAATCTATATTTTGGGAGATGATGACACCTCTGTTGCTATTGCACAGGTAATTCTTTCTAATCCTAATTTACCATTTGATATCAGAGGTTTTATATCTTACCATAACAAAAAAGTAAGCATTAAACTTTTAGATAAACCCATTATTACCAAAGCTAATTTTATGAATAATCTTAAAAATGGCATTGATGGTGTAAGTGGTGTGTTGGTAATTAAAGAGGCATTGCAAAGAGAGGAATTGGAATTTTGGGTCAATGTTTTTCTTGAACATAACCTTAAGATTTATAAAGCCCCGGCTATGCAAAAATTACGTAGCAATGATGTCATCAATCAAATCAATACCATTCAGATAGAGGATTTGCTTAATAGGAGACCTATAAAACTTGATAACCTTGAAATTAAAAAAAGACACTTTCAGAAAACAGTTTTGGTTACCGGAGGAGCGGGCTCTATAGGTCGGGAAATTGTAAGACAGGTTGCGCTTTTGGAGCCTATGCAGATTGTAATTTTGGATCAGTCAGAAACACCTCTTTATGATACAGAGTTGGAAATGAAGGAAACTTACCCTCATATCAATTTCAAATTTGTTTTGGCAGACATCTCCAATCTTAGCCGCCTGGAGCCATTGTTCAGTAAATACAATTTCTCAATGGTTTATCATGCCGCTGCTTACAAACATGTACCAATTGTAGAGGATAATCCTCATGAAGCTGTGCTTGTAAATGTAATGGGAACCAAAAATTTAGCATTGCTTTCCAGTAAATATGGTGTCAACAGATTTGTAATGGTTTCAACGGATAAAGCTGTAAACCCTACGAATGTTATGGGGGCATCCAAAAGGGTTGCGGAATTATTTGTTCAGTCTTTGCAGAATCTTGAGGGAAATACAACTAAATTTATTACCACACGTTTCGGAAATGTTTTAGGTTCTAACGGATCTGTAATCCCGTATTTTAGAAAACAAATAGAAAAAGGAGGCCCGGTAACAATTACCCATCCCGATATAGTAAGGTACTTTATGACCATTGCAGAAGCCTGTGAATTGGTTTTAAATGCAGGAACAATGGGTGTGGGCGGCGAGATTTATGTTTTCGATATGGGAGAGCCTGTGAAAATCCTTGACCTTGCAAAAAGAATGATAAAACTATCTGGCTTTGAACCTGATATCGATATTAAAATTATCTATACAGGATTAAGACCTGGAGAGAAATTATACGAAGAGTTACTAAGTGATAACGCCCGTACATTGCCAACATCTCATGAAAAAATCATGATCTCCAAAGATCCGTCTATGCAATTCGAAGAAATTGATGAATTGACAGAACTTGTAATAGACTTTTCCAAAAAAGAAGAGAAGCAAGAAATTGTAAGAATACTAAAATCTATCGTAAAAGAATTTAAAAGCAATAATTCTATATATGAATCGTTAGATAAATAAGAATCCCTATATTTGCAAACCTTCAATTTAAGAAATCATTTATGAGAAGAGCTTTATCCATAATTTTTATGGCCTCGTTGTTTTGTTTATTATTTTCATGTAAAGTAAAAGATGATATTGATTACATGAAGAATATAGAAAATGTTGCTATTAAAACTTCAAATAGAACCTATACTTCCACTATACAGCCATCAGATCAATTGGTTATAACTATTTTGGCAAAGGATAATGAAGTAGCAAAACCTTTCAATAGAGATTACTATTCAACGGATATGTCACAGCTTTCAGGGATGCCAAGCCGTAGCTCAACAACTGAACCAAGTTACATAGTAGACTCAAAAGGAAATATTGATTTTCCTATATTAGGGACTTTAAATACTACAGATAAAACTATAGATCAATTTAAAGACGAACTGAAAGAAAAGCTTTCTAAATATATCAAAAATCCTGGTGTTAATATTAAGACGACTAATTATAAAGTAACAGTACTAGGTGAGGTAAACAAAAGTGGAACATATTCAATTCCTGATGGACAGCCAACAACTATACTGAATGTTTTAGGTTTGGCCGGGGACCTTACTATATATGGACAGCGTAAAAATATCTTAGTTGTAAGGAATGTTGATGGAGCTACGACCAAAGAGTATATCGACTTAACTGATGCTGGATTTATTAATTCTCCTTATTACTACGTAAAGCAAAATGATGTAATATACGTGTCACCTAATAAAGCTAGAAAAAGTGCATCTTCTTATGGACCCCAAACTGGAATTTGGATTTCTGTTGCTTCTGTTCTCATAGGGGTTTTGGCACTTATATTTAGATAATCCATTATTTTAATTTTCTAATGGAAAAATCTTTCAATAATTCATCAGATTCTGACTTCACAACTGTTGTTAAGCCTTATTTAAAAAGATGGTATTGGTTTTTAATTAATGTTCTGCTTTTTAGTGTTTTTGTATTTATATATATCCATTATAAGCAACCTGTTTACAATGTTAGAAGTGCAGTTCTTATTAAAGATGCAAAAAAATCATTAGGTGCCAGCTCTGGAGTTGGGGATATGGGAATACTGGAGGGGTTATCCGGTTTTGGAGGAATGAGTACGAATAGTATCGAGAATGAGTTAGAGATTTTTAAAACAAAAAAATTAGTCCGGGATATTGTATCAAACAATGACCTTCAAACAACAATATATAGTAAAGTTGACTTTAGGAAAAAAGAACTTTTTGGAGAAACTGCTCCAATAAAAATTCATGTAGTTAACGAAAAAAAAAATAAAAAATTCCCAAAAAAATCTTTTTTTTTAACAATTGAGAAGAATAAATTAATTCTACGTTCAGAAGAATATAATTTTGAAAAATCATTTGAGTTTGGGAAATTGATAAGTCTACCTTTTGCAAATATCATCATTTTAAAAAATGAAAAATTTGATAAAGTGAAAGCCGAAAAAATAAGCAGTGAATTAGAAATTAATTTTTCTACTTTAGAATCAGCAGCTACAAGCGTCCACAAAATGGTGCAGGTAGAATTGGCAGATAAGGATGCAACAGTAATTGAACTATCCATAGATTATCCAGAAGTAGAAAAAGCCAAAACTATTATTAATGGATTGATTTCAGCTTATAATAAGGATGCAATTGTCGATAAAAATTCTGAATCTCAAAAAACAATAGAGTTTATTGATGACAGAATATTGATGATCTCTAGAGAATTAGGAGACGTGGAGTCTGAAAAAGAGAAATTCAAAACGGATAATAAGATTACAGATCTTATGACAGAGGCTAAAATAAACCTTGAAAGCTCTGCAGATGCTAAAAAGAAACAGCTGGAATTGGACTCCCAACTAGAACTTAATAATGACTTGATATCATATCTTAAAAAACAAGATAGTTACGAATTGCTACCGGTAAATATAGGCTTGGAAAATAATGAATCTAATGCAAATATTATTACATATAATAAAATGGTATTGGATAGAAATACATTACTTGAAAATGCAACTCCTCAAAATCCATTAGTTATAGATATAACTAAACAGATTAATTCTATGAAAGAATCTGTCTCAGAATCTCTGTTGAAAAATAAAGCAGCACTACAGTTTGCATTAAATGAATATCATTCAGAACAAAATACAATAGACAATAAAATTGTTAAAATTCCTTTGCAGGAAAAATTATTTAGATCTCTTGAAAGACAACAACAGATAAAAGAAAATCTATATTTACTTTTACTTAAAAAGAGAGAAGAAACCGCTATTTCTTTAGCTATTGTCGCGCCAAAGGCACGTATTGTCGAACCTGTCATAGTATCTGATAAGCCTGTTTCTCCTAAAAAGAATTTAACTCTTTTATTTGCGATAGCCCTGGCTTTATTAATGCCACTAAGCTTCATTTATGTAAAGGAATTGATCAATAATAAAATAATCACTAAAAATGATTTGAAGAAGCTTTCTAACATTCCGATTATTACAGAAATACCTTCAATAAAAAAGAATGAAGATCATTTAGTAAAATTTAATGATTTTTCTTCATTAGCAGAATCCTTCAGGATATTGACCACAAATATGGGATTCATGCTTAATAATACTTCTCACGATTCCAAAGTGATTTTTGTAACATCATCTATAAAGGGTGAAGGAAAAACTTTTATATCAATGAACTTAGCGCTGACACTATGTAACGACAACAGTGTAATTATCATAGGTGCTGATATTAGAAATCCTCAGTTGCAACGCTATAATCAAAATAATAATAAAGGTATTCTAAAAGGGTTAACAGAATTCTTATATGACGACTCCACATTAGTTGAGGATATCATTTATAAGAATTCAGTCAATAGTAAATGTGATATTATCTATTCAGGAATGATCCCTCCTAATCCCACAGAATTACTAAAAAATGGTAGACTAGGAGTTTTGTTGGATATACTGAAAAAAAAATATCAATATATAATTATCGATACAGCGCCATTATTATTGGTTACTGATACGTTAACAATTGCAAAATATTCCAATTTAGAACTTTATGTAACACGGTCTAATTTTACAGAAAATGCACTTATAGAATTTGCAAATGATATCGTAGAAGCGGGTAAGTTAAATAATGTTGCATTTGTTATAAATGATGTGAAAAAAGAGAATTCCGGATATGGGAATAAGTATGGTTATGGTTATAATAATAAATAATTAATGATAATGGAGAATATTAGAAATAGAAATGAATCTAATAATTTGGTCGAGTTAATAAAGCCATATACGAAGAAATGGCACTGGTTTATAATCGGATTTTTTGTGTCAGTTATACTTGCTTATGCTTATGTGAAATTCTCTACACCAGTTTATAAAATGCAGTCCTCCGTTCTTATCAAAGATGCGAAAAAAATGTCTAGTGCGTCAGGAGATTTTGGCGTTTTACAAAGCTTGGGCGGGTTTGCCGGAATGGGTACTAACAGTATTGAAAATGAACTGGAAATCTTCAAATCAAAAAAAATAATCCGTGATGTAGTAGGCAAAAGAAACTTTCAAACGGTTTTGTATTCCAGAGAGAAATTTTATGATGTT
>Ga0157369_10000932_pt1 | contig 37142 bp, 28 predicted proteins | sample C25metaG_FD_113461 | JGI IMG/M metagenome (GOLD analysis project Ga0157369, IMG submission 113461) | Corn rhizosphere microbial communities from Kellogg Biological Station, Michigan, USA - C2-5 metaG | ecosystem: Host-associated > Plants > Roots > Rhizosphere > Soil | place: USA: Michigan... | reverse complement strand
TAAGTTCTGCTCGACACTCCTAAGGTCAGGTCAGGTGACAGGCAGATTACGGTAATCGGGGCAGTAGCTTTAGGCCCAAGCGAGGTGTGTTCCCCCAATGACACCTCCTTGGGCCTTTTTATTTGTGCAGCGCGCACAAAAAGACGCCCGAAAGTTCGACCTTTTGCGCCTCTTCGGCCCGTCGATTTTGCCCGTTGCAGCTCCGTTCAGGAACTTAACGGCCAAATCGCAATCCACCCTCTATCGTCCGACGAGAAACCCAGCGCCCATGCGAATCCTGGTCATTGAAGACAACAGCGACATCGCCGCGAACATCGGCGATTACCTCGAGGAAAAAGGACACGTCGTCGACTTCGCCGGCGACGGCGTCACCGGACTGCACCTTGCCGTCGTGCACGATTTCGATGCGATCGTTCTGGACCTGACGCTTCCCGGCATGGATGGCCTGGAACTGTGCCGCAAGCTGCGCCAGGAAGCGCGCCGGCAGACGCCGGTGCTGATGCTGACCGCGCGCGATGCGCTCGACCAGAAACTCAACGGCTTCGATTCCGGTGCCGACGACTACATGGTGAAGCCGTTCGCGCTGCAGGAGCTCGAGGCACGTCTGGCGGTGCTCGCGCGCCGCGGCAAGGGCGTGCAGAGCCGCGTGCTGCAGCTGGCCGACCTCAACTACAATCTCGACACGCTGGTCGTCACGCGTTGCGGCAAGTCGATCCAGCTCAACCCGATCGGCCTGAAACTGCTGCAGCACCTGATGGAGTCGAGTCCGTCGGTGGTCACGCGCCAGGATCTGGAAACGCGCGTCTGGGGCGAGGAACTGCCCGACAGCGACTCGCTGCGCGTGCACATCCACGGCCTTCGCGCCGCGATCGACAAGCCGTTCGACAAGCCGCTGATCCAGACCCGCCACGGCATCGGCTATCGCATGGTGGATCCCGATGCCGCGATCGTCTGAGCGCTGATCGCGGCCGAATAAATGGCGGGGGTACGCTACCGGCGCCGGCTGCGCAGCCGCATCATCATTTCGTTTGCGCTGTTCGGCTTCGCGCTGACGGCGCTGTTCGCCGTGGCGACGATCTACATGCGTGCACGGCTCGAAGACCAGCTGATCAACAACTCGCTCGAGCGCGAAGTAAAGAACTTCGTGGAATTCAAGCGCGAGAACCCCGACCAGAATGCGCCGTGGAAATTGACGACGTACTCCGCCGACATCTACAGCGTGAACAAGTTCGCCAACGTGCCGTTCGCCTGGCAAAAATACGACAGCGGCGTCTACGACATCGAGCAGCTCGGCGACGAAGGCAAGATCCGGCCGTACAAGCTGGCCGTCTACAAGGACGCCGACTACTGGGCCTTCCTGAAGCTGGACGAAAGCACGCAGAAACTCGGCGAGCGGCAGATGCTGACCTCGCTCAGCGTCGTGCTGCTTGCGTTCGCGATCCTGTCGCTGCTGATCGGCCGCTGGCTGTCGATCCGCGTCATGAGCCCGGTCATCGATTTGGCGCGGCGCGTCCAGGCGATGGGCCGCACCGGCCGCCCGGAACCGATCGCTCCGCACTTCGCCAACGACGAAGTCGGCCAGGTCGCCGTCGCGCTCGACAGCTACTCGGACAAGCTGACCGCTTTGGTCGAGCGTGACCGCGAGTTCAACGCCGATGTCAGCCACGAATTGCGCACGCCGCTCGCGGTGATTTCGAGCACGACGGAACTGCTGCTGGCGTCGGAGACGATCACCGAAAAACTGCGCGAGCGCCTGATGCGCATCGACCGCGCGGCGAAGCAGTCGACCGAGCTGACCAATGCGCTGCTGCTGTTGTCGCGCAGCGAACGTTCGGCGCCGATCGACGGCGAGACCACCGATGTCGCAAGGATCGTCGAGCAGGTCGTGGAAGTGTACCGCTCGCACCTCGGGCGCAAGCCGGTGGACGTGCGCTGCGTCGTCGATCAGCCAATCGAAGTCGTCGCGCCGTCGTCGGTCGTCGCGGTCGCGCTCGGCAACCTGATCGGCAACGCATTCAAGTACACGCAGCAGGGCGAAGTCGTGATCACGGTCGGTGCCGGGCGCGGCAAGGTTACGGTCGAGGATTCCGGCCCCGGCATCAGCCCCGAGGAAGCGGAAAAACTGTTCGAGCGCGGCGTGCGCGGCGACAGCTCGGCCGGCAGCAAGGGCGCCGGACTTGGCCTTGCGATCGTGCGTCGCCTGTGCGAACTGTACGATTGGCGCGTATCGCTCGCGCCGCGGCCGCAGGGCGGGGCGGTGGCAACGCTCGACTTCCGCCTGCGCGCCTAGGTGCGGGCGCCACCGAAAGGCAGCCGCCCGCGAACGCGGATTACGCGGATGGAAAGCAAGATCACGCGGATAGAGCGGAACATATCGGAGAGCGTCCTCATTTCGATTCACCTGTCCGCATTGATCCGCGTTCCACCGCGAAATCCGCGTTCGAAAAGCTCTAGACGAACTCGAGCCAGCCGCGCGTATCCGGCGTGGTGCCGTCGAACAGGCCGAAGAACAGCTTCTGAATCTGTCCGGTGATCGGTCCGGGCTTGCCGGCGCCGACCGGCTTGCCGTCGACCGAGCGGATCGGCGTGATCTCGGCGGCGGTACCGCACATGAACAATTCGTCGCACAAGTACAGGTACTCGCGCGGGATGTCGCGCTCGACGACTTCAAGGCCGGCTGCGCGCGCGAGCAGGATGATCGTGTTGCGCGTGATGCCGTTGAGCAGCGCGGCGCTGACGGGCGTCGTGTGCAGCGCTCCGTCGAACACGAGGAACAGGTTCTCGCCGGCGCCTTCGCTGAGCAGGCCGGTCGACGCGAGCGCGATGCCTTCGCCGAATCCCAGCCGGCGCGCCTCGCGCGCGACGAGCTGGCCGGACAGGTAATTGCCGCCGGCCTTGGCGCCGGCCGGGATCGTGTTCGGCGCGAAGCGCTGCCAGCTCGACACGCAGGCGTCGATGCCGGTTTCCAGAACGCCGGCGCCCAGATACGGCCCCATCTCCCAGGCGGCCACGGCAACGTCGGTCGGCGTGTCGGCCGACAGCCCGAATCCGCCGAGACCACGGAACGCCACCGGGCGCAGATAGGCCTTGGCCAGCCCGTTCGCCTTGATCACCTCGCGCGACGCACGCGCGAGTTCATCGAGCGAGAACGGGATCGGCATGTCGTATATTTTTGCAGAATGGTACAAACGCTTCAGGTGATCGGTCAGGCGGAAGATCGCCTGGCCCTTCGGTGTCGCGTAGCTGCGAATGCCCTCGAATACCGACGACCCGTAATGCAGCGCATGCGCCATGACGTGCGTCGTCGCTTCGGCCCACGGCTTGATCGTGCCGTTGTGCCAGATGAACTGCGGATACTGCTGCGACATGGGCTGGTTCCTTTCAATCGAGGCGCGCAGCGTAGCGGCACAGGCGGGCAATGGAAAGGGCCGCTTGTCACTCTGTCCGACGCAGCCGCCGTCAGGGTGGCGTGCGGACCTGGCCTTCGTGCAGCTGGATGACGCGGCCGCCGAGCGCGGCAACGTCGTCCGGATCGTGCGTGATCACGACCATCGGCACGCCGCGGCTGCGTTGCAGGGCGAGCAGTTCGCCGCGCAGGCGCTCACGCAGCGGCGCATCGAGCGCGGCGAACGGCTCGTCCAGCAGCAACAGTCGAGGAGCCGCCGCCAGTGCGCGCGCCAGCGCGACGCGCTGGCGCTGGCCGCCGGACAGCTGCGCAGGACAGGCATCGGCGCAAGCGGCCAGATCGAACGATTCGAGCAGCTGCCGGTCCGCCGTATCCATGCCGCGCGCCTGCATCCAGCCGCGGCTGCGCGCGAACGCGATGTTCTGGGCCACCGTCAGGTGCGGAAACAGCGCGTAGTCCTGAAACACGAAGCCGATGCCGCGCTGCCGCGTGGGCACGTCGACGCGGCGCGCACGGTCGAACAGCAGCTGCTCGCCGAGGCGGATCGTGCCGCGGTCCGGACGCAGCAGGCCGGCGATCGCGTGCAGCGTCAGGGTCTTGCCGGCGCCGGATGGACCGAACAGGATCGTGACGTCGGCATCGCTGTCGAAAGCCACGTCGAGTCGGAACTCACGTCCGTCCGCTTGCAGATGTCTTGCGACCGAAACGCTCAGCCGCGTCATGGCCGACGCCTCTGCAGCAGGCGCGCGGCGATCAGCAGCACGACGATCGCGACCAGCAGCGAGATCCAGACCAGCATCGCGGCGCGCGCATCATCGCCGGCCATCACCGCGTCGTAGATCGCCAGCGCGAGCGTCTGCGTGCGTCCGGGGAGGCTGCCGGCGACCATCAGCGTCGCGCCGAATTCGCCCATCGCGCGTGCGAACGCGAGCAGCGCGCCAGCCAGTACGCCGCGCCACGCCAGCGGCAGCGTGATGCGAAAGAACACGGCGCCTTCGCGCAAGCCGAGCGTTCGCGCAGCCTGCTCCAGGGACGCATCGACGTCGGCGAAGGCGGCGCGCGCGGAGCGCAGGATCAGCGGGAACGCGGCAATCGCCGCGGCAATGACCGCGCCCTGCCAGGTGAAGATCAGCGTGATGCCGAAGTGGTCGAGCAGCCAGGAACCGATGACGCCGTTGCGGCCGAGCACGACCAGCAGATAGTAGCCCAGCACGGTCGGCGGCAGGACCAGCGGCAGCGTCAGCAAGGATTCGGCCACATCGCGAGCGACACTGCGCTTGCGCCCGAGCGTGCGCGCGAACAGCACGCCGAATAGCGTCGCCAGCAACGTGGCGAACAGCGCGACCTTCAGCGTCAGCAGCAGCGGCGTCAGCGCGGCAGCCGGCATCGATCAGCGCGCGACGGACGCAAAGCCATGACGGCCGAGCACGGCCTGCGCGTCGGCAGACGCGGCGAACTCAACGAAGCTGCGCGCCAGCTGCGCATGCGCCGACGCGGCGGTCACGGCGATCGGGTAGCGCACCGGCGTCGCGGTCGGCACGACCAGCGCAACGCGCACCTTGTCCTTCAGCACGGCGGCATCGGTGGCGTAGACGAAGCCGGCCTGCGCTTCGCCGCGTGCGACGTAGTCCAGTGCCTGGCGCACGTTCTGCGTCGGAACCAGCTGCGGCTGCAGGGCGTCCCACAGCTTGGCGTCGACGAGTCCCTGCCGGGCATAGCGACCGGCCGGGACGGACTCGGGGTTGCCGATCGCGATATGCGGATAGCCCGGGCCGGCGAGCTCATCGAGCGCCTTCGGCACCCGGGCTGCCGCCGCGACGATCAACACCAGGGTATTGCCTGCAAAATCCCGGCGCGTCGCCGGGTCGATCGATTTCGTCGCGGCAGCACGGTCCATGGTCGTCTCGTCGGCGCTGGCAAAGACGTCGGCGGGCGCACCCTGTTCGATCTGCCTGAGCAGGACATCCGAAGCGGCCAGGTTCAACACGACCCTGTCGCCGGGGTGCGCAACCTCGAACGCGTGTCCCAGGTCGGCAAAGGCATTCGCCAGGCTCGAGGCGGCCGAGACGGTCAGGTCTGCCGCGACAGCCGGTGCAGTGGCCAGCGCAGCGGCGAGGGACAGTGCAACGAAACGGCGACGACGGAATGCTTGCATCGGCTCCTCCGGCAGGAAGGATCGACTATAACGCGCGGTCGCGACCGGAACTACCGCGCGTGCGGCGACTCGCGTCGGGCGGTCGCTGCCCCGTTGCCGATCATGCGATGCGTCGCATCGACCGGGTGGAGACAGCGGCTCAGCTGCCGAGCCGCTCACAGATCGCCAGCGTCGCCTTCGCCCGGTTCAAAGTATAGAAATGGATTCCTGGCGCGCCGCCGGCGATCAGCTTGCCGCACAGGTCGGCGACGACGTCGGCGCCGAATTCGCGGATCGCCTCGGCGTCGTCGCGGAACGCCTCGAGGCGCTTGGCCACCCAGCGCGGGATCTCGGCGCCGCACATGTCGGAAAAGCGGCGCAACTGCGCGTACTGCGAAATCGGCATGATGCCCGGCACGATCGGCACTTCGACGCCGTGCCGGCGTGCATCGTCGACGAAGCGGAAGTACGCATCGGCATTGAAGAAGTACTGCGTGATCGCGCCGTCGGCGCCGGCCTTGACCTTGGCGATGAAGTTCTTCAGGTCGGCCTGCGCATCGCCGGCCTGCGGATGCATTTCCGGATAGCAGGCCACCTCGATGTGGAAGAAGCCGTCGCACTCGGCGCGGATGAATTCGACCAGTTCGCTCGCGTAGCGAAAGTCGCCGTAGCTGGCCATGCCCGACGGCAGGTCGCCGCGCAGCGCGACGATGCGCCTGCAGCCCATCGTCTGGTATTGATCGAGCAGCCTGCGGATCTCGGCACGCGTGCCGCCCATGCACGACACGTGCGGCGCCGCATCGAGCCCGTGCCGATCGCGCAAATGCCGTACCGTCTCCGGCGTGTACGACAGCGTCGAGCCGCCGGCACCGAATGTGACGCTGACGTAGTCGGGCCGCAGCGTCTTGAGCTTCGGCAACGCCGCCTCGAGCGTCGCCCTCTGCTCGTCGGTCTTGGGCGGAAAGAATTCGAAGCTGATCGGAATCATGCGCGCCATCGGTAGAGTCGGGTCCGGGAAGGAAGCGGGCGCATCTTCGCGCCCGCCGGTTGCCTAGTACCGGTAGTGCTCCGGCTTGTACGGCCCATCCACATCGACGCCGAGGTAGGCGGCCTGCTCGGCGGTGAGGCGCGTGAGCTTCACGCCGATCTTTTCCAGGTGCAGGCGCGCGACTTCCTCGTCGAGCTTCTTCGGCAGGCGATAGACGGTCTTCTCGTACTTGTCCCTGTTCGCCCACAGGTCGATCTGCGCGAGGGTCTGGTTCGAGAACGAGTTCGACATGACGAAGCTCGGGTGGCCGGTGGCGCAGCCCAGGTTGACCAGGCGGCCTTCGGCCAGCAGGAAGATCGAGTTGCCATTCGCGAATGTATACTTGTCCACCTGCGGCTTGATGTTGATGTGCCGGATGCCGGCATGCGACTTCAGCGCGTCGACCTGGATCTCGTTGTCGAAGTGGCCGATGTTGCAGACGATGGCCTGGTCCTTCATGGCCTGCAGGTGCGCCATAGTCAGCACGTCCTTGTTGCCGGTCGTCGTGACGTAGATGTCGCCGCGGCCGAGCGTCGATTCGACCGTGTTGACCTCGAACCCTTCCATCGCCGCCTGCAGCGCGTTGATCGGATCGATCTCGGTCACCACGACACGCGCGCCGTACGCGCGCAGCGAGTGCGCCGAACCCTTGCCGACATCGCCATAGCCGCAGACCACCGCAACCTTGCCGGCCAGCATCACGTCCATCGCGCGCTTGAGGCCGTCGGCCAGCGATTCGCGGCAGCCGTACAGGTTGTCGAACTTCGACTTGGTAACCGAATCGTTGACGTTGATCGCCGGCACGAGCAGCTTGCCGGCTTCCATCATCTGGTAGAGACGATGCACGCCGGTCGTGGTTTCCTCGGACACGCCGCGCCAGTCCTTGACGACACCGGTCCAGAAGCCGGGGCGCTCCTTCGCCACGCGCTTGAGCAGGTTCTTGATGACCTGTTCCTCGTGCGAGGACGACGGCGAGTCGACCCACTTGTCGCCTTGCTCGAGCTCGTAACCCTTGTGGATCAGCAGCGTGACGTCGCCGCCGTCGTCGACGACGAGCTGCGGACCCCTGAATTTATCGGTACCGGAGCCCGGGAACGTGACCGCGTCGAGCGTGCAGTCCCAGTACTCTTCCAGCGTCTCGCCCTTCCAGGCGAACACCGGCGTGCCGGTCCTGGCGATCGCGGCGGCGGCATGGTCCTGGGTCGAGAAGATGTTGCACGAAGCCCAGCGCACGTCGGCGCCGATGTCCTTGAGCGTTTCGATCAGCACGGCGGTCTGGATCGTCATGTGCAGCGATCCGGTCACGCGCACGCCATTGAGCGGCTTGGCCGCGGCGTGCTTCTTGCGGATCGACATCAGGCCCGGCATCTCGTGCTCGGCGATGTCGATTTCCTTGCGGCCCCAATCGGCCAGCGACAGGTCGGCGACCTTGAAGTCGTGCGGACTGTCGGGATTTTTCACGACGGCGTTCATCGGCGTTTTCTCCATGTAGTTCAGGAGGGCGCCCTTGCATTGTGCTGATTCCCGCCGAGCGTCTCCCGCCTGCATGAGCCGCGAGAGTCGGCTTCGAGCGACTGCTGTCGCAGCTCATGTAGACGGGATGCAGCGCCCCTCGGCAGGTGCTGGGGCCGCCATTATATCGCTTATTCGCGATGAAAGGATATATGCCCGTGCAGGGGTGGCGGAAAGCGGCGCGGGCCCGCTGCGGACGGCGCAGCCCGGCACCGATGGCAGGCTATCGGTCAGGTATCTGCCGGCGAGGGCCCGCAAGACCGCATGCCGCCGGCTTGGCCGTCCGCTTAACGGCGCCCGGCGGCCGGTAGAGCCTGGAGCCCGTCGCGCGGTGGATTGCGCGCGCGACGTGGTCTTCAGCCCTTGCCGCCGAAGTGGTAGGAAAAGTCGACGAACCAGGCGCGGCCAACCGGGCTGAACCAGTTGCGCGAATAGTACGGATACGACGTCCACGACGAATCCTTGCCGGGCCTGGAGTCGAACAGATTGTTGACCGTCAGGCTCATCATGGCGCGGTCGTTGAACCGGTATACGAGCGTGCCGTTGTAGACGAAGGTCGGCCCCATGCGCTTGTCGCCGTCGTAGTTCGGGATGCCGCCCAGACGTGCCCCGTACAGCGTCGTCGTCAGGTCGGCGATGGTCCAGGCGACCGAGTAGTTCGCCTTGCTGCGCGGCAGGACGTAGTAATAATAATCGGTGAGGATGTTGTCGACCGGCACGTCGGGCGACAGCTGCACCTCGTGGGTCACGACGTAGGTATAACCCAGGTTGAAATTGAAGCGACCGTAATTGTCGGCGTCGAGCAGGTAGTGCGCGGCGAAGTCGATGCCCGAGGTGCGATCTGTCGCGGCATTGATCGGCAGCACCATGACCGAGGTGATGCCTTCGGGATTGCTGGTCGCATTCGCCGGGTTGCGCACCACCTGGCCGATGATCTGCTGGCAGAAGCTCGAGTTGATGTCGAGCGTGTGCAGGCGGCAATCGGCCTCGAAGCGCAGGATGTCGTCGCTCGACTGGTATTCGACTTCGTTCTTGAGGCTGATGATGTAGTAGTCGGCGGTGAAATCCAGTCCGCGCATGGGCGAGTAGACGAAGCCGTAGGTGAACGACCTGCTCGTCTCGTTCTTCAGCGATGTGCTGCCGTGGCTGCGGCCATTGAACGACTCGTCGCTGAAGTCGCAATCGTCGATGTCGACCCCGGGTTCGTCGCGGCGACAGCGGTAGTAGTCGATGCCGCCCGAACTCGAGCCGCTCAGTCCGGCGTACAGATAGGTCAGGTCGGGCGCGCGAAAACCGGTGCTGGCCGACCCGCGCAGCAGCAGGCTGTCGAACGGACGGTATTCCAGGCCGAGCGCGTAGGTCAGTTTGCTCGAAGAATTGTCGCTGTATTCGTAGCGGTCATAGCGGCTCGCCGCGCTGAGCTTAAGCTGGGAGAACACCGGCACGCTCAACTCGGCGCCGGCGCCCTCGTGGCTGCGCGACCCGACCGCGCCGGTGTTGTGCAGCCCATAGTAGCTGCCGTCGAGCGAAAGCGGGTCGGGCTTCATGCCGAAGTACTGATTGCCGTATTCGCCGAGCGCGGCGAAGCCGACCGGCCCTGCCGGCAGCTCGAACAGCTCGGTATTGTTCAGCGTGAAAGAGTAGTTCTCCGCGCGGCTCTTGTCGTTGTCGATCGAGTCCTGCGTGATCGAGCGGAACTCGGCAACGGTCAGCGGCGTATACAGGCGGCTGATCGGCGCATTGTAGATTTCCAGGCCGCTGTCCGGATCGGTGCCCAGCGACGGACCGAGGTAGAGCGCCTGCGCCTTGGCCGATATCAGCGCCGGCCACTTGCTTTCGAGCTGGTTCTGCGAATGACTGAACAGCGCCTCGTAATTCCAGGCCTCGCCGAACGTGCCCTTGATGCCGGTGTTCAGCGACAGCGTGTTGTTGATGTTGCGGATCTCGCCCGGCTTGAAGCCGCCGTTCTCCTCGATCGTGAAATAGCGGCGCTGCCACTGCTCGATCAGGCCGGTGGCCTGATTGAAGAACGGAATCGGCGTGGAGTCGCCGTTGAGCGGGTAGCTGTTCTGCCATTGCAGCGGCGTGTTGTAGCTGTCCTGATGCGACGTGCTGTATTGCAGGTCAACGAAGAAGTCCATGTGGTCGGTGAAGTGATAGGTCGCCGACCCGTAAAAATTGGCGGCCTTGCGGCCGTTTTCGAGCGTGCCGTAGGCGACGTCCCTGTTGCTGCCGCAGTAATAGCCGTAGTTGCGCCGGTGCGCATAGAAAATCGAGCCCTGGTCGAGCGACGACAGCGCGGCGCACTGGTCGGCACCGGGGTCGAAGTAGTTCTCGTCCTCGTCCATGCGCACGAATACCTGGCTCGGCACCACCGTGCCCGGTCCGTCGGTGCGCGAGTCGGTGAAGCTGCGCTGGTACGCCCACAGCGGGTTCTCGCGGTACAGCTCGACGCCGAACACCGAATCGAAGCGGTCGTTCGACCAGCCGCTGGTGATCGTGAGGCGCTGCGAGGCACCGCCGCCGTGCTGCGTGTCGCCTGCGCGCAGGTCGATCGTCGTGCCGTCGGCTTTGGTCTTCATGATGAAGTTGATGACGCCGGAGATCGCGTCCGAACCGTACACGGCCGATGCGCTGCCGGAGAGGATCTCGACGCGGTCGAGCAGCGAGGCGGGAATATTCGTGATGTCGGTGAAATTGCTGTTGCCGCCGTAGGCTTGCGGATAATCGGCGATGCGGCGCCCATTGATGAGGATCAGCGTGTGGTTGGGGCCGAGGCCGCGCAGGTCGACCGCCTGCGCGCCGGGCGAAAAACCGTTGGTGTACTGGTTGTTGTCGAGCGCGCCGAGGTTCTGCGTCAGCGAAGTCATGATGTCGGCGACAGTGGCGAAGCCGCGGCCGGTGATATCGGCCGCGGTGATCACCGTGATCGGTGCCGGACCTTCGATTTCCGCGCGCGGGATGTGCGAGCCGGTGACCGTCACCTGTTCCAGTTCGGCAGGCGGCGGATCGCCTTCGCGCGCGGCGCGCGCCTGCGCGCTGCGTGCCGGCGCGGCCGGCCGGGCGGCTGACGGCTTGATCACGACGGTCGCCGCGTCGGTGAACTCGGGCACGAAGGCAGTACCGTCGAGCAGGCGGTTGAGCGCCTCCCGCGCGCTGAACTTGCCGCTGACCCCGCGCGTGCGCGAATTCTCCAGGTTGCTGCCTGCGGTCAGCACCTGCACGTTGGCCTGTTTCGCAAACTCGATCAGGGCGCTCGACAGCGGCTGTGGCGCGATCGAGAAGTCGATGCCCGGCGCGGGCGCCTGCGCGAATGCCGTCATGGCAGCGAACGCAAAAACGAGAGTGAGCAGCGCGCGACAGCGCGCGAGCAACTTGTCAGAACGATTCATGGCTTCCCCAAAGTCGCGCGGCAAGCGGCCGCGCAGCAGCCAAGACGCGCGAGCGACAGATTTTTGAAATGGACGACGATCAGCGCGGCTTGTGTTCGCTCGAGGCGAGCGCAATCGAGTCACCGACGGTCGTCACGCGTACCGGCAACACCTTGCCCAGCGCGCGCAGCCAGCCGTCGAGCGCATCCGGCCGTACCGTGCCGGTAAAGGTCAGCGTTTCGACCTGTGCGTCGACGATGCGCAACGGCCGCGTGCTGTAGCGGTTGATGTTTGCGACGACCACGTCGAGCGGCTCGTCGATGAATTCGAGGCGATGGTCGCGCCAGCTGGTTGCGCGCGCCGGCGAAATGCTCACCACCGCCAGGCCCGACGCGTGCGGATCGTAGGACACCTGCTGGCCGGCGACGGCTTCGAGCGCATCGGGGCCCGACGCGCGCGCCATCGAGTCGCCGTCGCTGCCGGTGATGCGCACGCGCCCTTCGGTGACGGCAATCGTCACGCGCTCCCCGGTGCGGCGCACGTTGAACGCCGTGCCGACCGCGCGAATCGAGACCGCGCCGGCGGCGACGATGAACGGCCGGTTGGTATCGTGCGCGACCTCGAAAAAGGCTTCGCCGCGGGTGAGGTCGACATGGCGCAGGTCGCTGGCAAAACGCGTGCGCAGCTCGGTCGCGCCGCCGACTGCAACATGCGAGCCGTCGGCCAGCGCCACGTTGCGCTCGACCGCTATCGCAGTGGTGATCAGCCCGGTCTGCACCGGATCGGCGTCGTGCCCGGGCAGGAACGCAAGTCCGGTCGCGATCGCGGCCATGACCAGCGATGCGGCGAGGGCCAGCGGCAGCCAGCGCCGTCGCCACCGCGGCTGCGGCGCGAATTCGCGCAACAGTGCCGCGCGGCTGTCGGGGTCGATCGCGCCGAGCCGGTTGGCGAGTTCGTCGACGCGCTCGAATGCGTCGATGCGAGCCGGATCCGCGGCGGTCCAATCGAGCCAGCGCGCCGCGGCATCCTCGTCGCGGTGCGGATCGCGCAACCGCGTCCACCAGTCGGCGGCGGTCTGCACGACCCCGGATTCATCGTTGACCTTCCTGCTGTTCATGATTGATCTTCCGCGTCCAGACGCGCACGGCAGTGGCCGAGCGCCCGCGCAACGTGGTAGCGCACCATGCGTTCGGTCAGCCGCATCGACGTAGCGATCGTGGCGAAGTCCCGCCCTTCGATCACGTGCAACACGAATGCCGCGGCCGTCTTGCGCGGCAGTTCGCGCAGGGCCGCGCGCACCGCGCGCAGCTGTTCTGCGGCCAGCGCGCGCCGTTCCGGCGCCGGTGTATCGAGCAATTCCTCGAACAGTTCGTGTTCCGGGGCTTGCTCGCGCACCTGGCGCTGGCGCAGCCGGTCCACGACGAGATTCTGCGCGATCCGGAACAGGTAGGCGCGCAGGAATCCGACCTGCTCGGGCCGCTCCAGCCGGAGCAGCCTGGCATAGGCTTCCTGCGCAACTTCCTGCGCCTCGGCCAGCGAATCCAGGCGACTGCGCAGAAACGCCACGAGGCTGCGGTTATGCTCGCGAAACAGTCCGGCGATCTGCGCGGCGTGCATGGCCCTGGCATCGGCGGCCGGAGCAGCGATGACGGGTTCGTGCTGAAGTTCTTGCTGGGCCAAGGGCAATCCACGCTGGGTGACGGATCGTTATTGTCGCAGCAGCCAGGACGGATTGGCGCGCGGATTTTGAAACCGCCGGTCATTGTCGATGGCGGCCGTGCCCGGGGCGCGTTTCAAATGCGTGGCGCCCGCACGTCTGGACAGCATCCGGGCAGCCGCCCGATTCGACGGACGGGCGAGCAATGCTTCAGGTTGGCAACAAGAACGGTTTTCTGGGCGGACTGGCCGGTCTGGCTTTCCTGCTCGCGTCGGGCGCGCCCGCGGCACAGGCGGCACACGACTATCGCGACCGGAATTTCGACTACTTCGTCAGCGGCGATCCGGCGCGGCCACGCGCCGCACACACCGAGTTCGGGCTCGCGCTGATGGGCGGCGGCGGCAGCGTCGACGCAGCGTTCGTGTTCATCGCGCGCCATGCCGGCGGCGGCCACATCGTGATCCTGCGCGCCGTGAGCGATGACAGCTTCGACCCGGACGACGGCGACTATGGCGCGTCCTTCGTCAACAAGTGGGGGCCGGTGGCCTCGGCCCAGACCATCGTGTTCCACAACCGGGCGGCAGCAAGCGATCCGCGCGTCATCGCGGCGCTGAAGGGCGCCGACGGCATCTTCCTGGCCGGCGGCGATCAGGCGAACTACGTCCGCTACTGGAAAGGCACGCCGGTGCAGGAGTTGCTCGACGCCCACGTGCGCGCGAACCGGCCGATCGGCGGCAGCAGCGCGGGCCTCGCGGTGCTCGGACACTACAGCTACACCGCGTTCGACGGCGGCAGCATGGAATCGAAGGTCGCACTCGCCGATCCGTACGACGGTGGCGTCACGCTCGAACGCGACTTCCTGCACTACCGCTGGCTCGAAGACGTCATCACCGACACGCATTTCTCCGCGCGCCAGCGTCTGGGCCGGCTGATCGCGTTCGTCGCTCGCCTCAACGGCGATGAGGCGGCAGGCCGCGGCGAGGCGGGACGGATCTACGGCGTCGGCATCGACGAGCACACGGCGATGCTGGTCGACGCGAAGGGAGTCGGACGCCTGGCAGCCGGTTCGGCGGGCAGCGCGTGGCTCGTCATGCAGACGCAGGCGCCCAAGGTGATGCTCGAGGGCCGACCGCTGTCGATCGACTCGCTCCATCTGCTGCGCCTCGGTCCGGCCAGCACGTTCGACTTCGCCACGCGCAAGGCGACCGCCGCCGCCGCCGAAACGGTCATCTCGCTCGAGGCCGGCGCCCTTGCGGCCCCTTCGATCGCCACGCCGATCCTGTCGCGCGACAAGGCACCAGCGGACGAAAGCTGACGTCGCGCACGCCCGGCGCCGTGGGAGACCTGTGCCGGGCGGACCGCCGCCGACGATGCCGACTGAAGCGGGGAGTGCGCGTCAATAGTTTGGTGCAACGCACCATTCCATGGCACAGTAGGTCCGTCCCCACCGAATGTCACCGAAAGGCCATGGCGGCGAACAAACGGCTCGACATCGAATTCCTGCCGAACGACGGGCCGCTGCGCGACGACGTCAACCGGCTCGGTCGCATTGTCGGTGAGATGCTGGCCGAACAGCACGGCGGCGGGTTTTTCGACACGGTCGAGCGGCTGCGCACCACCGCGATCGAACTGCGCGCGGCGGATGCCGGCCCGGCCGAACTCGTGCGACAGCTCGACGGCCTCGAACCGGTGCTCGCCGATCGCCTGACGCGCGCGTTTTCGACTTACTTCCGCGTCGTCAACATCGCCGAACGCGTGCATCGCATCCGTCGCCGCCGTGACTACGAGCGCGTGGGAGCGTCACCGCAACCCGATGGCCTGCATGATGTGTTCGCGCGCCTGCAGGCTGCCGGTGTCGACTTCGACGAGCTGCAGCGCTGGCTCGCCCGCCTCGACATCGAGCCGGTGCTGACGGCGCACCCGACCGAAGCGGTGCGGCGGTCGCTGCTCGAGAAAGAGCAGGTCATCGTCAAGTGCCTGGTCGGCGATCTGGATGGCCAGCGCACGCCGGGCGAGCGCAGCGCCGACCTGGCGCGGTTGCGCATGGCGTTGACCACGGCCTGGCAGACTGCCGAAAGCTCGAACGTGCGGCCGCGCGTGCAGGACGAATTCGAGCACGTCGGCTTTTATCTCGGCGATCCGCTCTATCGCGTGATTCCGGTGTTTTACGAGGTGCTCGAGACGGCCTTGCGCGCGGTCTACGGCGATGTCAGCGCGGCCGTGCCACCGCTGCTGCGCTTCGGCACCTGGGTCGGCGGCGACATGGACGGCAATCCCAATGTCAGCGCCGACACGATCGCCGCGACGCTGCGCGCGCAACGCGGCATGGTGCTCGAGCGCTACCAGCGCGAGGTCGCGGACCTGGCGCGCGCGCTGAGCCAGACGCTCGACCACGTGCGCGTCGACCCCTCCATCGCCGAGCGCATTGCGCGCTGCAGCCAGCTGATGCCGGGCGCCGCGGCGGCGTTGAATCCGCGCTACGGCGACATGCCGTACCGCACGCTGCTCACGCTGGTGCGCGCAAGGCTAGCCGCTACCGCGGCGGAAAAGGAAGGCGCCTACGCGCGGGCCGCCGACTTCATCGACGACATCGACGCGGTTGCGCGCAGCCTCGCCGCGCACAGGGGAACCAACGCCGGCTGGTTCGCCGTGCGGCGTCTGCTGTGGCGTGCCCGCACGTTCGGCTTTCACCTGGCGCGCCTCGACGTGCGCCAGGATGCGCGTGTCCACGCGCAGGCAATCGCCGCGGCGCTGGGCGACGCCGGCTGGGATGGCCGCGACGATGCCGAGCAGGCGCGCCGCTTGCAGCCGTTTGCATCCGGCGCGGACGAACTGCCGGAGCCGGCGGACGACGCCAGCCGCGCGCTCGACGCGGTATTCGACCAGCTTGCCTATGCGCGCGACACGTTCGGCAACGACGCGACCGGCGTCTACATCATCAGCATGGCGCGCAGCGCGGCCGATGTGCTGGCGGTGCTCGCGCTGGCGCGCCGCGCCGCGTTCGTCGATGGCACAGGCGATGTGCCGCTCGACATTGCGCCGCTGTTCGAGACGGTCGAAGACCTGCGCCTGGCGCCACGTACGCTGAGCGCATTGCTCGACGATGCGGCATACCGCGCGCACCTGCGTTCGCGCGGCGAGCGGCAGATGGTCATGCTCGGCTACTCCGACAGCAGCAAGGACGGCGGCATCGTCGCATCGCGCTGGGCACTGCAGCGCGCGCAGGTCGAACTGCTCGAGGTCGCGAGCGACGCCGGCATCGGCCTGACGTTCTTCCATGGCCGCGGCGGCACCATCAGCCGCGGCGGCGGCAAGACTTCGCGCGCGATCATCGCTTCGCCGCGCGGGTCGGTCGACGGCCACCTGCGCATCACCGAGCAGGGCGAGGTGATTCACCGCAAGTACGGCATCCGTGCGCTTGCGCTGCGATCGCTCGAGCAGACGGTGGGCGCGGTGCTCGTTGCCAGCGCGCGACCGCGGCCGCCGGAGCCGCGCGAAGCGGCATGGCGTCAGGCGGTCGGCTGCGCCGCGCGCCATGGCGAGCAGGTCTACCGCGGCCTGATCGGCGCCGACGGCTTCATCGACTACTTCCGCCTTGCCACACCGATCGACGTGATCGAGCGCATGACACTCGGCTCGCGTCCCGCGCGCCGCGGCAGCGCCGGCATCGCCAGCCTGCGCGCGATTCCGTGGGTGTTCGCCTGGACCCAGTGCCGCGCGACGCTGACCGGGTGGTACGGCGTGGGCAGTGCGCTGGAGCGCGCCGCGGCCGAGGTCGGCGACGATGTGCTGCGTGAGATGGCGCACGAATGGCCGTTCTTCCGCACACTGCTCGATGATGTCGAGATGGTCATGGCGAAAAGCGACCTGGCGATTGCGGCCTTGTTCTCGCGCCTTGCCGGTCCGCTGCACGAGCGCTTCTTCCCGCTGATCCAGGCCGAGTTCGAGCGCACCGGGCGCTGGATCCTGCGCCTGAAGAACACATCGGCGCTGCTCGAACAGGATCCGCGGCTGGCGCTGTCCATTCGCCTGCGCAATCCGTATATCGATCCGATGAGCCTGCTGCAGATCGATCTCTTGTCGCGCTGGCGCTCGAGCGGCAGCAGCGACGATGCGTTGTTCCGCGCGCTGGTGACGACCGTCAATGGCGTCTCCGAGGGTCTGCAGAACACCGGCTGATACAGGCCGTCAGAAACTGTGCGAAGCGGGCGATCCCATCGTGCCGGTATCCGCGCGCACCGATGTCGCCCATCGAACGGCCGTTGCGTCCCGGCGCCCGTGGCCTCGCCATCACTGCCGCCGGTCGGGGATCGCAATGCACAAGGAATCGGCGTGGCATCGGATATATAGTCGCTGTCGATGCCGAGGGCCCGCGAAGTGCCGAAACGCCTGCGACCGCTGAGTGGCCTGGATGCCGCGTTCCTGTATCTGGAAGCGGCCGGCACGCCGATGCACGTCGGCAGCGTGATGCTGTTGCAGGCGCCGGATCGAAGTCCAGGGTCCAACGGCAGGAGCCGCTCCAACGCCCCGAGGCGCCAGCGCCACGATTTTCATCGCGACCTCGTGGCGCATGTGCGCGAACGCCTGCCGCGTGCGGGCGCACTGCGTCGCGTGCTGCATGCCGCGCCGTACGACCTGGGTCATCCGATGTGGGACGAAACAGCGTCGCTCGATCTGGAAACGCATATCGTCAAACATCGCTTGCCTGCCCCCGGTTCGCAGGCGCAGCTGTGGCAACTCGTCGCCGACCTGCATGCACAGGCGCTGCCGCGCGATCGCCCGCTGTGGCAGTTCGTCGTGATCGACGGGCTTGCTTCCGGCGAACTCGCACTGTACTCGAAGGTGCACCATGCGTTGCTCGACGGGCAGGGCGGCATGGCGCTCGCTCAGGCATTGCTGGACTTCGAGCCGACCAGGCGCGCTGGCGCATCCAAGCACGCACAAGCGGACTCGCCCGCGGCGCCGCTGCGCCAGCGCGACCTGGCCAACGTCGCCGTGCGCGCCAGCGCCCTGCAGTTCGCCCGGCTCGTGCGCGAGTTGCCGATGGCCTTGAAGCTCGCCGCCGGTGCCGCGGCCGGTGCCGCCAACCTGGCCGGCCGCCTGCGCGACAGCGTCGCGCTGGCGCCGCGCACGCCGTTCAACGCGCAAGTCGGCGCGCACCGCAGCTTTGCGGTTGCGTCGTTGCCACTCGACCAGGTCAAGCGGATCGCACGGCATTTTGGCGTGAGCTTGAACGACGTCGTCATGGCGTTGTGCGCAGGGGCGCTGCGCGAATACCTGCTGCGCCGCAAGGCGTTGCCGAAACGCGCGCTGATCGCGGCGATGCCGGTGTCGTTGCGCACGGCCGGCAACAGCGAGGTCAACAACCAGGTGTCGATGGTGCAATGTGTGCTGCCGACCCAGATCGCCGATCCGGTCGAACGCCTGCGCGCGATCAATGCGGCCACCGGCCGCATCAAGCAGCAGGTGGCCGGATTTCGCAGCCTGATTCCAACCGATTTTCCGGGCTTCGCCGCGCCGATCTGGGCCTCGGGCCTGAGCCGCCTGTGGGCCCGCGGCCGCCTCGCCGAGCGCCTGCCGCCGCTGGCGAACCTGGCGATATCCAATGTGCCCGGGCCGCCTGTTCCGCTCTATCTGGCCGGCGCCAAGGTCAACCACTACGTTCCGGTATCTATCGTCACGCACGGTCTTGGCCTTAACATCACCGTCAACAGTTATGCCGGGCGGCTCGAGTGCGGTGTGATCGCGTGCCGCGACATCGTGCCGAAACCCGCTATTCTTGCCGCCGGCCTGGAGCGGGCACTCAAGGTGCTCGGCGGAAAAGTGAAAGAATGAAGAAGGGCACAACGCAACAAAAGCCGCCACGACGCGACGCGGATGCGCGGCCACCCTCCGCGTTGCTGCTGGCGCTGGAAGGAAGGGCATTTCTCGAATGGGCCGCCTGCGTCGCAGCCTGGCCGCTGCTTGCCTGCGCGGCGCGCGGCGACGGCCATCCGGTGCTGGTGCTGCCGGGGCTGACGGCCGGCGATGCGAGCACCTGGCCCTTGCGCAAGTTCATCGAACGCTGCGGCTACGCCGCCTATCCATGGGAACAGGGACTCAACTGCGGACCGCGCGGCGGCACGGTGCGCAAGCTGCTTGCCCGCATCCGCGACATCGAGCGCGATCACGGCCGCAAGGTCAGCCTGGTCGGCTGGTCGCTCGGCGGCGCGATGGCGCGCGTGCTGGCGGTGCGCGAGCCGCAACGCGTGCGTTCGGTCATCACGCTCGGCTCGCCGCTGCGCGGCAATCCGAAAGCGTCGAATGCCTGGCGCATCTTCGAGCTGGTCAGCGGCGTGCGCGCCGACGACCCGCGCCTGCGCGCGTTGATGAGCCGGCAGCCGCCGGTGCCGTCGACCTCGATCCTGAGCAAGACCGACGGCATCGTGGCATGGCCGTCGAGCCTGATTCCCGCGGGTATCCAATCGGAAAACATCGAGGTCAGCGCGAGCCATTTCGGCATGGGCGCCAACCCGATGGTGCTGTGGGCGATCGCCGACCGCCTGGCACAACCGGAAGGTTGCTGGAAGCCGTTCGATCGCCGCGGCCTGCGCGCGTTCGTCTATGACGATCCGCACGGCGCCGCCGGCGTGTTCGCCACGTGACGGGGTTGGATATGCCACGCGGCTCACCGGCCTCATGAATTCACCTCTCCCGCTCGCGGGAGAGGCCGCTGCAGCAAAGGCTGCGGCGGGCGATGGCGGTGCTGCGGAAGCGCGATGGCCGTGCGGGCGCCGTTCTCGACCTCTCCTGCCGGGGGAGAGGCAGGCTGGCGGCGCTTGCCGTCGAAATGGCGAGTCGTCGACGTGGCGCGCGTAGAACTGCCATCGCGCGGGCTGCACCTGGAATACGAAAGCCACGGCGACAGCGATCGTCCCGCGGTGATCCTGGTCATGGGCCTCGGCCTGCAGCTGGTGGCGTGGCCAGCGGCACTGATCGACGCCATCGTCGCTGCCGGCTATCGCGTCATCGTCTTCGACAATCGCGATATCGGCCTGTCCAGTACCGGTCCGCTGCCGCAATACACGTCACCGCCGCTGGCGTTGCTCGCGCACCTGCTGCATCATGAGTTCACGCCGCCGTACCGCATCGCCGACATGGCCGCGGACACACTGGCGCTGGCCGATGCGCTCGGCCTCAACTGTTTCGACGTCGTTGGCGTCAGCCTCGGCGGGATGGTCGCGCAGACACTGGCGGCGCGCTGGCCCGAACGCGTGCGCAGCCTGACGACGATCATGTCGAGCGCCGGTCCGCGCACGGCGCCGTGGCCGACGCCGGCATTGCTTTGGCGCTTCCTGCAGCCGCCGCCGCGCGGCGCCCTGCTCGACCAGAAGCTCGATCACTTCGTCGCGCTGCTGCAGGCGCTCGGCCACGTCGAAGATCCTGATGAGTTGCAGCGCCTGCGCGAACGCCTCGCCCGGTCGTTGCAGCGTGCCTATAACCCGGCCGGCGCGGCGCGCCAGCTGCTGGCCGTGCTGGCCGACCCGGATCGCAGCGAGGAGGTGGCGCGCATCGGCTGTCCGACGCTGATCATCCACGGCGCCGACGATCCGCTCGTGCCGCTGCCGGCGGCGCACCATCTGAAAGCGCTGTTGCCGCAGGCGCGCCTGGAAATCATCGCAGGCCTGGGCCATTACCTGCCGGCGGACAAGCTGCCCGAAATCGCGCAGCTGATCGTCGAGCAACTGCGGTCAGTGCCTTCGCCCGGATGATGGGCGACCGGACGATCGCTCCGCGATGAGCTGCCGGCAGTTCAATGACCGGTGCTGCGCAACAGCGAGCCGAACGTCAGGTACACCGAGTTATGGCCGCCCTGCGCGTAGCCATAACCGAGGAAGATCGGGCCGAAGAACGTGTTGACGCCGAGAAACACGCTGCCGGCCGCCTGCATGTCCCTGCCGATCTGGTCGCGCCGGTCCCAGTAGCCGCCGGCTTCGAGGCTCGCGCCGAAATAGACCGGCACGCTGAACAAGGCCTGCGCGTCGGTCAGGCGCCGGTAGTAGACGCCGCGCAGCAGCGCGGCTTGCAGCGCGAAGATCTGGTTCTCGGTGTAGCCGGAGAAATTGGTCAGGCCGCCGAGCGGCGTGTAGGCCGCGATCTGCACCTGGTTGCCGGCGCCGCTGGTTGCGTGCACCAGGCCGCCGATCAGGAAATTGTTCGGGCCCGACGACAGCGCCGTATCCCAGCGCGCGTCGATGATGTGCGCGCCGTCGGTCGATCCGAGTTTGGCGAACAGCGCCTCTTCGGACAGGTCGATGCGCGTGCCGCGCGTCGGAAACGCCGAGCTGTCGAGGTTGTCGTAGACGACGCGGCCGACGGCGCCGCCGAATGCCGACGAGAAGTCCGGAAACACCTTCGGCCCGATGTGCAGATGCGCCGCATCGCGCCCGTATTCGAGCGCAGCGGAAAGCTGCCAGCTCTGGTTCGGGGTCCAGCCGAATTCGAGGGCGCCGTCGGTGCGTGAGCGCCGGTACTCGGCGAAGTCGAGCTGGTCGCCGACGTTGATCGGAAAGTTGTACGCCTCGTACTGGATCTGCGGCGCGGCATAGAATTCGCCGCGCACACCGAACGGCTGCAGGAACTCGCTGTACAGTTCGGTGACCTGGCCGAACTGCACGCGGTTGCGGCTTTCGCCGCCGCGGTCGTTGAGGCCGGTGAAGCTGGCCTCGGTGATCAGCTGATAGCTGTTGCGGCCGGCGAAATCGTCGGACAGGCGCAGGCCGATGCGCAGGAAGTTCGGTCCCCAGCCCTTGTCGACCGGCAGCACGATCAGGCCGGTATCACCGTCGCGCCGGGCCAGGTCATAGGTGATGCGTTCGTAGCTGCCTTCGCCGTAGGCGACGCCGATTTGCCTGTCGAGCTGCTGCGGATCGAACGGCTTGCCGACCACGCCGGACAGGCGCTGGTCGACGTAACCGGCGGTACGGCTGCGCGTGTGCAGCACGTCGAGAAACGCGATCAGCGGCGGATCGAATGTGCGCTGGCGATGGGCCGAGGCGAACGCGGCGTAGTCGTCGTCGCCCACCGCGTAACGACGCAGCGACGCGACCAGGGCTTCGGCCGCGGCCGTGCCGATGCCGACGGCAACCGGCGTGCGGTCGAACGCGGCGCTGGAAAAATCGCCGAGATCCGGCGTCAGCAGCAGGTCGTCCGGGCCGAGCGTCGTCAGTTGTTCGTCGGTCACGCGCTTCATCAGCGCGGTCAGCATCTGGTTGGCGATTGCGAACGGCGAGTTCAGCTGGTCCTCGGGTGTCAACCCTTCGCCGACATTGACGACGATCAAACGCTGTCCGCCCATCTGGCGCGCGACGTCGATCGGCACGTTGTCGGTGATGCCGCCGTCGACCAGCAGGTGGCCCTGGTAGCGGATCGGCGCGAACGCCGCCGGAACCGACATGCTGGCGCGAATCGCCATGGCCAGGTCGCCGCTGTCGAACACGACCTTTTCGCCGCTGCCGATGTTGGTCGCGACCGAGCGGAACGGAATCGGCAGGTCGTCGAAATCGGTGGTCTGCAGCGTCGACAGCAGCAGGCGGCGCAGCAGCAGCTGCAGTTTCTGGCCCTGGATCACGCCGCGCGGCAGCGCAATCCTGCCGTCGCGCAGGCCGAGCTCGATGCCGCCGAGAAAACGCAGCTCGTCGTCCTTGCGGCGCATCGGCAGCTCCTCGCGCGGCGGGTCGTCCTGGAACATGTCCTTCCAGTCGATGCCCTGCAGCACGCCTTCGATCTCGTCGGCGTTGTAGCCGGCTGCGTAGAGTCCGCCGACGATCGCGCCCATCGAGGTGCCGGTGATGCAGTCGATCGGCACGTGCTCGCGTTCGAGCACCTTGAGCACGCCGATGTGCGCGGCACCGCGCGCGCCGCCACCGCCGAGCACGAGGCAGGTCTTCGGGCGCGCTGCCTGTGCGTGCAGTGACAGGATGGCGCAGGCGAACAGCGCGGCAAGCAGGCGAAGCGCAATGCGGAACATGGCGGCAACCCGAAAAGACCTGTGCAAGACTAGCCCAAAGCGCGTCGCGTCCGAAGCCTGCGTTCAGCCATCGAGGGTTTGCCAGCGCGCGTATGCTGCCTCGAGTTCCGCCTGCAGCGCGGCCAGCGCCGAGTTCGCCGCCGTGATCGCGGCATTGTCCTGCCGGAAGAATGCCGGATCCTGCATCGCCTGCGTGCGTGCGGCGATTTCGCTTTCGAGCGCCTCGATTCTGGCGGGCAGCTGCTCCAGTTCGCGCGCATCCTTGTAGCTGAGCTTGCGTTTCGCCGCGCCTGCGGCCTTCGGGCCTTCCCCGGCCGTGTCCGCAAAGGCATCTGGCGGGGATGGTGCCGCTTCCGCGCTCACGAACGAACGACGGCCGTCGGCAGACCCCGTGCGTGCGCCGCCGGAGTCCGCCCGCTGCCGCAGCCAGTCGCTGTAGCCGCCGACATAGTCGCCGACGCGCCCGTTGCCCTCGAGCACCAGCGTCCCGGTGACGACGTTGTCGATGAACTCGCGGTCGTGCGAAACCAGCAGCAGCGTGCCCCGGTACGCGGCGAGCAGCTCTTCGAGCAGCTCCAGCGTTTCGACATCCAGGTCGTTGGTCGGCTCGTCCATCACCAGCAGGTTCGACGGCTGCGCGAACAGCTTCGCCAGCAACAGGCGGTTGCGTTCGCCGCCGGACAGGCGCGTGATCGGCGCGCGCGCACGTTCGCGCGAGAACAGGAAATCCTGCAGGTAACCCAGTACGTGCTTGCGATTGCCGTCGAGTTCGACGTACTCGCTGCCGCCGGCGACGTTGTCGAGTGCATTCAGGTCGTCGCGCAGCGCGAGGCGGTGCTGGTCGAAGTAGGCGACCTGCAGCCCGGTGCCGCGCACGATGTCGCCGCGATCCGGCGCAAGCTCACCGAGCAGCAGCTTCAACAGCGTGCTTTTTCCGGAACCATTCGGGCCCATGATGCCGATGCGGTCGCCGCGCAGGATCGTCGTCGAGAAATCGCGCAGTACCATCTGGGCGCCCCAGGCGAAGTCGACGCCGTCGGCCTCGATGACTTTCTTGCCGGATGCCTGCGCCGTCGCCAGTTTCATGCGTGCGTTGCCAGTCAGCTCGCGCCGCTGCGCGCGCTCGCGGCGCAATGCCTCAAGCTCACGCACGCGGCCTTCGTTGCGCGTGCGCCGTGCCTTGATGCCCTGGCGGATCCACACTTCCTCCAGCGCCAGTTTCCTGTCGAACAGCGCATTGGCCTGCGTTTCGGCGTGCAGGCGTTCCTCGCGCCGGCGCAGGTAGTTGGCGTAATCGCCGGGCCACGAGGTCACCTTGCCGCGATCGATTTCGACGATGCGCGTCGCCAGCGCTCGCAGAAAGCTGCGATCGTGCGTGACGAACACGACGCTGCTGCGGATGCCGCGCAGGAAATCCTCGAGCCAGGCGATCGCGTCGATGTCGAGGTGATTGGTCGGCTCGTCGAGCAGCAGCAGGTCCGGATCGCGTACGAGCGACTGCGCCAGAAGCACGCGCCGCTTCATGCCGCCGGAGAGCGAGTCGAAGCCGGCTTCCTCGGGCAGGTCCAGCCGCGTCAGCACCTGCTGCACGCGCCGGTCGAGGTCCCAGCCGTGCTGTGCCTCGATCTTCGCCTGCACGGCGCCGAGTGCGGCGAGATCGCCATGTCCGATCAGGTGATGGTATTCGGCCAGCAACGATCCGAGTTCGCCCAGTCCGGCCGCCACGACGTCGAACACGCTGCCGCGCGTTTCCTGCGGCACCTCCTGCGTCAGCCGCGCGATGCGCGCTCCGCCCTGCACGATGATCTTGCCGTCGTCCGGCACGATCTCCCCGGCGAGCAGGCGCAACAGCGTGGACTTGCCTTCGCCATTGCGGCCGACGACGCAGACGCGCTCGCCCGGTTCGATGGTCAGGTCGACGTTTTCGAACAGGAGCGGGCCGCCGACACTGAAATCGACGGCCTGGAGCTGGATCAGCGGCATCGCGCCATTGTAACCGCGCGAGCCGTGACACGTTGCCGCGCGCTTACCTCGACTGCACGTCGCGGATGGCAGCGGCAACGCGCGCGCGATTCTGCGCACGTGTCGCGCGCAGGCGCTCGAGCACGCTCATGTTTTCGAGTGGCACGTCGGCTTCGGCAGCGACGACCGGCTCGTCGAGCGGCGCCGGCACTTCGGTTGCTGCGGCATCGATTTCCTCTTCGACGACCGGCTCGACGGCGGCGCTCAGCACGGCGACCCGAGCCAGTGGCGGCGCCGCGACCATGATCGGTGCGACCGCGGCGGGCGCCACAGTGGGCGCCGCGACGGTCGGCACCGGCGCCGCCGCGATTTCCTGCAGCAGCCCGATCGCGTCGCAGGCGCCGAGAAAGCGCTGCACCGCTTCGCTGTCGAGCCCGGTCATTTCCGCCAGTTCCTGCGGCGACGCGGTGTGCTGCGTCAGCCACGCCGCCATGCGCACGTGCTGCAACGTGTGCGGCAGGTGGCCGAAGCCGGGCAGGGTGCGCAGCCGCACGCGCTCGGCGCGCGGCAGGCGCCGCGCAAGCTCGCCCAGTGGCGCATGCAGCATCACGAGCCAGCGCAGCGTTTCGGGATCGATGCGCAATTCGTCGTCGAGCGGACCGCCGGTGTATTTCGCGACGCGGCTGACCTGGCTCGATGCCGCGAACCCCTCGATGTAGCTTTCGAGCGGCGCCGTGCGCATGGCGTGCGCATTGCCGCCGCCGAGCACGAGGTCCGGCCAGTACGATGACTGCACGACGCGCGCGGTCGTCGCCGCCGGGTCGTCGAACACATCGAGCAGGGGCATCGGATCGTTCGGGTTGCGTGTCCGCGCGGGAGCCGACGCCGTGCCTGTCGGCGCCGGTTTGGCAGCGGCGGGCGCCGGTCCGCGGACCGGCAGCGTCATTTGTTCGAGCACGCCGAGCAGGCTTGCGCTGCGCAGCGGTTTCGGCAGCCAGAGCGCGCCGCCGGCGGGCTCGGCCGCCGAGATCACGATCGCGGCGTCGCGGCGCTCCTCGGCGGCCAGCGACTGCCAAAATTCGGCACCCGGCTGCCCATCGATGTCGATGAAATGCACCACCGGCTGGCCGGCACCGCCGTCCCAGCGGATGCCGGTCCGCGCCTGGCTGGCCGCCAGCAGCGAACGCAGCAGGGTGCGGTCGCGCTCGGACAAGCCGACCATTTCCGCGCGGTACGACGGTATAGCAGCCATCGGTTTCCCCCTGTGGGCGACAGAACGGCGCGTGGTGAAGCAAAATTTGTGCCCTGATTATATAGGGCGCGGGGCGAGGGAGCGAGGGCCGGAGGCTGAAGGCTGGAGCCTTTCGCCAGCGCCACCGAACTCGCCGGCGAAGCGAGTCTCCATTCGGGATGCCAAAAAAAACGGGCCGCTCGCGGCGGCCCGTCGGGATGCAATGTCGCGCAATACCTTACTTGAGCTTGGCATCCGCGCGCAGCGCTTCGGCCTTGTCGGTCTTTTCCCAGCTGAACGTCGTGTACTTCTCGCCGTTTGGCGCCGTGACGAGGTGCGGCGTGCGGCCGAAATGGCCGTAGCTGGCGGTCTGCTGGTACATCGGGTGGATCAGGTCGAGCATCTGGATGATGCCGTACGGACGCAGGTCGAAATGCTTGCGGATCAGCTTCTCGATCTTGTGGTCGTCGATCTTGCCGGTGCCGAACGTCGTCACCGAAATCGAGGTCGGGTGCGCCACGCCGATCGCGTAGCTCACCTGGATCTCGCAGCGCTCGGCGATGCCGGCGGCGATGATGTTCTTCGCGACATAGCGCGCGGCATACGCCGCGGAGCGATCGACCTTCGACGGATCCTTGCCGGAGAACGCGCCGCCGCCGTGACGGGCCCAGCCGCCGTAGGTGTCGACGATGATCTTGCGCCCGGTCAGGCCGCAGTCGCCGACCGGACCGCCGATCACGAACTTGCCGGTCGGGTTGATGTGGTACTTGGTGCCCTTGTGCAGCCACTTCGCCGGCAGCACGGGCTTGAGGATCTCCTCGCGCACCGCTTCGATCAGGTGCTTCTGCTTGACGTCCGGATCGTGCTGCGTCGACAGAACGACCGCGTCGATCGCGACCGCCTTGCCGTTCTCGTAGCGCAGCGTGACCTGCGACTTGGCATCCGGGCGCAGCCACTTGAGCTTGCCCTTCTTGCGTACCTTGGCCTGCTGCTCGACCAGGCGATGGCTGTAGAAGATCGCCGCCGGCATCATGTCCTTGGTTTCATTGGTCGCGTAGCCGAACATCAGGCCCTGGTCGCCGGCGCCCTGTTCTTCCGGATTCTTGCGGTCGACGCCCTGGTTGATGTCGGGCGACTGCTTGCCGATCAGGTTCAGCACGCCGCAGGTCGCGCCGTCGAAGCCGACATTCGACGAGTCGTAGCCGATGTCGAGGATGACCTTGCGCGTCAGCGCCTCGAGGTCGATCCACGCGCTGGTCGTGACTTCGCCGGCGACGATCGCGACGCCGGTCTTGACCATCGTCTCGCAGGCCACGCGCGCGCGCTTGTCCTGCGCGATGATCGCGTCGAGCACGGCGTCGGAAATCTGGTCGGCGACCTTGTCCGGATGGCCTTCGGAAACGGATTCGGAGGTGAAGAGGTAGCTGCTCATCGTAGCCTGCTCAGTGGTGATTAAGCGTGGAGTGACTCATCCTTTGATTCGGATGAAGGGATGGATCAAGGGCGCGCATCATACACGGACAGGTCCGTGATTGCAGCAGCGCGGCGGGACAATTGTGCCTTCGTTCAGCCTGTTGAGGCGGTTTGGAGCATGTTCGTGCCGCATCGGCAATTGGACGGATAGACATCCGTTCGGAACGCAGCGCCGGCAGCGTGGCCCGCGCCGCCGCCGACCAACCCGGTTCGAACCCGATTCTGACAAGAAATACGACGGAAAACACGGGCGGGTGCGCAAGCGCCTGCTGCAGGCCGGGTGGTCTTGGGTCAAACTTCCTTCATGCCGCCAGTGCGAGCCGCTCCGGCAGGGCAAAGTACTCGCGGGTAAGGCGCAGCTGCTCGGCGGCAGTCTCGGCGCGGTTGACGATGGTGCGAAAAGACAGGTACCCGGACGCGATTTCAGTCGGGCTTGCAGATGCGCCCTCGTGGCCGGATGCTTCGAGCGAACGCTCGTGACTCTTCGCGTACCAGCCCAGGTGCTTGCGCGCGATGCGCACACCGGCCTGCTCGCCGTAGAAGCCGTGCAGGTTTTCCAGGTGCTCGATCAGGATCGCGCAGACTTCGGCCATGGCTGGCGGCGCCAGCAGCTCGCCGCTGGCGAGGAAGTGCGCGATCTCGCGGAAGATCCATGGGCGCCCCTGCGCGGCACGGCCGATCAGCAAGCCGTCGCACTTCGTATAGTCGAGAATCTGCCGCGCCTTTTGCGGCGTGTCGACATCACCGTTGGCGAACACCGGCATGCGCACCGACTGCTTGATCGCCGCGATCGTGTCGTATTCGGCATCGCCTTCGTACAGGTCGGCGCGCGTGCGCCCGTGCACGGCGAGCGCGGCGATGCCGGCATCTTCGGCAATGCGCGCGATGCGCACGCCATTGCGATTCTCGCGGTTCCAGCCGGTGCGGATCTTCAGCGTGACCGGCACGTCGACCGCGGCGACGACCGCGCCGAGAATGCGCGCGACCAGCGCTTCGTCCTGCAGCAAGGCCGAGCCGGCGTGGACGTTGCAGACCTTCTTCGCCGGACAACCCATGTTGATGTCGATGATCTGCGCACCGGCACCGGCGTTGTAGCGTGCGGCGTCGGCGAGCATCGCCGGGTCGTAGCCGGCGATCTGCACGCTGACCGGCTGATTGTGGACCGGGTCGCGCTCGCCGGCGTGATCCATGCGCAAGAGCGACTTGCGCGTCGTCCACAGGCGCGGATCGGACGTCGTCATTTCGGTCGTGGCAAGGCCGGCGCCGAGCCGCTTGCACAGCTGGCGGAACGGCTTGTCAGTGACGCCAGCCATCGGCGCGAGGCCGATTGGCGGGTCGATGAGGTAGGGGCCGATGCGCATCCGCCAATTGTACCGGATGACCGGAAGGGCACGAATGTTCCCACTCTTCACATGCGGGAGTGAGCAGGTGCCCTCGACTCAGCACATTTCGTTGTGAGCGCCTTGGCCAGAAATCGGCGAAGGCGGGACGCTCACGCGCCGAAGCGCGCGATCACCGCATCGTAGGTCGGCATCGCCGGTGCCGTGCCGACAATCTCGGTCGACATCGCGGCAGCGCGGTTGGCGTGGATCAGGGCATCGCGGAACGGCCGGCCGGTGAAGCGCACGAGCGCGGCGGCAAGCGAACCGCTGAACGCATCGCCCGCGCCGGTCGTGTCGATCGCGTTGACCTTTTCCGGCGGCAGGCGATAGCAATCTGCGCCGTCGCCACGCCGGTCGGCGCCGTGTGACACGAAACAGCCGCGCGAGCCGAGCGTGACGATGACCGTCTCGACCGCGAGTTTGCGCGCGAGCGCGTGCAGGTCGGCATCACCGCGCTGCCACAATGTCGCAGGATCGACGTCTTCTTTCACGAAGCGTTCGAGCAGCAGCGAGAATTCGGTTTCGTTCGGCGTGATGATCTTCGCCTGCTGCAGCATCGCCAGCGTCAAATCGCCGTGCACGGGCGCCGGGTTGACGATGCAAGTCAAGCGGTGGCGAATGCCCATGTCGAGTGCGGCAGCCAGCGCATCGAGATTGTTTTCCAGCTGGATCAGCAGCGTTTTGGCACCGGCAAAAAGATCACCCTGTGCGCGCACGTAGGCCGGGTCGAGGTGCTCGTTGGCGCCGAAGATCATCGCGATCTGGTTCTCGGCCCTGGCATTGACCGTGATGCTCGAGGTCGAAGTCGGCTGGCTGTCGTGGATCTGCCAGCGGCACGGCATCTTTTCGTCTTCGGCAAAACGCCTGGCGTATTCGGCGAACGTGTCGCGGCCCAGCACGCCGACGAACGCGGTCGGCACACCCTGCCGTGCGCACGCGACTGCCTGGTTGAAACCCTTGCCGCCCGGCCCCGTGTTGTACCGGTTCGCACGCATCGTTTCGCCGGGACGCGGGAAGCGCTCGACGAACCAGGCCTGGTCCTGCACGTAGCTGCCGACGATGATTACGACGGGGGATGGCTGCGCAGTCATGGCGAAACGGGAGACGAGAGACGAGAGAGGAGAGACGTCATGGTTCAACTGACCTTTCGCGATATGGCCTTCATCAGGGCACTCAAACGAGCAAACATGCGGTTGAGCGAATCGTCCAGACGGGCGTCATCGGGTGCCATTGCGAGCCGCCGCGCAATCGCGAGCTGGGTTTCGACCTCAACGAGCGAACTTCGGGAAATTTCGAGAAATCGTACATGTTCACGACGCGAACTGCGCGACGCGCCTTCCGCCAAAGTTGACGGAATCGAGACCGCGGCCCGCCGCATCTGGCTGCAGAGCCCGAACCGTTCGTCAGCGGGAAACGTGGAAGTCAGCCGATAGATCAGCTCGACCAAGTCCATCGCATCTTTCCATACATCCAGCCTTTCATGCTTCCGTGCCATTGCCGACTCCAATTACTTCAGCGTCTCCCGTCTCTCGTCTCTCGTCGCACACCTTCAGGCTCCCACCTTCACATCCGGATGCAAGTCACGCAGCATCGCCGGGTCGTGCTTGTGCTTGAACAGCAGCGCGAAGGCGACGCCGGTGACCAGTGAATACAGTGCGAACGTCGTCCAGATTCCTGGCCAGTTCTTGCAGATCGCGACGGCGTCGCTGCAGGCGTGGTCGGTGAAGAAGCGGTCGATGACGTAGCCCGAGATGGTGCTGCCGAGCACGGCGCCGATGCCGTTGGTCATCAGCATGAACAGGCCCTGCGCGCTGGCGCGGATCTTCTCGTCGCTTTGGCCTTCGACAAACAGCGAACCGGAGATGTTGAAGAAGTCGAAGGCGAGGCCGTAGACGATGCACGACAGCACGATCATCCACAGTCCCGACCCCGGATCGCCGTAGGCAAACAGTCCGAATCGCAGCGTCCAGGCGATCATGCTCAGCAGCATCACGGTCTTGATGCCGAAACGCTTGAGGAAGAACGGGATGAGCAGGATGCAGAGCGTTTCCGATATCTGCGAGATCGACATGATGAATTCGGGGTAGCGCACGGCGAAGCCGTTCTTGTACACATCGAGCTTGGCGAAATCGTGGAGGAAGGTATCGCCGTAGGCGTTGGTCAATTGCAGCGCCGCGCCGAGCAGCATGGCAAAGAAGAAAAAAATCGCCAGCTTCGGGTTCTTGAACAGCGTGAACGCGCGCAAGCCGAACGTGTCGACGAGAAGGGCGAAACGGTTCGAGCGGCCGAATGCATCGAGCGCGCTGACTTCGAGCTTTCCTGGATCGCCCAGTGCCTGGTCGAACGGGCGGCCGAGCTTGGGCGGGCAGGGCGGCAGCGTGAATGCGTACAGGCCGAGAACGACTGCGGAGGCGGCAGCAACGTAGAACTGGCCCGACGAGGTGCCAAGGTGCAGCAGCGCGATCACCCACAGCGCGACAACGAAACCAACCGTGCCCCAGACACGGATCGGCGGATATACCTGGACGATGTCCTGGCCGCCTTGCTTGAGCGCGTTGTACGACACCGCAATCGCGAGTGCGATCGTCGGCATGTAGCACATCATCGTCAGCAGGATCACCCAGAAAAACGTACCCGGATCCTCGACTGTCGGCAGCACCAGCAACAATGCCGCGCCAAGCAGATGCAGAGTGCCATAGAGGCGTTCGGCGTTGATCCAGCGGTCGGCAAGGATGCCGGCGATGGTCGGCATGAACAGCGAAGCGATGCCCATCGTCGAAAAGATCGCACCGAACTGGGTACCCGACCAATGCTTGTTCTGGAACCAGTAGGCGCCGATCGAGATCAGCCACGATCCCCAGATGAAGAACTGGAGGAAGTTCATCACGATCAGACGAAGTTTGAGGTTCACGCGCGGCAGTCTCCCCTAGGGTCGCCGCAGCGTAGCGAGGGTGACGAGGTGGTGCAATAGCGGATCGCGCGACCGGTGCGGGCCGCGGTCATAGGTAGCAGGCGCTCATCTGGTTATTCTGGTCGACAGGGTCCGGCGTGCCGCCAAAGAAGCGCGAATACATCTCCTGCGCCCATGCATCACCGGCGTTCTGGTCAGCTGCGGTGAGGCTTTGCGCGGCATCGGCAAGCTCTCTGCCGATAGCGGCCGCATTCTTGTCGGTGGCGCCGAGTTGCTGCAGCTTGAGATAGCGGTAGTACTGGACGGCGTCGCCGCCCGTCAATTGTCCGAGCGGAACGACGCTGAGAGTTTCTCCATACGCGTTGCGCAACGCCGCGACCATGCGCCAGTCCCCGCGCTCCAGCGCGGCCTGCGCGATAGTCATGGCGTTGCTCTTGTATTGCGCCAGCCATTCGGGATGATCGAGCAGCCCGCCCGAATACAGCAGGATTCCGCTGACGTAGCAATCGCTGGCGGCTGCATCACCGAGCTGCGCCGCTTGCAGTGCAATCGGCGCGAGCTGCAGTTGCTCGTCCGAAAGCCCTTCGCATAGCGCGCTTTCGGCACGAACCTTGGCCAGGCGCTGTTCCAGATTGGCGAGATGCTTTTCGCGTTGACTCAACTCTTCGGCACTGAGCTTGGATGTGTCTTCTTCCAGGAAAAAGTTCGCCGAACGCGGCAACATGCGGACCTCCTGCCGGGCGCTGAAACAGTGTTGCGCCTCGGTGAACAATCGCGACGCCGCTTCCTTGTCCCCGCCGTCGGCGCGCGCTTTCAGATCATCGTAGATTTTCGCCAGCGACGTTCCGGGTGGCGGCAACGATGCGGAGTCTGCCGCTCGCGACGCGGCTGTCGGTGTCATCCTGGCCGCGCCGCGACCATGCACAGCGGAGTCGCGGGATGGGCCGCGGGCGGCTCCGCCGTCTGCGGTCGTGGTGCCCATCGGCTGTCGCACCGCCGAGTCATCGCGTAGGTACCATGCGCAGAATGCGACAGCGACGAGCAACGCGGCGCTGGCGAAGACGATCCGGCCGGGCTTGCGCCTGTCGGTTTTCTGGACCATGGAATTCCGCTTTTCGCCTGTCAGTCGGCGCCGATGTTCTGGCACGGGTTGAACCCGCGCGGCGTGTTGATCTGCGGATTGGCGCCGAAATACTGCTGGTAGGCGTTCTGCGCCCAGGTGTCGCCCTGGGTGACGGCATCGGCCGGCAGGTTCTGTGCCGCATCGGCAAGCTGGCGGCTGAGAAACGAATTGCCCTGCGGCGTCACCGCGCCGAGGCTGCGCAGTTTCAGGTAGGCATAGGCTTGCGACGGATCGCCACCGGTGACCTGGGCGAGCAGGCCGGCACCGCTTGACTGTGCATACGCGCGCTGCAGCTGGTTGACCATCGTCCAGTCACCCTGCTCGACCGCGGAGTTCGCGAGCGACAGCGCATTGGCCTTGTAGTCCTGCAGCCATTCCGGGTGATCGAGCAGGCCGCCGCCGGCGGTCAGCCCGGCGCTGACGTAACAGTCCGCGGCCTGGACGTCGCCGAGTTGCGCCGCACGCAGCGCGACCGGAGCAAGCTGCAGTTCCGCCGGCGTGGCGCCCTCGCACAGGCCGCTGTTCGCGCGTGCCTTCGCCAGTTCGTCTTCGATCGTTCCGAGGCGACGCTCGCGCCGCGCCAGCTGGTCTGCATCGAGCCCGGAGGTATCGTCCTCGAGCATCCAGCTGGCCGCGCGTGACTGGTTGGCCAGCACGTCGCGCGTGTGCAGGCAGCGGCCGACGTCGCGATAAAGACGCGATGCCGCCTGTGCGTCGCCGGCATCGGCGCGCGTCTTGAGGTCGGCATAGACCTGGGCCAGTGGAGCGTCGGGCGGCGGCAGCGCAGGCCCGGCAGATGCCGTGTGGATCGGTCCGGCCCTCTTCTTCGTCACCTTCGCAGCCGGGGCCGTCGCCGTACGTTGCGGCGTCGTTGCCATCCCGGTATCCGTGCTTCCTGCATCCGCCGATCGCGCCACGGGCGTCGCCGGACTGGCGCCGAGATAGAGCCAGGTTGCGGTCGCGGCGGCAGCGATCAGGACGATTCCCAGGGCGAGAAGACGATTGCGGTTGTGCGGGTTCATGAATGTCGATGAATATGGAAGCCGTGCCGATCGTAGCCGATTCGGTCGCAATGATTCAGTCGTCGCGTTTCAGTCGTCATTGATCTGGCAGAGGTTCGCGCCGTTCACCTCTCCTTCGTCGAAGACGCTGTGGAAGTAGCGCGAGTAGTAGTCACTCGCCCAGGCCTGCGCAGCGGCAAGCCGCGCCGTCGACAAAGTCTTCGCGACTGCAGCGACTCGCGGAGCGAGCCGGTCGGCAAAGTCGCCGCTCGCTCCGAGCTGCTCGAGTCGCAGCAAGCCATAGGCCATGGCAGCATCGGTGCCGAATACCTGGCCACGCGCCGAGGTGTCGAACTTGCCGCTGTAGGCCTGCTCGAGCAGTTCGACGATGGCCCAATCGCCACGCTGCAGCGCCGATTCGACCAGCCCTGGTACTTCGGCGCGATATTGCTCGATCCATTCCGGATGATCGAGCACGCCCGCCATCGCATCGAAGTCGGTGGCGACATAGCAATCGAGCGCCGCGAGGTCGCCGCGTTGCGCGGCCTGCAGCAGCAATGGTGTCAAGCCGGAAAGTTGCGCGTCCGTCGCTCCCTCGCAGAGCGCGTCGTTGTTCGCGATGTATGCCTTCATTGCGCCGACCTGTTTGAATTGGACCGCCTGGGCCGGCCCGATCACGCCGATCGCCTCGTCATCCGGGTGGTCTGAACCGACCGCCAAAACCTGCGCGAGCAAATCGCGTGTCCGCCTTAGCGCGATGCAGCGGTGCACTTCGTGAAACAGACGCGTTGCCGCGTCGGCGTCGCCCGCGTCGGCGCGCCGCTTGAGTTGGTCATGCATGGCGGACAGCGGCGTTCGCGGCGGCGGCAGCGACTCTTGCGATAGCCACCGCGCAATTGCCGATGCCTTCCGCGCGAATTCAGCATGCTGCGTGGCAGTCCTGGATGCAACTTCGGCCGGTATCGCTCCCGCGCCGCCAATGTCCGCCGCGTGTGGATCTGCGGTACTCTTGCCGCGCAAGTTCCAGGCCGCAATTGCGATAGCGATGGCGGTCATCAGCGCGAGCATGATCGGGCCGCGTTTGCCCTGACTGTTGCTTTCCGACATCGAACGGATTCTTCTCGCAGCGAGCCGGCGGCTCAGTTGTCGTCGATCTCGCAGATATCCGTGCCGTTGAACAAATCGTTGACAGGTTTGCTGGTGAAGTAGCGGTCGTATTCATCCAGCGCCCACGAATCGCTCTCGGCAACCTGCTCGGGTGTCAGTTCGCGTGTGGCGAGGGTTGCGTTGACCCTCAGGCTCTCGGCCAGGTCGCCTTGCGCCCCGTGCTGCTCGAGGCGCAGGTAGCGATAGCTCATGACCGGATCCGCATCGACGAGTTGCCGGCGCAGGGATTCGGAAAAATTCGCGAAGCCAGAGCCCGCATAGATCTGGCGCATCAGCTCGACCACTGCCCAGTCGCCATGCTGCATTGCCACGTCGATCAAGACCGGCGCGTTTTGTTCGTACTGCATCAGCCACGCGGGATGGTCGAGCATCTTGCGTGTCGTCAGGTCGGAACCGATGTAGCAGTCCAGTGCATTCAGATCGCCCAGCTGCGCGGCCCGCAGCATGACGGGCATCGTCGAATCGATCTGCTCGTCGCTGGCACCGGCGCACATTGCCGCAGTCGCCTTGTCGCGCTCGATGAGGTATTGCAGCATCCGATCATGTCGGTCGGCTTCGGCAGCGGACATCGTGCTGGCCTCACGCGCGAGTTCCGACGAGACAAACTGCGTCGTCGCTGATGCCGCACCTCGTGCGCCGCTGCAACGAGCCACGTCGTGGTACAGGCGCGTTGCCGCCGCCCCGTCGCCGGCATCGGCGCGCGCTCTCTGTTCGTTGTAAATCTGCCTCAGGGGTGTTCCCGGAGGAGGCAGAAAGTTGGAAGCGGGACTCCGCTTTGTCGACTTCCGGGTCCGGCTATCGCTTGAATCGCGATCAGGCCGGCTGGGGCGCTCCGGTACACCGACGGCGGTGTCGCCGCTGTGTAAGCCGGCTGGCGCGGAAACCTGTCGGGCCGCATGGCGGTGCAACAACCCCCAGGCCCCGATCGCCACGATGGCAACCAGCGCCATGGAGGCGATGGTTCGGCCAATACGAGTGTTGCTCCCTGTTTGCGACATGCGAGCGGCGATCCATTCCTACCGCTCGAAATGCTATCACGCGCGGAGGCGCAGACGTTCGCGCCAGGCGCCGGTGTTCGTGCACTCCGGCCCCGAGCTGAATCGGTGCTGCCAACTGCCGCTTGGCGTTCAGGCCATCAGGGGGCGATCGTTGCGCGCGACCGGTGCCGGCATCGCGGCCGGTGAAGCTGGCGCTGCCGGTGCCGCTGGAGCGGCGTGTCCCGACGAGACTGGCGATGGTGGCGGTGGTGGTGCCGGAGGTGCGGGAGGTGCGGGCAGCGCAGCACGCGGCGCCGGAGCCGGTGGCGCCGGCGGTGCCGGGGGAGCCGGAGCCGGCGGCGGCGGTGGTACAAATATACTTTTGAACTCCGGCGTCTTCATGCTCAGCGTCAGCGGCTTGTGCTGGCGCATGACCTGCACCTTGACGTCGCTGCCGGCCGGCGGTTCGCGCAGCAGGCGAAATGCGTCCTCGGGGCGTTCGACCTTGCTGCCGTCGATGTCGAGCAGCACGTCGCCGGACTTGAGCGCCTTGAGCGAGTCGTCCGTCGACAACACCAGCACGCCATGGTCGGTGCCGAAGTAGCCGCCGAGATCGGCATTCAGGCTGGCCAGGTTCAGGCCCCACCACGGCATCGAGAAGTTGTAGTGCTCGACCATGTGACGGGCCTTTTCGCCGGCCTTTTCGGCAATCCTGGCGCGCTCCACGGCCTGCTCGGCCTGCAATCGCACGCGGCGCTCGAAGTCCTCGCCGAACTTGCCGTTCAGCCCGTCGAGCTTG
>Ga0157369_10000931_pt1 | contig 37218 bp, 38 predicted proteins | sample C25metaG_FD_113461 | JGI IMG/M metagenome (GOLD analysis project Ga0157369, IMG submission 113461) | Corn rhizosphere microbial communities from Kellogg Biological Station, Michigan, USA - C2-5 metaG | ecosystem: Host-associated > Plants > Roots > Rhizosphere > Soil | place: USA: Michigan... | reverse complement strand
AGCCCCTCGCGTGCGGAGTTTCCGCCGCCCTTTTCGTGTCGAGGCGGCAGTTAGCCCGCACTGGGGGTGGTGGCGAACGCGGGGGTCACACCTCGAAGTCGACGCAGGAGCGCGACGAGACCAGCGAGCGGATGAGGGCGGCCACCTCCTGGTGCGCGGGATGCACCTGGTAGCGGTCCAGGGCGTCGGTGTCGGCGAATTCCGCGATCACGGCCACGTCCCAGTTGCCGCCACCGACGACATCCGCGCCAGTCTCAAGCGAGCGGATGTCGTCGATCACGCTCACGAGGCCGCGGAGGGCTTTGCTCACCTGGGCGGCGTGCTCGGCTTTCTCGGCGGGATCGGTGGCGGCCAGCTTCCAGCTGACGATGTGACGGATGGTCATGCGAGCTCCAGGAGCGCGGTGCGGAGGCGTAACGGGTCGATGCGCCAGTAGTTGTGGACGGCCCCGTTGATGAGGAGCACCGGGATGTCCTCGACGAATCGCTCATGAAGCTCAGGGTCGTCGAGGATGGAGCGCTCCTCGAGCTCCACCGCGGGAGCGTGCGGGTCGTCGGCGAGCTTGCCGACGACGCTTTCGATCACGTCACGCGCGTCGTCGCAGAGGTGGCAGCCAGGCTTGCCGATGAGGGTGAGGTGTGCGGCTTGCATCCCACCAGAATACGGGCGGCGGCTGTGCCTCGGCGCCGAGGCAGCGGTCGCACGGCCCGGCGTACAAGCAAAAAGCGTTAGACCCGAGGGCCTAACGCTTACGCCAGCAGGTGGTCGGAGACCGTCTACTTCTTGTTGCGACGCTGGTGACGAGTCTTGCGAAGCAACTTGCGGTGCTTCTTCTTCGCCATGCGCTTGCGTCGCTTCTTAATTACAGAACCCACACAGACCTCACAAGAAATTGGTTCGGGCGCGTGACTCGCAACCCACACGAAAACCCTATTCTACCGGAAAAGTGAGGCTTCAATCGCCCTTGCGCCATTTCCTCGGGGTGGCGTCCTTCACCGCGTGCGCAACCTGGAAGGACCTGTCGGCGATGGCCTTGCCGATCGAGGCGGCGAATGCACGCTGTTCGTCCCGCAAACCGGCTTCGAATTCCGCCACCGCGCCCTGCGCGTGCCCCGCGAAGTCGACATTGAGAAAAGGCATGAGCCAGTCCTCGACCTGCTCCAGCGGGGCGCGGTCCAGACGGTAGAAGCGATGCTGGCCCTCTTCGCGAACGGCAACGAGGCCGGCTTCGCGCAGCACCTTGAGGTGCTTGGAGACCGTGGGCTGGCTGAGCCCGAGTGCGAGCACGATGTCGGAAACGCTGATCTCGCCGCCGGCGTCGTGCGCCTGCTCGACGCGGTCGAGCAGGATCTGCAGGATGTCCCGCCGGGTCGAGTCGGCCACGACGGCAAATATGTCTCCCATGGCATAAGGGTAGCGATTCCTCGGGGGGAGTACCATTGACACCTCCATGTGGCGCTCCTACGCAGCGAAAGGTGACGATGCGAGCACAGGGCCTGCAGTCTCGCGCGCCGCAACGCGCGAAAAGCTGGTACGGCCGCATCCGCGACGCGATCGACAACCTGGCGCGCACGTCACCGTCCCGGTTTGCGATCCTCGTCTTCACCGCGCTGATCCTGCTGTTCACGCTGCTCTTCTCGCTCCCGATCTCGTCGGCGAACCGAACGATGACGAGCCTGCACGACGCGCTGTTCACCGCTGTCTCCGTGATCTGCGTGACCGGCTTGTCCACCGTGGACATGGCGACACACTGGTCGGGCTTCGGCAACACGCTGGTTTTCCTCGGCGTGAACATCGGCGGTATCGGCGTGCTGACCCTCGCGTCGATCCTCGGCATGGCGATCTCCCGTCGCCTCGGACTCCGCGCCCGGCTTATGGCCGCGAGCGACACCAACCCCTCCCGCATCCACGTCGGCCCGGTCAACGAGGGGCAGGCGGTACGGCTCGGTGAGGTGGGCAACCTCTTGCTCACGGTGATCGTCAGCGCCCTGGCGATCGAGGCGCTCGTGGCCGCGATGTTATTCCCGCGCATGCTGATCGACGGCGTCGGGGTGGGCGATGCTCTCTGGCACAGCGCCTACTACTCGGCCATGGCGTTCACCAATACCGGGTTCAACCCCAACGCGCTCGGCCTCACCCCATTTGAGAACGACTACTGGTTCCTCGGCGCCCTCATGATCGGGGTGTTCCTCGGCAGCCTCGGCTTCCCGGTGATCTACGCCTTCGCGCGCGGCTGGCGGAACCCCCGCCGCTGGTCGGTGCACGTGAAACTGACGCTGCTGACCACCCTCCTGCTCATGGTCGCCGGCATGGTGCTGTACATCATCCTCGAGTTCGACAATCCGAAGACCTTCGGTGACCTCGGTGCGGGCGACACCGTCTTCCAGTCCCTGTTCCTCTCGGTGATGACCAGGTCGGGCGGCTTCTCCACGATCAACGTGAGTGACCTGCACGGGTCAAGCCTCCTGGTGAGTGACATGCTGATGTTCATCGGCGGCGGCTCGGCGTCGACCGGTGGCGGTATCAAGGTGACGACGCTCGCGGTGCTCTTCCTCGCCGCGTTCGCCGAAGCCCGCGGCAAGGTGAGCATGGAGGCATTCGGCCGCCGCATCCCCCGCGACATCCTCCGCCTCGCCGTCAGCGTGGTTCTGTGGGGGGCGACCACCGTCGCTGTCGCGAGTATTCTCATCCTGCAGATCACGAAGGCGTCTCTCGACCACGTGCTCTTCGACGTGATCTCCGCCTTCGCCACCTGCGGCCTGTCAACCGGCCTCACCCAAGACCTGCCGCCCTCCGGTGTCGTGATCATGGCCGCGACCATGTTCATGGGCCGGGTTGGTACAGTGACACTCGCCGCAGCCCTGGCGGCGAGCACGAGCAGGCAACTGTTCAGACGCCCAGAAGAGAGGCCCATCGTTGGTTGACCGTAATAAGCCGGATGCGCCGGTGCTCGTCATCGGCCTCGGCCGCTTCGGCGCGGCCACGGCCGGCCAGCTCGACCGCCTCGGACGCGAGGTGCTGGTCGTCGACGCCAGCGACGCGCTCGTGCAGAAATGGGCGGAGCGTGTGACTCACGCGGTGCAGGCCGATGCCCGGTCCATGGATGCGCTGCGGCAGATCGGCGCGCAGGACTTCTCCATCGCGGTGTGCGCGGTGGGCTCATCCATCGAGGCCAGTGTGCTCATCGTGGCCAACCTCGTGGACCTCAAGATCCCGCAGATCTGGGCCAAGGCCATCTCGAAGTCGCACGGCAAGATTCTGGAGCGCATCGGAGCCAACCACGTCATCTACCCGGAGGCGGAGGCGGGCGAACGCACGGCCCACCTGGTCTCCGGGCGCATGATCGATTTCATCGAGTTCGACGACGACTTCGCGCTCGTGAAGATGTACCCGCCGCGGCCTATCCGGGGCAAGAACCTCATCGACTCGGGGGTGCGCAGCAAATACCGGGTGACCGTGGTCGGGGTGAAGAGCCCGGGCAAGCCGTTCACCTACGCGACCGCCGAGACGGTGGTCTCCAACCACGACCTCATCATCGTGGCCGGCACCGAGGGCGACATCGAGCGCTTCGCAGCGCTCGAGGCGTAGGGCGCCGCCCCGCTCCCGCCCCCGTTCCCGCCCCCGGTCCGCTCCCGCCGCCCCACCCGATCCGTTCCTCCCCCGAATTCAGGCCGCGCACGGCGTGTCGGCCCGGGCAGTGCGGCAATCGGCCCCGCGACACACCTCCCAGCCTGAGTTGGGAGGGGAGGACGCGCTGAGATGCGGGCGGGGGGCGAGGGCGAGGGGCGGGGGGGCTATGGACGGGGCGCTGGGGGCGCCGAGGCGGCGGCGAGTTCGCGCGCGCGGGCGACCGCGGCATCCGTTGCCTGGTCGAACACAGCCTTGAAGTCGGCGCGCTCGAGCACCTCGATCGCTCGCTCGGTGGTGCCCTTCGGGCTGGTCACCCGGCGTCGCAGCTCTTCGGGGGGCAGTTTCTGCTCCTCGAGCAGGAGGCTCGCGCCGAGGAAGGTTCCGTTGACCATGACGGCCGCCTGCTCGGGAGTGAACCCCTTCGCGACGGCGGTGGCGGTCAGCTGCTCGATCAGGTAGAAGACGTAGGCGGGGCCGGAACCCGAGATCGAGCTGACCGCGTCGATCTGTTCCTCCGGCACGACCAGCACCTGGCCCACCGTCTCGAACAGCGTGACGGCCAGCGCGAGGTCCTCATCGGTGCACCGGCTGCCGGCGCTCACGCCGGTGACACCGTGGCCGACCGTCGCGGGTGTGTTCGGCATCGAACGAACGACGGCCACATGCTCCGGCAGCAGCGCCTCGAAGGTGGCGATGGTCACACCGGCGGCGACGCTCACGACGACCGTGCCCGGAGCGAGGCTTGTGCCGATCTCCGCGAGCAGGTCGGGAACCATGTGCGGCTTCACGGCCACCACGACGACGCGTGCGCCGGTCACGGCTGCGACGTTGGCCTGCGGGTCATCCTCGGTCGCGAGCGCGGTGACACCGGATGTCCCGGCGAGCTCGGCTGCCCGGGCTGCGGTTCGATTCGTCGCACGGATGCCGCCCTCGACGCTCACCCCGGGCTGCAGGAGCCCGGTGAGGATGGCGCGGGCCATCGACCCGGCCCCGAGGAAGGCGATGGTGGGCAGGGTCACAGTCGCGTCGGCGGTCATGAGCCGAGTCTACGGTCGCACGATCCCGCGCCGGCAGGTCGCCCTAGGATGGGGCGCATGAGCGCATCGGGCGGAAACAAGGCCATCTTCGCGGCACTCGCGGCGAACCTCGGTATCGCGTTGACGAAGTTCATCGCCTGGTTCTTCTCCGGATCCTCGTCGATGCTTGCCGAGGCCATCCACTCCGTGGCCGACTCAGCGAACCAGCTGCTTCTGCTGCTCGGAGGCCGGCGGTCCCGTCGGGAAGCCGACCAGGAGCATCCGTTCGGTTACGGGCGCGAGCGCTATGTCTATGCGTTCGTGGTCGCCATCATCCTGTTCTCGGTCGGCGGTGTCTTCTCGATCTACGAGGGAATCGAGAAGCTGCGGCACCCGCATCCGCTCGAGGTGCCGTGGCTGCCGATCGTCGTGCTGCTGGTGGCCATCGGCCTCGAGTCGTTCTCGCTGCGCACGGCCATGAAGGAAGCCGCGGTGCACCGCAAGGGGCAGAGCTGGCTGGCGTTCATCCGGCACGCCAAGGCGCCGGAGCTGCCCGTCGTGCTGCTCGAGGACGTCGCCGCCCTCACCGGCCTCGTGTTCGCCTTCCTCGGCGTCGGACTCACCATCATCACCGGCGCCCCGGTCTGGGACGCGATCGGCACGCTGGCGATCGGCCTGCTGCTGGTCGCTGTGGCCATCATCCTCGGCATCGAGACCAAGAGCCTGCTCGTGGGCGAGGGGGCGCGCCCGCAGGATGTGGAAGCCATCCGCTCCGCGATCCTCGACGGGCCCGAGACCAGCCGGATCATCCACATGAGGACCCTCTACCTGGGGCCGGAGGAGCTGCTGGTCGCAGCGAAGCTCAGCTTCGACGGGAAGAGCCGATTCGCGGACGTCGCACGGTCGATCAATGCGGTGGAGGTACGCATCCGCTCGGTCGTGCCGATCGCCCGCGTCATCTACATCGAACCCGACATCTACGCCGACCCGCAGGGCAGCAACCCGAGCACCGACGCGATCGTCATCAAAGGTCTCGAGTAGGTGATCAGCGGATGCCGCGCCTGGCCGGGTTCTCGAAGAACGCCCGCAGCAGGTCGCCGCAGTCGCCCTCGCGCACCCCGGCGAACACCTCGACCCTGTGGTTGAGCCGGCGATCGCGCAGCACGTCGTAGACGGAGCCGGATGCTCCCGCCTTCTCGTCCCATGCGCCGAAGACGACGGTGGGCAACCGGGCGGCGACGATCGCGCCCGCGCACATCACGCAGGGCTCGAGCGTCACGACGAGAGTGCAGCCGGTCAGGTGCCAATCGCCCGTCGCCGCGGCCGCCTGGCGGATCGCCACGATCTCGGCGTGCGCCGTCGGATCCTGCCGTCGCTCGCGCTCGTTCCGTCCGACGCCGAGCACAGTGCCGGTGGCGTCGAACACGACGGCACCGACCGGGACGTCGCCGGTCGAGAGGGCAGCGCGAGCGGAGTCGAGGGCGAGCCCCATCCAGTCGTCGTACCGGCCCAAGGCTGCTCCTCCCCAACTCGTAGTATGGAGCCTATGCGAGTCCACGTTGCCGACCACCCGCTCATCACCCACAAGCTCACGGTGCTCCGCGACAAGACCACCACATCGCCGATGTTCCGGGCGCTGGTGGAAGAGCTCATGACGTTGCTGGCGTACGAGGGCACGCGGAACGTGCGGGTGGAAGACGTCGTCGTGGAAACGCCCGTCGCCGAGGCGCATGGCGTGAAGATCAGCGATCCGCGCCCGCTCATCGTCCCCATCCTGCGGGCGGGACTCGGCATGCTCGAGGGCATGGTGAAGCTCCTCCCGACCGCCGAAGTGGGGTTCCTCGGTATGGCACGCAACGAGGAGACGCTGCAGCCGACCACGTATGCGGAGCGTCTGCCCGACGATCTCTCTGACCGGCAGTGCTTCGTGCTCGACCCGATGCTCGCCACCGGCGGCAGCCTGACGGCGGCGATCGAGTACCTCTTCGATCGCGGCGCGGTCGACGTCACCGCCATCTGCATCCTCGCCGCCCCCGAGGGTCTCGCCGCCGTGGAGAAGGCGCTGGCGGGCCGGGAGGTCACCATCGTGCTGGGCGCCGTGGACGAGCGACTCGACGACCAGGGGTACATCGTGCCGGGCCTGGGCGACGCGGGCGACCGGCTGTACGGACTGGTCTGATCTCGGCCCCTGCGCCCAGCCGTTCCCACCCGTGTGAAGGTTCTGCGACCAAGCCCGGTGCTTTCGGGACACGACAGAAGGAAATTTTTCTGATCCGTCTTTCGTCGCGGATCATTCTCGCTTTTTCTTGAGTGCCGTGCATCCTGCACTCAGTCGGAAGTCTCACGAGGAGACATTCGTCGCAGTGTTACGCCGTGGCATCCGTTGAATTGACACGCGGAGTCACACTCGGGTTTACTGCAGTCATGACCCAGAACGTGCACCCCCTGACCTCCCGTGAGGCCCTTGGGACTGCCGGCATGATGATGCCCGGCATGCGCGAGGACATGTGTTGCCGAATGTGTCGCTGACGAACAGCCTCGCCCCGGCCCCGCTGGCCGGCCCCGCTCCGCGTGAGCGGCCAACACTCTTCTGAACCCGATCTGGCGCTGGCGCGCCGGGTTCGCACGCATCATCATCTCAAAGGATTCCTCCCATGTCCCTCGCCCAGATCGATACCGCCCGCTCCGCCCGAATCGCCCACCCGAGGCTCGCGAACCGCTCAGACGTTCAGGCCGCGGCCGCGCCGCCGGCTGCACCGCGCATCCGTGCCGTGCCCGAAGGAACCGAGGCCCGCGGGTTCGTGCTCTACGTGGGTGTCGACGAGGCCAAGGCGGCGGCGGCCGGCACCAGCCTGCACCGGATCGTCGAAGCCCTGAAGACGCTGACCGCCCAGCTCGCTCCCGAGTCGCAGACGTACGCCGCGGTGGCTCTGGCGCCGCAGGGGGCGGGCGGCCGTGACGTCGATGTGGTGCGTCTCGCCCTGCAGGACCCGTCGGCCCTTGCGGGGCAGCGGGAGCAGAGCGAGGACCTGGACCGGGCACGCGACGGCGTCGTGATCGACATCTCGCGCAAGCGCGTGCTGCTCGACAACCAGCCTGCGTCGCTCACCTACAAGGAATTCGAACTGCTGCAGTACCTCGTGCTGCGGGAGGGCCGCACCATCGAGCGCGCTGAGCTCATCGAGTCGCTGTGGGCCGGGGCCGACGAGGACGACGTGCCGAGCGAGCGCACGATCGACGTGCACGTACGGCGTCTGCGCTCCAAGCTCGGCCACTACGAGGGGATCGTGCGCACGGTGCGCGGCGTCGGATATCGCTTCGACCGCCACGCGGACGTGTCGATCCGCCAGGCATCCGCCCCGAGCCCCGACCTGTTCTAGGGCGACGCCCCGGCGCTCTCGGTTCGGGCCCCGGGGCATCGGTGCGCTTCGGTGGCGCATCGGTGCCCTTCGGTGCGCTTCGGCACCTTCGGCGAGCCGCTGCTTAACGTGATTGAGGGCCGGTCGTAGAGGCTAACGACCGACCCTCTTCCCTTGCACCAAGAGTGTCCTGCAATCACATTCGCGTTTCCCCGCCACAGCAAACGGTTGACGCTCAATCAATATATAACGAACGGATAACGGGCGCTAGTTATCCAACCGTTATTTTTCAAAATTCCTCTGCGCACCCCCGATCGGCACACCGCTGCCGCGCCAGAAAGGCGCCGTTACCGGCGATTCCATCCCTCCACGCGGGTCACGCTCCCTCTCCTCGCGCCGGCTCAATCCCGTTGGCTGCTTGACATGCCGCGCGCGCTAGGTTTTAGTGAGGTCAAGAAAATAAAAGAAGATTTCACACAATGAAATCTTGCCGTTTCTCCCCCTCCTCTTCGATGCAGTCGCCCCCTCGGGCCGACGGCTTTTCAATGGCGAAAGGTTTTACGCGTGAGCCTTGATTCTCCGCACTCGGCAACGGATGTCGTCGCCGACGTCAACTCTCAACCGGCCAGCTCCACGGGTTACCGCCGACTCGAACTCGCCGTGCAGGCGTTCTTCTTCATCCTGGCCATCGTCACCGCCCTGAACTCGCTGGACCTCGGCCTCATGGTCGCCTTCGGCCCCGGCCCCGGCTTCTTCCCCTTTTACCTCTCGATCGCGATGGGCCTTCTCGTGCTGGCGTGGATCGTTCAGTCGCAGATTGCGGTTCGCTCCGGCGCAGCCGCCGACACCGCCATCGAAGACGACATCGACTACCGGCACGTGGCCACCGTCATCGTGAGCCTCATCCTGCTCGCCGCCGTCATGGGCGTGCTCGGCTACCAGATCGCCATGTTCCTGTTCCTCTACTTCCACCTGGCCGTTCGGGCGAAGCGCACCTGGTACACCTCGCTGATCATCGCCCTGGCCGGAAGTGTCGGAGTGTTCCACGTGTTCACCGACCTGCTGTCGGTGGCGCTGCCCCTCTCGATGTTCGGCTCCCTCAACACGATCGGACTCTGACCCATGGACGTGCTGAACGAACTCCTGGGCGGGTTTGCCAACGCCCTCACGCTGCAGAACCTGCTGTTCGCTTTCATCGGCTGTGTCATCGGCACCCTCGTCGGCGTGCTGCCCGGTGTGGGGCCGGTCGCGGGCACGGCCATCCTGATCCCGCTCACGCTGAGCATGGACCCCACCAGCGCGATCATCATGCTCGGCGCCATCTTCTACGGCAGCCAGTACGGCGGCACCATCACCAGCGTTCTGCTCAACACGCCGGGCGAGGCGTCATCCGCTGTCACGGTCATCGACGGCTATCAGATGACGAAGAAGGGCCGCGCGGGCGTCGCCCTGGGGATCGCCGCCATCGGTTCATTCGTCGGGGGAACCGTCGCGACGGCCGGTCTCGTCGTGGCAGCCAAGCCACTCGGTTCCCTCGGCCTGAAGGTCGGGCCGCCGGAGTTCTTCGGCCTCATGGTCCTCGGCATCTCACTGCTCGTCGCACTGGCCGGCAAATCGATGGTCAAGGCCTTGCTCTCGGGCGTGATCGGCCTGCTGATCGCCCTCGTCGGCATCGACCCGACCGTCGGCGCCCCGCGCTTCACCTTCGGTTCAGCCAACCTCCTCGACGGCGTCAGCTTCGTGGCCGTGATCGTCGGCATCTTCGGGCTCAGCGAGATCCTCGTGAGCGCTACCGCACAGGGGTCAACCAAGTCCCTTACCGGGGGGCTGCGCGCGATGCTTCCCAACCGGCAGGACCTTCGCCGCGCGGCACCGGCCATCGGCCGCGGCACCGTGATCGGCTTTTCCACCGGCCTCGTCCCCGGCCTCACCGGCACCGTCACCTCGCTGCTCTCTTACGGTGCCGAGAGCAAGTTCTCCCGCTTCCGCAAGCAGCTGGGCACCGGCGCCATCGAAGGGGTCGCCGGACCGGAGACGGCCAACAACGCCCACGCGAACTCGGCTCTGATCCCCCTGTTCACCCTGGGCATCCCCGCCTCACCCACGATCGCCGTCCTGATGGGCGCGTTCCTCCAGCAGGGCCTCACCCCCGGCCCGTCGCTGTTCACCCAGCACTCCGAGATCGCCTGGGCGATCATCGCGAGCCTGTTCATCGGCAACCTGATCTGCCTGATCCTGAACGTGCCGCTGATCGGCGTCTGGACCTCGATCCTGAAGATTCCGCACGGCATCCTTCTGGCCGTCATCATGATCTTCCTTGTCGTCGGCTCCTACACGATCAACTACAACGTGTTCGACGTCTTCGTCATGATCCTGTTCGGCATCGTCGGCCTGGTCTTCCGCCGGCTGGACATCCCGTTGGCACCGTTGGTGCTCACCCTCGTGCTCGGGCCGCTCATGGAACGCTCCCTCCGCGAGTCCCTCGAGATCTCGCAGGGCGACTTCTCCATCTTCACCCGCCCGTTCGCGCTGACGTTCATCATCATCGGTGCGTTCGTGCTGCTGACGCCCCTCCTGAAAATCCGCAAGCCGGCCGCACTGAACGTCGACCCCGAAGCCTGATCCCTGCCCGCACCCGCGAAACCCCCACCAAAGAAAGAGGAACGACATGAAATCAACGAAGATCGCCGCCCTCCTGTCCGCAGGACTCCTGCTGGCCGGCCTGACGGCATGCAGCAGCTCAACGGATGCCTCGGGCGGCACCTCCGCGCCGGCCGCGAAGGCCGAGTCCAACTGGCCCCAGAAGGGCAAGACCGTCGACCTCATCGTCGCGTACGCTCCAGGCGGTTCGGTCGACACCGCCGCACGCGTCGTCGCCCCCGCCCTTGAAAAGGAACTCGGCGTCAACGTGCAGGTGACGAACAAGCCCGGAGCCGGCGGACAGATCGGCTACACGGCCCTCGCCAACTCGAAGCCCGACGGCTACACCATCGGCGCGGTGAGCGCGCCCTCCGTCGTCGTCACTCCGCTGGATCCTTCCCGCGGCGCCACCTTCACCCGCGAGAGCTTCCTCCCGCTGGCACGTCAGGTCTTCGACCCGCAGGTCATCGCCGTCAAGTCCGACAGTAAATTCAAAGACCTGAAGTCGCTCATCGATTACGCGAAGGCGCACCCCGGTGAGCTGTCTGCGACCACGACGGGCATCCAGACGGGCGAGCACTTTGCCATGACTGCCGTCGAGGACGTGACGGGCGCCAAGTTCAACCTGGTGGCCTTCTCCGAAGGCGCCGCCTCCGCGATGGCGGCGTTCCTGGGTGGCCACGTCGACATCTATGTCGGAAACGTCTCCGACATCGTCGACTCCGGCTCCGACAACCTCCGCGTGATCGGCGTCATGGGCGAAGAGCGCAGCCCCTCCCTCCCGGACGCCCACACGTTCAAGGAAGAGGGTTACGACGTGGATGAGGGAACCGCGCGCGGTTATGTCGCGCCCGCCGGTGTTCCCGACGACGTCGCGAAGAAGCTCGAGGATGCCATGGGCAAGGTCATCCAGGACCCCGCGGTCGTCGACCAGCTCGCGAAGCTCGGCCTTCCCACCGCCTACCTCGACTCGGCGGATTACGCCGAGTACTGGACCCAGCAGGAGACCCGCTACAAGAAGTACCTCCCGCAGATGATGGCCGACGCGAAGTGACCGACATCGCCCAGACATCGCTGAGGACCGGCATTGAAGAGGCCGATCGGCTGGCCCGTCTCGCGCTCGTTCCGACCGCCACCCTCGGCGACGTGATGGACCGGCTCGGGCTCATGCACTCCGCGATCAAGCCGATGTGGCAGGGGGCAACGGTCGTCGGCCGCGCCCTGACCATCTGGACCCGGGCCGGAGACAACAAGACGATCCACGACGCCCTGCCGCTCGTGCAGCAGGACGACGTGCTCGTGGTCAACGGTGAGGGCGACGAAACGCGGGCCCTCATCGGTGAGCTCATCGGGCGGCGCGGCCAGGTGGCCGGCGGCGCCGGGTTCGTGATCGACGGAGCCGTGCGGGACGTCGACGGTCTCGCTGAGCTGGGAGTGCCCGTGTTCGCGCGGGCCGTGACCCCAGCGGGGCCGTACAAGTTCGGTCCCGGCAGGATCAACGTTCCGGTCTCGGTGGGCGGCGTCGCGGTGCTGCCCGGGGACTATATTGTCGGCGACGCCGACGGCGTGGTCGTGATCACCCCTGACGTTGTCGATGCTGTGCTCCTCGCCGGTGAAGGCAAGCGGGACCGGGAAGCGGCCATCCTCGCCGGTCTGCGCGCCAAGGACGAGGATTAACGGCACCATGAGCCATGGGGGCTGTGGCCGCACGGCCGCAGCCCCCAGACAGACAGGCGGAAAACTATGACGGAGACCATCGTGACCCCGGCCGGTGCCGGCGCGGCACAACCGGGCGGCATGCGGTCGCTCGAACGATCACTGGACGTGCTCGAGGCGCTGGCCCACGCCGGCCAGCCCCAGCGGCTGGTGGACATCGCCAAGACGACCGGCCTGTCCCCCGCCACGGCGCTGCGTATTCTCACGGTGCTTGAGCGCCGGCAGTTCGTGATGTGCGAGAACCTGCGGTACCGGCTCGGCGTCGCCAATCTGGTCACCGCCTATGGGTTCACGCGCGACGACACCCTGTCCAGCCACGCGAAGCGCTTCATGCAAGAACTGGCGGCGGCAACGGGCCTGTCGGTGGCACTCCAGGTGCGGTACGGCGACCAGCGCGTGCCCATCGCGCGCGTCAACGGCAAGGATCCCTTGCGCTATGAGCTCCCCAATGGTCGTCCCCTCCCACTCCATCTGGGTGCCGGCGGCAAGATCTTCACCTCGCAGATGAGCCGTGAGGAGTTCGACCGCCTCATGGACCACGTGGACCAGCCGATGCGCACCATTCGAGGTGTCGTCGTCACCCCCGACGACCTGTGGAACGAGCTGCAGCAGGTGCGCGCCCAGGGCTATCACGTCTCCGAGGAAGAACGCGCCATCGGGACGCGGAGCCTCGCCGTTCCCGTGCACGATGCCACGGGCGCCGTCATCGCCGTCCTGGCGCTCCTCAGCCCCATGGAGACCCATACTCGCCACGACATGGAAGCGCTGATCCCCGAGGTCACGCGAGCTGCCCATGCCATCGGCCGCCTGAGCTGAACCCCCTTCCACGACAACCCACACGCTTGACCAAGAAAGAAGCAAACGCGATGAAATGCGCAGTCATCGGCCTCGGTGAGGTCGGTTCCCGGTACGCCGCAGCCCTGCTGGAGAACGGGCATGACGTCGTCGGTTATGACCCGGTCATCACCGAGGTTCCCGGCGCCCAGATCGCCGACTCGCCGGCCGCTGCGGTGACCGGTGCCGACGCCGTGCTCGTCATGACCGGTGCGGCGATCGCGCCCGCGATCGTCGACGCCACCATCGGCCACCTCACTCCGGGCTGCACCTACCTGGACCTGACCTCCGCTTCGCCCAGCGTGATGGCAGAGCTCGGCGAACGCGTGGACGGGGCCGGCGCCCACTTCGTCGACGTCGCCGTACTCGGGCCGGTGTCGGTCCACGGAGCCCGAACCCCGGTCATGATCGCCGGCCGGGAGACCGACGTCGCCGCCGGCCTCTTCACCGCCTTCGGAGCCGAGGTGGATGTGCTCGCCGGCGCCGCGCCGGGGCAGGCCATGGCACACAAGCTCCTGCGCAGCGTGTTCATGAAGGGTCTCGCCGCCATCATCTGCGAGGCCATGGAGGCGGCAGAAGCCGCGGGTCTGAGCGATTGGACCCGCGCCCAGGTGGCGAACCAGCTGGCCGGCGACGGCAACGCGGTGATCGACCGGTTCCGCACCGGCAGCAAGGTGCACGCCAAACGTCGCGCCCAGGAGATGCGCGACACGTCGTCGTATCTCGCCGACCTGGGCGTGCCGAACACGATGAGCACGGCATCCGCTGAGTACCTGACGAACCTCGGCGCCCGGTGACGCCCGCACCGGCCTCGACCCTCCTCGGCGGCGTGCGGGTTCTCGACCTCACCAACGTGCTCGCCGGGCCGTTCGCGAGCTATCAGCTCGCGCTGCTCGGCGCCGACGTGATCAAGGTCGAGGCACCGGGGACCGGCGACTTGGCCCGCCAGCTCGGGGCGGACCCGGAGCTGAACGCCGAGAAGATGGGCGCGTCTTTCATCGCCCAGAACGCCGGTAAGCGGTCGATCACCATCAACTTGAAGTCGGCCGCCGGCAAGGAGGCGTTCACCGCCCTGGTGAAAAGCGCGGATGTGCTGGTGGAGAACTTCCGGCCGGGCGTCCTGGCCCGGCTCGGCTTCAGCGGCGAGCAGTTGCTCGCCCTTCAGCCGACGCTGGTCTACTGTGCCGTCTCCGGATTCGGCGCGACCGGGCCGCTCAAGGACCGCCCCGCCTACGACCAGATCATCCAGGGCTTGAGCGGCATGATGTCAGCGACGGGCACGGACGACACCGGTCCGATGCGGGCCGGCTATCCGCTTGCTGACACGCTCGGAGGAACGGCGGCGGCGTTCGCGATCAGCGCTGCCCTGTATCACCGGGCGCGCACCGGCGAGGGTGCCATCATCGACATCTCCATGCTGGAAACGGCGATGACGTCGATGGGCTGGGTCGTCTCCAACTACCTTGTGGCCGGCAAGGAGCCGGTTCCCATGGGGAACGAGAACTTCACGGCGGCGCCCTCCGGCACCTTTCGCACTCGGGACGGCCTGCTCAATATCGCCGCCAATGAACAGAGCCAATTCGAGACGCTCTGCCGGCTGCTGGACGCCGAGCATCTCTGCGCCGACCCGCGCTTCAGCACCCGTGAACCGCGCAAGCGACACCGGAGCGCGCTCCGGGACGAGCTCGAGCGCGCGCTGGCAGCCGACACGGCCGCGAACTGGGAGCAGCGGCTCTCGGCCGCCGGGGTGCCTGTGGGCCAGGTGCTGGCGGTCCCGCACGCGCTGGGCCATGAGCAGGTGCGGCACCGCGATCTCATTCACCGAGTTCCCTTCCCCGCCACCGGCAACGGGCAACAGCGCGCGGATGTCGCGGTCATCGGGCACGGCATCCATGTCAACGGCGGCACCAGCGCGCCGCACCACGGGCCGCCCCGGCTGGGCCAGCACACCGACGAGGTGCTCGCGGAGGCGGGATTCACCCGCTCGGATATCGCCCGATTGCGCGCAGAAGGAGGACTATGAGCACGCCCGCATCCCCCACGATCGAGGACGCCGCCTCCTGGTGGTCGACCGGGGTGAGCCGCATCGAACCGGACACCATCCACTACCGGGGCTACCCGGTGCAGGAGCTGATCGGAGCGGTCAGTTTCGTCGACACCATCTGGCTGCTCGTTCGCGGAGACCTCCCGACTCGGGCGCAGTCGGCCCTCCTCGAGGCCGCGCTCATGTCGGGTGCCGACCACGGTCCCCAGGCGCCCTCCATCGCGGTGGCCCGCATGGCTGTCACCTGCGGGATCGGCCTCAACGGGGCGATGGCGAGCGCGGTCAATACCCTCGGCGATGTTCACGGCGGTGCCGGCCAGGAGTGCGTCGGCCTGCTGCTCGACATGCAGCGCCGCGTCGACGGTGGCGAGGACAGGACTGTCGTCGCGGAATCGATCGTTGCCGCCTACCGCGACCGCGGCGGGTTCGTGCCCGGATTCGGGCATCGTTTCCACCGCCACGATCCGAGGCGCGACCCGCTGATGCGGCTCCTGCAGGAGGCCGTCGACCGTGGGGAGGTCCCCGGCCACCATCTCGCGAACATCAGCGCGATCGAGTCCGCGCTCAGCCGCCCGGGACGACGGCCGATTCCCATGAACATCGACGGGGCCACGGCAGCGATCTACGCCGCGCTCGGATTCGCTCCTGAACTCGCACGCGGCCTGTTCGTGCTCAGCCGGTCGGTGGGGATCCTCGCCCACGCATGGGAAGAGAGCGGCTCGGGCCGGCGGATCAAGGGTCCCCTCCCCCCGCCGATGACCGCTCCGTACACCGGCCACGCGGAGCGACACCTTCCCGGGGACTGACACCGGGCTCCCCCAGACGCTCCACCATGCCGATTGGCGCGCCACTCCCTAAGGTGGGAGCAGGGAGAGGAGCACGATGTCGCAACGTGATCTGGCCGTCACCGCCTGGGAGTCGCTGTTCCGCGCGCAGGTCAGCGTGATGCGCTGCCTCGCCGCGACCTTCCCGTCCCGGGAGATCTCCCTGAACGAGTACGACGTGCTCTTCAACCTGTCCCGGCAGCCGGCGCGGCGCATCCGTTTGCGTGATCTCAACCAGCACGTACTGCTCACCCAGCCGAGCGTGAGCCGGCTGATCGACCGCCTCGTCTCGCGTGGTTACGTGGCGAAAGAGAGCGACCCGGCCGACGGCCGCGGCGCGGTGGTGACGTTGACGGATGCCGGATACGCCATGTTCCGGAAGGTTGCGGTCGCGCACATGGGTTCGATCGCTGAGCGCGTGGGCGGCGCGCTGACCGATGAGGAACTCGCCCAGCTGACCGTGCTCTGCGACCGGTTGCGCGCGGGTTCGCCGGAGCCCGCGGACGCCGAGGACGCCCACCCCGCCGACGCCCCCGACCGGTAGGAGCGGGTCAGGCCGGTTCGCCCCCGGGGCCGGTCTGCCGGCCCTCGTCAACCGTGCCGCCGCCGACGGCGAGCCCCATCCAGGACAGCACTCTCCAGTCCGACGCCGGCGACCCCTCCAGCACGACGATCCCGGTGTTGTGCAGCTCGTGGCGGGCCGCGAACTCGACCGAGATGTTGGCCGCACGCGCGGCCGTCCACGCCCGGATGATCTGCCCGTGCGACACGCAGGCGACGGCGTTCGCCCCCGACCGGGCCATCTCCTCGATCACGGCATCGAACCGCCCGAACACCTCGTGGCCGCTCTCGCCCCCCGGCATCCGCTGGTCGAGGTCGCCCGACGCCCAGCCGAACGCCACCTGGTGATAACGCTCGACGGAAGCCCGGTCGTTGTTCATCTCCATGCTGCCGGCGCCCACCTCACGCAGGCCCTCCCGCACGATGACGGGAAGGCCGAGCGCGTCGGCGAGCGGTGCGATGGTCTGCTGTGCGCGGGTCTGAACGGATGCGTAGAGCGCGTCGATCGGTTCGCCCGCGAGGGCCTCGGGGATCGCCGCTGCCTGCTCGAGGCCCAGCGGCGTGAGGCCGGGTCCCGGAACCACGGTGTCGAGTGCGCCGAGCACGTTCGACGGGGTCTGCCCGTGCCTGATCAGCAACAGCCGCATGTGTGTCCTCCCGGTCCCGGCCTTCCAGCATACGGGCGGCCGCGCGAGGGCCCGGCGCCCCAGACACAGGCGGCCCGGTGCGGGAAGACGAGGCGGGCCTCGGTCCGCTGGCCCGCGGTCGCTGCGCGCGTCCGTCGCGACCGCTCGTGCTGCTTCCCCTATCATGATGACGTCCGGGCTGCTCTCTGAGCGCGTCCCGGTGCTCGAAAAAGGGGCACGTAGTCACTCCATCGGTGGGAGAGGCGAGACACATATGGATTCATCCCCATCTGTGTCGTGAAAGGTTCTCGCATGCCCTCTGTCGCCGCCCACCTCGCTGTCACCCTCGCTCGTCATGTCGACCACGTGTTCGGCGTGATGGGGAACGGCAACGCGCATTTCCTCGACGCCCTGGAGCGCGACACCGACGCGACCTACGTGGGGATGCGGCACGAGGCGGGAACGGTCGCCGCCGCAGACGCGCACTACCGGGCAGGCGGCGGACTCGCTGCGGCAACGGCCACCTACGGCGCCGGTTTCACCAATACCCTGACCGCCCTCGCCGAAGCCGCGCAGGCGCGCGTGCCGCTCGTGCTCGTCGCGGGGGACGCCCCCCGCTCCGGGCCGCGGCCGTGGGACGTCGACCAGACGGCGCTGGCCTCCGCGGTCGGCGCCCGCACCTTCGTCGTGGCGCAGGGGGACGCCGCGGACACCGTGGTGGCGGCCGTTGAGCACGCTCTTACCCACCGGGTGCCGGTCGTCCTGGCCCTCCCCTACGACATCGCCAAGGCCGAGGCGGGCCCCGTGCCCGCCGCCCGGGAACCGCTGCTGGCGGAGCCCGCTGCCGCCCCCGACGTGTCGGCTCTCGCCCGCGAGCTCGCCGGCGCCCAGCGCCCGTTCCTGCTGGCCGGCCGCGGCGCCTGGCTCGCGGGCGCCGGCGACGACCTCGGCGCCCTCGCCGATGCGCTCGGCGCGGTCACCGCCTCCAGCGCCCTCGGCCGCGGCATCTTCCCGGCTGCCCGGTTCGACCTCGGCGTCACCGGCGGATTCGGCGCAGAGGGAGCGATGGGGCTGATCCACGACGCCGACGTCGCCGTGGTGTTCGGGGCCTCCCTCAACCAGTTCACCATGCGCTTCGGTGAGTTGTTCGCTCCCGGCACCCGCGTCATCCAGGTCGACGTCGCCGAGGCCCCGACCCACCCCCGCGTCGACGCCTTCGTGCACGGCGACGCGAGACTCGTCGCATCCGCTCTGGTCACGGAACTGCGCGCTGCGGAAGCGACGCCCAGCGGTTGGCGGGAGTCGATCGACCTGGCACCGCTTCGCGAACGCGATCGCGGCGCGGAATTCGCCGCGGACGGCCGGCTCGACCCGCGCTCGGTCGCGGCGCGCATCGGCGAACTGCTGCCGGAGGACCGGGTCGTGGTCTCCGACGGCGGCCACTTCATCGGCTGGGCGAACATGTACTGGCCGGTCGCCTCCCCCGAACGGATGCTGATGGTCGGCACCGCCTACCAGTCGATCGGTCTCGGATTCCCCAGCGTTCCGGGCGCCGCCCTCGCCCGGCCGAGCGCGACGATCGTGCTCACCACCGGGGACGGCGGCGGCCTGATGGCCCTCGCGGACCTCGACTCCGCGGTGCGGGTGGCCGGCGGCCGAGGCCTCGCGGTGGTCTGGAACGACGGGGCCTACGGCGCCGAGGTGAACCTGTACGGCCTGCAGGGGCTTCACATGGAGCCGATGCTCATTCCCGAGGTCGACTTCGCCGGCCTCGCCCGCGGGGTGGGAGCGGAGGGGGTGGTCGTGCGCACCCTCGCCGACCTGGACCGCGTCGCGGAGTGGGCACAGGCGCCCGTTTCGGAGAGGCCGTTCCTCCTCCTCGACCTGCGGATTTCGACCAGTGTGATCGCGCCCTACCAGCAGGAGATCATTCGAGTGAACTCCTGACCCGGGGGCCCATGCGAGTGCGCGAGAACTGCCGCCCCGCATGAGCGAAGACGGCGGTTTTCGCGCACTCGCGCGCGGAGTCCGGCCGCTAAGCGCCGGGAGCGAGCATGATCGGCGCGAAGTGGGCGGCCAGGGCTGCCGTGTCGGTCAGTGGCAGCACGGCGGCCACGTACTGGTCGGGCCGCACGACGACGACGCAGCCGGCGCTCCGGTCGACCCCGCGGAGATCGAAGATGTCCTCGCCCGGAATCACCCCGTACAGCTTCTCGTAGTCGATCAGGCCGAAGGGCCCGACGCGGGGCAGGAACAGCCCCGGCACGCGGCCGATCTCGATGTCGGTGTGCGGCTGCTGGTAGATCACCTTGACGTCGAACACCGCATCTGGGTCGGCGCCGTCGGGGGTGTACGCGACCACCGGGGAGTCGGGCGACGAGGCGACCCACTCCGCCCACTCGGTCAGCGCCGATGCCTGGCCGGGCATCGCGGCATCCGCGAAGGCGTACAGCCGCCAGCGGCCGTCGGCCCGATGGTGGTGGCCCAGGTGCACCGGGTTCGCATCGGCGACCCGCACCACGGGCGCGGAACGGAAGCGCTTGCCCACCGGGAAGCCGGCGGCGAGCTCCTGGTGCTCCGCGTCGCCGATCAACATCGACGGCGGGTATTGCGTCATGAAGCCGGCAGGGAACTCGGCGGTCGAGACGTAGAACTCCCCCAAGGCCTTGGGGTCATCGAACTCCTCCGGCTTAGCCGCCATGAGACTCGACCACTGCTTGTCGAAGTCGATCAGGTTCTGGGCGATCACCTGCCGTTCCTCAGAGTAGGTGGAGAGCAGCGACTCAGGGCTCAGGCCGGTGAGCACGTGCGCCAGCTTCCAGCCCAGGTTGAAGCCATCCTGCATCGACACGTTCATGCCCTGACCGGCCTTCGCGCTGTGCGTGTGGCAGGCGTCACCGGCAATGAACACGCGGGGGGTGCGCTCGCTGCCGGCCGGTACGTCGTCGAACTTGTCGGTGACGCGGTGCCCGACCTCGTACACGCTGTACCAGGCGACGTCCTTCACGTCGAGGGTGTACGGGTGCAGGATCTCGTTGGCCCGAGCGATCGCCGTCTCGACCGTTGTGGAGCGCACGGCGCCCTTGTCGCCCTGCGGAACCTCGCCGAGATCGACGTACATGCGGAAGAGGTAGCCGCCCTCACGCGGGATGTGCAGGATGCTGCCGTTATGCGACTGGATGGCGCACTTGGTGCGGATGTCGGGGAAGTCGGTGACGGCGAGCACGTCCATGACGGCCCAGGCGTGGAAAGCCTGGTCGCCGACGAGTTTGCGGCCGATGGACTCACGCACCGGGCTGCGGGCGCCGTCGCAGCCCACGACGTACTTGGCCCGCACTGTCCGTTCCTGTCCGGCCTGGTCGCCGGCGGTGTGGCGCACGGTCACCAGCGCGGGATATTCCTGCTCCTCGTCGATCTCGAGGCCGAGGAACTCCAGCCCGTAGTCCGGAGTCATGCGGGTCGGCGCGTTCTCCATCACCTCGGCGAAGTAGTCGAGTACGCGGGCCTGGTTCACGATCAGGTGCGGGAACTCGCTGATTCCGGTGGCGTCGTCGAGGGTCCGATCGGTACGGATGATGTGGGTCGGGTCGGCCGGGTCGGGCGTCCAGAAATTCATCTCGGTGATGCGATACGCCTCGCTGATGATCCGGTCGGCGAACCCGAACGCCTGAAAGGTCTCCACGCTCCGAGCCTGGATCCCGTCGGCCTGGCCGATGGCGAGGCGGCCGTCCCGTCGCTCGATGATGCGCGTGGTGATGCTGGGGAACTGGGACAGTTGTGCCGCCAGGATCATGCCGGCGGGTCCGCTGCCCACGATGAGCACGTCGACCTCGTCGGGAAGCTCGGCTGGGCGGTTCAGCCCGACACCGGCGGCGGGGCTTCGGCGCGGGTCTTCCGAGACATAGCCATGATGATGGAACTGCATGGGATTCCTAACTGCTGAAGGTGGTCTATCGGGCGGGAAGCTGTGCGGGGAACACCTTGCCGGGGTTCATGATGCCGGCGGGATCGAACAGCGCAGCGATTCCTCGCTGCAGCTCGAGTTGACGGTCGCCGAGCTCGGTCCCGAGCCACCGCTTCTTGAGGAGTCCGATACCGTGCTCACCGCTGAGGGTGCCGCCGAGCGCGAGTGCGGCCTCGAAGATCTCGCCCGCAGCGTCCCAGACCCGGTCGGGCATGACCGTCTGGCCGGGCTCGATCACGATGGTGGGGTGCAGATTGCCGTCACCGGCGTGGCAGGGGGTCGCGATGAAGAGTCCATAGCGGTCCGCGACATCGTCGATGTGCCGGTACATGTCGGCGATCCGGTCACGGGGCACGGCCACGTCCTCGACCAGGACGCTGCCGCGAGCCTCAATGGCGAGGAACCCGGAGCGACGTACGTCGACCAGCGATTCAGCGGCATCCGGATCGGTAGTCAGTTGCAGCGACAGCGCCCCGGCACCGCGAAGAATCCCGGCAATACGCCCTGCCTCCCCGTCGGCATCGGGGCCGTCGGTCTGCACGAGGAGGTAGGCACCCCCGCCCGTCGTGAGGTCGGCTCCGCTGTAATCGGCGACTGCGCGCAGCATGTTGCCGTCCATCAGCTCCATGATGGCCGGGCGCTCTCCCGCCGCCGTGACCATGGATGCTGCGCCGGCTGCGGCGGCGGCGTCGTGGAAGTAGGCGCCGATCGTCGGCACCGCCCCGGTCACCACGGGTCGCAACTTCACGGTGCATTCGGTGATGATGCCGAGGGTCCCTTCCGACCCGATCATCAGCGCGCACAGGTCCAGCCCTGCCACGCCCTTCACGGTTCGGTGGCCGACGTGGATGACCTCGCCGTCGGCGAGCACGACGGTCAGGGCGAGCACGGCCTCGCGGGTGACGCCGTACTTCGCGCACAGCAGCCCGCCTGCGTTCATGGCGATGTTGCCGCCGACGGTCGAGATGGCCTTCGAGGCGGGATCCGGCGGCCACCACAAGCCGTGCTCGGCGAGCACGCGGTTGAGATCGCCGTTCAGGATGCCGGGCTGCACGACGGCCAGCTGGTTCTCGACCGAGATCTCCAGGATGTCGGTCATTCGGTCGGTGCAGAGAACGAGTTGGCCGTGCCCGGCGACCGCGCCGCCGGCCAAGCCGGTGCCGGCACCCCGCGGGACGACGGGGATGCCGTAGCGGCTCGCCACCCGGCAGATCTCCTGCACCTGGGCTGTCGTGCGGGGGTGGAGCACCGCTTCAGCGATGCCGTCGCCTCGCGTTCCCGACCGGTCGGTCGACATCGCGGCGCGGGTCGCCTCGTCGGTGTCCACCCCGCCCGGCAGGAGTGCGCGGAGGGCTTCGATCGCCTTGCCGGGCACTCCCACCGTTGTCAACACCTCTCCGCTCAGACCTCAGCGAAGCCGCGGATGGGGCTCTTCGCCTGCTCGGTCTCGAAGTCCGGGCCGAGCGGGATGCCGGTGCGGTCACGCAGCACCAGGGTTGCGATGAGCCCGAGCACGGTGACGCCGGCGAGGTACAGCGTCACCGACATGGTGGTGCCAGTCGCCTGCACCAGGGCGGTCGCGATGGTGGGGGCAAACGCGCCGCCCAGGATGGCGCCGATCGCGTAGGAGATGGACACGCCGGAGAACCGCACCGAGGCGGGGAACAACTCGGAGTACAGCGCGGCCTGCGGGCCGTAGGTCAGCCCGAGGCCCACCGTGAGGAAGGCGAGACCGAGGAAGAGCAGCCCGACGTTGCCCGTGTTCACCAGCGGGAACAGAGCGAAGATGGCGATGAGCATCACGACCCACCCGATGAGGTACGTGCTTCGACGCCCGATCCGATCGCTGATCCAGCCACCGAAGGCGGTGAAGAGCAGCCAGGTGATTCCGGAGGCGGCGACCGCCCACAGGACAGGGCCGCGATCGAGGCCGAGGGGGCCGTCGGGGTTCGTGGAGTAGTTCTGGATGTAGCCACCCGTGGTCATGTAGCCCACGGCGTTGTTTCCGGCGAAGACGAAGGCGGCGACGACGACAAGCAGCGCGTGCTTGCGGAACAGCTGCACAATCGGCATCCGGGTCTTCTCCTTGCGCTCCGCGATCTCCTGGAAGACGGGGCTCTCCTCGACGCGGCGCCGCACGTAGTAGCCGACGAGCACCAGGAGGATCGAGAACAGGAACGGGACGCGCCATCCCCAGGCGAGGAATGCGTCGCCGGGGGCGATCATCGTCATCACGGCGTTCATGCCCGAGGCGAGCAGGAGGCCGATCGGCACACCGATCTGCGGCGCGGCGCCGAAAAGGCCGCGCTTCGGGCGAGGCGCGTGCTCGACCGCCATGAGTACGGCGCCGCCCCACTCTCCGCCCGCGGAGATCCCCTGCAGGATGCGCAGGAGGATCAGCAGGACCGGTGCCGCCACACCGATCGCCTGGTAGGTCGGCAGGATGCCGACGAGCGTCGTCGACGCACCCATCAGGATGAGCGTGACCACGAGCACGACCCGACGGCCGTATTTGTCCCCGAAGTGTCCGGCGAGGAACGCTCCCAGTGGACGGAACAGGAAGCTCAGGCCCACCGTTCCGAACGACAGGAGGGTGGCCAGGCCCGGCCCTGCCGGCTTGAAGAACAGATCACCGAACACCAGGCCGGCGGCCATGGCGTAGATGAAAAAGTCGTACCACTCCACCGTGGTGCCGACGATGGTGGCAAAAACGACACGACGCCTGTCGTCGCTCGTCGCTATCGTTCCGGTCGGGGTCAGCCCCTGTCCGACTGTGGTCATGCGTGACTCCTTTGTCTGTTTGGCAAAACGCTTGGACAATGTATCGAACAACCTTGCCGGGCGCTGGATCGATGATATACGATTTCAAATACAACGCAACGTGCGAGGGAGCTCATGACCGATCAGTTGACGCCGCAACCGGACGACTCTCGCTTCAGCGCGCTTCCGGCCCGGCCCGGAAAGATCATCGCCGTTCACTTGAGCTATGAGTCACGGGCCGCGCAGCGGGGACGCCGGCCGGCGCATCCGTCGTACTTTTTCAAGCCGTCGAGTTCGGTCGCCGGCTCGGGCAGCACGATCGAGCGGCCTGCGGGCACCGAACTGCTCGCGTTCGAGGGCGAGATCGCGCTCATCGTGGGCACGGCCGCCCACCGCGTGAGTGCCGACCAGGCGTGGGACGCCATCGGCTGGGTGACCGCGGGCAACGACTTCGGCCTCTACGACCTGCGGGCGAACGACCGCGGTTCCAACGTTCGATCCAAGGGTGGGGACGGCTTCACCCCGCTCGGCCCGCGCCTCATCGACGCGAGGAGCGTTGACCCCACGGCGCTGCGCATTCGCACCTGGGTCAACGGCGAGCTCGCCCAGGAGGGCACCACGGCCGACCTCATCTTCTCGTTCGCGCAGATCGTTGCCGACCTCGCCCAGCATTTCACGCTGGAGCCGGGCGATGTCATCCTCACGGGAACCCCAGCGGGGTCATCGGTCGTCGTCCCCGGCGACGTCGTCGAAGTAGAGGTCGACGCGCCGACCGCTCAGGGCACTCCCTCCTCCGGGCGCCTCACGACCACGGTCGTGCAGGGCAAAGCGGGCTTCGATCCGGCACTCGGCTCGCTCCCGGCCGTGGACGACACCCAGCGCACGGAAGCCTGGGGGTCGCGGGAGGCCGCCGGTCTCAGCCCCGACGCCTCTGCGGACAACGAGCCGCTCTCCGCCGAATTGCGACGCAAGCTCGCGCAGGTTCCGGTCGCCGGGCTGTCTGCCCAGCTGCGAAAGAGGGGCCTCAATAACGTGACGATCGACGGTGTGCGCCCCCTCTACCCCGACGCGAAACTCGTCGGGGTCGCCCGGACGCTGCGCTTCGTGCCGAACCGGGAAGACCTTTTCGCTTCTCACGGCGGCGGCTACAACGCGCAAAAGCGCACATTCGACGCCGTGCAGGGCGGCGAGGTCATCGTGATCGAGGCGCGCGGCGAATCCGGTGCGGGCACGCTCGGGGACATCCTTGCCATCCGGGCACACACCGCCGGAGCTGCGGGAATCGTCACCGACGGCGGAGTGCGCGACCATGATGCCGTTGCGGCCGTGGGCATCCCGGTCTACGCGGCCGGCGCGCATCCCGCCGTGCTCGGTCGCAAGCACGTGCCGTGGGAAGGCGACGTCACCGTCGCCTGCGGCGGCACGACGGTGCAGCCCGGCGACATCATCGTCGGCGACGCCGACGGCGTCATCGTGATCCCGCCAGCCCTCGCCGAGGAGGTCGCCGACGCTGCGCTCGCACAGGAAGACCAAGACGGCTGGATCGCGCAGCAGGTCGCGTCCGGGCATCCCGTCGACGGTCTTTTCCCCATGAACGCCGAGTGGAAGGCGAGGTATCAGGCATGGCGCGAGCAGGCCTGACCTCTGCGGGCGACAAGAGTCCCAGCAAGTCCGAGCAGGCCTACCACTACATCAAGGATCGCATCGCGAGCCAGGAGTTCACGCCCGGTTATCGCCTCGTGCTCGGCGCCATCGCCGGCGAGCTCGACATGAGCGTCGTACCCGTACGCGAGGCCATCCGCCAGTTGGAAGCCGAGGGGCTCGTCACCTTCGAGCGCAACGTGGGTGCCCACGTCTCCATGGTCGATGACTCCCAATACCTCTACAGCATGCAGGCACTCGCGCTCATCGAAGGGGCAGCGACCCGCCTCGCCGCGCGCCACCTCACCCTCGATGACATTCGCGACGCGCGAGCAGTGAACGAGCGGATGGTCGCCGCCCTGGGCGATTTCGATCCCCACGAGTTCACCACGCTGAACCAGCAGTTCCATTCGACACTCTTCGCCCGCTGCGCCAACCCGCGCGTACTCGAACTCGCCAACGCGGAATGGGCCCGCCTCGGGCACCTGCGCGACTCCACCTTCGCTTTCGTTCCCGGGCGCGCGCAGGAGTCTGTCCGCGAACACGAAGAGATCCTCCGTCTTATTGAGCAAGGCGGGCCGCTCGACGCGATCGAGAAGGCCGCCCGCCGTCACCGCTCGGCCACGCTCGACGCCTACCTGACCCACCAACACCCCGACGAGGCCCTCAGCCTCCTGACCTTCTGAATCCGAGGTTTGCGATGAACGAAACGACGACGGGCCGCGCAGCAGACGCGCTGGCGGCCCCCGCGCGCGGGTACGTGCCCGCTGACCTGCCCGACCGCATCCGTCATTACATCGACGGCGAGTTCGTGGACTCTGTCGACGGCGACACCTTCGATGTTCTCGACCCGGTGTCGAACGAGGTGTACCTCCAGGCGGCGGCCGGCAAGAAGGCCGACATCGACCGTGCCGTCGCGGCTGCACGCCGAGCGTTCACCGAGGGACCCTGGCCGCGGATGCTGCCCCGCGAGCGCAGCCGGATCCTGCACCGCATCGCCGACATCGTCGAGTCGCGCGATGAGCGCCTCGCGACGCTCGAGAGCTTCGACTCGGGTCTCCCGATCACCCAGGCGCTCGGGCAGGCCCGCCGCGCCGCCGAGAACTTCCGGTTCTTCGCCGACCTGATCGTCGCGCAGGCCGACGACACCTACAAGGTGCCCGGACGCCAGATCAACTACGTCAACCGCAAGCCCATCGGCGTCGCCGGCCTCATCACACCGTGGAACACGCCGTTCATGCTGGAGTCCTGGAAGCTCGGCCCGGCCCTCGCTACCGGCAACACCGTGGTGCTGAAGCCCGCCGAGTTCACGCCGCTCTCCGCTTCGCTGTGGGCCGGCATCTTCGAGGAGGCGGGGCTCCCGGCCGGCGTCTTCAACCTCGTCAACGGTCTCGGCGAGGACGCGGGCGATGCACTGGTGAAGCATCCGGACGTCCCCCTGATCTCTTTCACGGGCGAGAGCCGCACCGGCCAGATCATCTTCGGGAACGCGGCGCCGTACCTGAAGGGTCTCTCCATGGAGCTCGGCGGCAAATCCCCCGCGATCGTCTTCGCCGACGCCGACCTCGAGGCCGCTGTCGACGCCACCGTCTTCGGCGTGTTCTCCCTGAACGGCGAGCGCTGCACCGCCGGTAGCCGCATCCTCGTGCAGCGCGAGGTCTACGACGAGTTCGTCGAGCGCTATGCCGCGCAGGCCAAGCGCGTCATCGTCGGCTACCCGCACGAGCCGTCCACCGAGGTCGGGGCACTCGTGCACCCCGAACACTTCGACAAGGTCATGGGCTACATCGAGATCGGCAAATCCGAGGCCCGCCTCGTCGCCGGCGGCGGGCGCCCCGACGGCTTTCCGACCGGTAACTTCGTGGCCCCCACAGTGTTCGTCGACGTGCCGAGCGATGCGCGCATCTTCCAGGAGGAGATCTTCGGCCCAGTCGTCGCGATCACGCCCTTCGACACCGAGGAAGAAGCCCTCGCGCTGGCCAACGGCGTGAAGTACGGCCTCGCGGCGTACCTCTGGACCAACGACCTCAAGCGCGCCCACAACTTCGCCCAAGCGATCGAAGCCGGCATGGTGTGGCTGAACTCCAACAACGTGCGCGACCTGCGCACGCCGTTCGGCGGCGTGAAGGCCTCCGGACTCGGCCACGAGGGCGGCTACCGCTCGATCGACTTCTACACCGACCAGCAGGCCGTGCACATCACGCTCGGCGCCGTGCACAACCCCTCCTTCGGCAAGGCCGCACCTCCTCAGGAGGTCGCGGAGGCCGCCAAGGAAAAGGGCTACTGACATCCGCTCGCCGAAAACCACCACTACTTCACGCAAGGACGCATGACATGACCATCACCCCCGACTCCCCCGAACCCATCGTCACCGGCCAAGACCCCATCCGCGCCGCGAACGCCATTCCGACGCCCACTGTCCCCGCACCGGACATCCTGCGCTGCGCCTACATGGAGCTCGTCGTCACCGACCTCGAGCTCTCCCGCAAGTTCTACGTGGACGTGCTCGACCTCGTGGTCACCGAGGAGGACGAGAACACGGTTTACCTGCGGTCGTTTGAGGAGTTCATCCACCACAACCTCGTGCTGCGCAAGGGTCCCGTGGCCGCGGTCGCTGCCTTCTCGTACCGGGTGCGGAGCCCGCAGGACCTCGACAAGGCCGTGGCCTTCTACACGGAGCTCGGCTGCCGCGTCGAACGGCGGGCGGAAGGCTTCACCAAGGGCATCGGCGACTCGGTGCGCGTCGAAGACCCGCTCGGCTTCCCCTACGAGTTCTTCTACGACGTCGAGCACGTCGAGCGCCTGGCCTGGCGCTACGACCTGTACACCCCGGGCGCCCTCGTGCGCCTCGACCACTTCAACCAGGTCACGCCCGACGTGCCCCGTGCCGTGAAGTACATGGAGGACCTGGGATTCCGGGTGACCGAGGACATCCAGGACGGCGAGGGCACCGTGTACGCGGCGTGGATGCGCCGGAAGCCCACCGTGCATGACACGGCAATGACCGGCGGTGACGGCCCACGGATGCATCACGTGGCCTTCGCCACGCACGAGAAGCACAACATCATCGCGATCTGCGACAAGTTGGGCGCCCTGCGCCGCTCCGACGCGATCGAGCGCGGTCCGGGCCGCCACGGCGTGTCCAACGCGTTCTATCTGTACCTCCGCGACCCTGACGGGCACCGCGTGGAGATCTACACGCAGGATTACTACACCGGCGACCCCGACAACCCCGTCGTCACTTGGGACGTGCACGACAACCAGCGCCGCGACTGGTGGGGCAACCCCGTGGTCCCGAGCTGGTACACCGAGGCATCCCTCGTGCTCGACCTCGACGGCAACCCGCAGCCGGTCGTCGCGCGCACCGACTCGTCGGAAATGGCCGTCACGATCGGCGCCGACGGCTTCTCGTACACCCGGAAGGGCGACGACGACGAGAACGCGCCCGGCTGGAAGAAGGCCGAGTTCAAGCTCGGCGCGCAGCTGTAAGCGGGAGACAGACGGATGCTGCCTGCCGAGACCATCACCACAATCGCGGACGAGCTGGCCGAGGCCGAGCGCGGCCGCACCATGGTTCCGCTGCTGACCGCCCGGTATCCCGACATGACGGTCGAGGACTCCTACGCCGTGCAGAACGAGTGGCGGCGACGCGGCATGGCCGCGGGCCGGCGCCCGGTGGGCCGCAAGATCGGACTCACCTCGAAAGTGATGCAGGCCGCGACCGGCATCACTGAGCCCGACTACGGCGCAATCTTCGCTGACATGGTGTTTGACAACGGCTCCGTCATCGAGCACGGGCGGTTCTCCAACGTGCGTGTCGAGGTGGAGCTGGCCTTTGTCCTGCGTGAGGCGATCGACGGTCCGGATGCGACGGTGTTCGACGTGCTGCGGGCAAGCGAATACGTCGTGCCCGCCCTCGAGATCCTGTCGTCGCGGATCGAGATGGCCGGCCGCACGATCGTCGACACCATCAGCGACAACGCGGCGATGGGCGGCATGGTCTACGGAGGCAACCCGATGGCAGTGGACGCGCTCGATCTTCGCTGGGTGTCGGCACTCCTGTATCGCAACGAGACGATCGAGGAATCGGGGGTCGCGGCGGCGGTGCTGAACCATCCCGCAACGGGCGTCGCCTGGCTCGCCAATAAGCTCGCCCAGCACGGCGACCGGCTGGAGGCCGGGGAGATCGTGCTGGCCGGCTCGTTCACCCGCCCGATGTGGGTGGAGAAGGGCGACACTGTGCTCGCCGACTACGGCCCGATGGGAACCGTCTCATGTCGCTTCGTCTGACGCCCACCTTTCGGCACCGGCTCGAGCAGTCGACCCGGCCGTTGGCAGGCATGTGGGTCTGCTCCGGCAGCCCGCTCGTCGCCGAAATCTGCGCCGGCGCTGGCCTGGACTGGCTGCTCATCGACATGGAGCACTCGCCCAACGGCCTCGAGTCTGTTCTCGGACAGCTGCAGGCCGTCGCCGCCTACCCGGTGACCCCGCTGGTGCGGGTTCCCGTGGGCGACGTCGTCACCATCAAGCAGGTACTCGACCTCGGCGCCCAGAACCTGCTCGTGCCCATGATCTCAACAGCGGATGAGGCCCGTGCCGTCGTCGAGGCGGTGCGCTACCCGCCCCGGGGTCGACGCGGGGTGGGGTCAGCCCTGGCCCGCTCGGCCCGGTGGAACCGGGTCGAGCGCTACCTGGAGGAGGCCGACCAGCACGTTTCGCTGTTCGTGCAGGTCGAGACCGCGGCCGGCGTCGAGGCAGCGGCAGAGATCGCCGCGGTGGACGGCATCGACGGCGTCTTCGTCGGCCCGTCGGATCTCGCGGCCTCCATGGGAGTCATCGGCCAGCAGACCCACCCCGACGTCACCGCGGCGGTGCTCCGAGCCTTCGAGGCCGTGCGTGGGGCAGGCAAACCGGTCGGCGTCAACGCCTTCGACCCCGCTGCAGCACAGTCCTACCTCGATGCGGGAGCGAGGTTCGTGCTCGTCGGGGCCGACGTGGCGATGCTCGCCCGCGGTTCCGAGTCGCTCGCGGCCCGCTGGTCGCAGGGGGATGGCGCTGCCCGCGCCAGCTACTGAGTCTCCCCGCCTGCAAACGAAAACGGCCCGCTTTCGCGAGCCGTTCCGAACTGTCTCAACCAGTGTGCGCCCGGAGGGATTCGAACCCCCAACCTTCTGATCCGTAGTCAGATGCTCTATCCGTTGAGCTACGGGCGCAACGTCATCACCTGGGCGAACGCGCAAATGACAACTCAGAAACTATATCAGCTAAACGGGCTCGCCCCGGACGCAGGGGCGGGAGGCCCCTTGCCGGCTCGACCTGTTGACGCCCGAAACCGCCCCCTCCGGTCACAGGCGTCCCGCACGCCGGACGGTTTCGTCCACAACAGGCGGTCTCGGAGCGAGGGGCAGACGCCACCGACAACGAGGCACAGCAGCAGCGCGAATCATCCCTTGTAAACCCACACGCAGATGCCCCATACTTGCCGGATGCGTAACCGAATGCTGAGCGCCCTGGTGATTGTGCTCGCAGGCCTGGCCCTCCCGATGCTCGGCGCCCAGGGCGCACACGCCGCCACCGTGCACAGCAGCTTCGCGCAGAAGCCGGACCGCGGCGATTCCCCCCAGCCGAGCACAGCCACCAGCCCGAAGAGCGGCTCCAGCGCCCTCGGCAACGACGTCTCCTGGCCCCAGTGCGGCCGCAGTCTTCCCACCGGGCAGGCGTTCGCTATCGTCGGTGTCACCGGAGGCCTTGCCAACGACACCAACCCCTGCTTCCAGAGCCAGCTGGCCTGGGCCCAGACGTCGACCGGCGCGACCGTGCAGCCGAAGGTGGCGCTCTACGTCAACACTGCCAACCCCGGCTTCCCCGGCTCCGGCGGCTCGTGGTGGCCAAGCTCCAACATGTACCCCGCTATCGGCGGGACAATCGTCGACAACCCCTACGGCATCTGCACCGGCGGCTACGACAGCGCCTGCGCCTACATGTACGGCTATGCCAAGGCGTGGGATGACGTCTACACGCGCGGCGTGAGCCAGCCCGCGCTCTACACCTGGTGGCTCGACGTCGAGACCGAGAACACCTGGTCCACCGACCGGGCGGCCAACGCGGCCGACCTGGAGGGCATGACCGACATGCTCAAGAGTGTCGGGGCCCGGGTCGGCCTGTACTCCACGAGCTACATGTGGGGGCAGATCATCGGCCAGCTTCCCAGCTCGAGCGTTCTCAACGGGCTGCCGAGCTGGCTCGCGGGTGCGAGTTCGGAGAAGACGGCGAAGGCCCTGTGTTCGGCCGCGCCGCTCACGACCGGTGGCACCGTCACCCTCACCCAGTACATCTCGAAGAACCTGGACTACAACGTCTCCTGCATCTGACGCCTAGAAGCCGGTCAGCACATTCCGCACGTGCTCCACGACGGGCGGCGACGCGAAGTGCTCGCCCACGAGCGCGCGCCAGGCCTGGAACTGCTCCGAGCCGCGGAAGTCGACCAGATGGTTCTCGATGGTCTCCCACCCGATCACGAGGCGGTAGCGTCGCGGGAACTCCTCGGACCGTTCCAGCGCGAACGTCCGGGCGCCGCGAGATTGCTGGAAGAGCGGCACAGCCCTCGCAGCAGCGGCCTCGAACGCGGCTTCGTGGCCGGGCGTGATCTCGAGCTGCGCGATCTCGTGAACCAGCCGCACGGCATCCGCTGCGCCCGCCTGTTCGCCGTCGATGCGACCGTGCTCGCCCGTGGCGACCATGGTGCGCGTGGAGTCGAGTGAGCCGTAGGTCCAGAAGATGGCCATCGGCTCGGTGTCTGATGCATTGGTGAAGTGGTGCGGGATGTTCGCGGGCACGAAGGTGGCGTCGAAGGTCGACAACGCGGTTTCCACCCCGTCGATGTCGACAATCGCGTTGCCGCGGATGACGATCACCGACTCGGCGACGTTGTGCGTGTGGTGGCCGATGGCCGCTGCAGGCTCGAACTCCGTGATGCCGTTCAGGAAGCTGGTCGCGCCACGGCCTGCGGTGACGAGCGGCGTCGTCATCGCCCCCGCTCCCCGGTCGATCGACGGGAGTTCCGACGGCCGGAAGATCTGAGGCTCGTAGCTGGAGATGGGCGCCGTGGTCATCCCCCCATTGTCGCTGAATCGGCCCGCGCGCGGCGGAGGTAGCCCACGCCCGCTGCCGTCATCGCCATGGCGGCGGCGAGCCAGGCGAACCCGGCGACCGCGGCGTCGATCTCGCCGATCGTCACCAGCAGCGGCAAGCGCGCGGCGTGCCCGAAGTGCGTGCTCGCGACCGAATACATACCGAGCGGGAACACGATGCTCCACAGCCCCGCCTCGTAGCGCACCGGCACGCGATGCACGACATGCCGCCAGAGGCCGAAGATCACGAGCAGCGGCACCCACCACACGCCGAACGCCCACAGCAGGTAGGTCAGTCCCGCGACAACGGATGCCGTGGCTCGCACGACAGGAATGTCACCCGGCAACACCACGATCGTCGACCCGGCGAGCACGGTGATCGCCGTCGCGCCCATGTAGATCCAGTAGGAGGGGTTGAGGCTGTCGGGGCTGCTGGGCACGGTCAGGAGCCGAAGGGTCACGAGGGTCGCGAGCATCAGGTACAGCAGCACGCCGATCCCCCACAGTGCTACGGCGGGAGCGGCGAACTCCTCACCGCCGGGCTCTGCCGCGAAAACGGCCGTCACGGTGGCTAGCGACTGCGTGCCCACCACCCAGAGAAACCAGCTGCCGTCCATGTCAGCGGCGACCGGCCCGGAACGCTGCCGCAACATGAGGTTCGCCGGCAGACCGTAGCTGCAGAGCAGCCAGAGCGGAACGCTCAGCAGTGCCAGCGCGACGGTGATCCCGGGGGACTCGGACGAATACAACCGAAGAACCCGAACGCCCGGGCCGGATTTCGCGCCTCGGCTACGACATCCGCTCGCCGCAGTACGACCCGAGCGATCGTGAGAACGGCGAGGACGACCAGCGCGATGACCGCGATGACGAGCAGCACGAGCGAGGGCAGCGCCCAACCGATCGTGGCGAGCGCGGTGGAGACGATGCCGGTCGCCATGACGAAAGCGAAGGAGCCGGCAGGGAGGCGGCGGATGATCATGCCCTGCCGCCCCTCCTGTGCGCGCCGAGGTTAGAGGCCGACGCTTCCCTGCATGATGCCGCCGTCGACGAAGACGGTCGACGACGTGACGTATCCGCCCTTGCCCGAGGCGAGGAACACTACTACGTTAGCGATCTCGTCGGGCTGGGCCACGTAGCCGAGCGGGATGGACTCGTTCAGGGCCTTCTTCTTCTCGGGGTCGCCCAGGGTGCCGTCGTTGATGGGGGTCGCGACGGCGCCCGGTCCGACGTTCAGAACGCGGATGCCCTTGGGGCCGAGCTCCACGCCGGCGGTGCGCGCCAGCATGCGCATGCCGCCCTTCGACACGCAGTAGGGCGTGTTGCCGGGCATCGGCCAGTCCTCGTGCACCGAGGAGATGTTCAGCACGACTCCCCCGTCGCCCTGCGCGATGAACTGCTTGGCCGCGAGCTGCGTGCCAAAGAAGGCGCTCTTCATGTTGATGTTCATGACCTTGTCGTAGTCCTCTTCGGTGGTGTCGAGCACCGACGTGCGCGTCTCGATGCCGGCGTTGTTGACGAGCACGTCGAGCCGGCCGAACTCCTCGACGGCCTTGTTGACCATGGCCTGGAGGTCGGCCACCTTGCTCACGTCGGCCTTCACGCTCACCGCGTGGCCGCCGTCGGAGGTGATGTCATCGATGATGTGCTTCGCCTCGTCGGGATGGACGACGTAGTCGATGACGACGTTCGCGCCCTCCTTTGCGGCGGCGCGCACGATGGCCTCGCCGATGCCGCTGTTGCCTCCGGTGACGATCACGGTTTTTCCGTCAAGCAGCATTGCATCCTCCTCAGATCAGACGGCCCCGGGGCCGTACCCGGCCCAACATACTCGGCTATTCCGGCGCCCCACAGGGCACGCGGGCATCCTCGTGCGGTCAGCCGGCCGCGTGGTCCAGCGCCTCGACGACCCGCTTCGCCGAGCCGCCGAGCCCCCACTCCTCGGTGAGCTTGTCCATGGCGGCGCGGCGTTCAGACGTCAGCGAGCGGATGCGAGCGTCGTACGGCGGGAACGTGAGGTCGGGCACGACTTCGACGACTTTCGGGGCCACCTCGAGGTAGTCCGCCGCCGCTGTGATCTTCAGCCGCAGCGACGCGGACATCGGGATGTCGTTGTCGGCAGCGGCAGCGATGATGCCGTGGAGATCGCCGTACTCATTCAGCAGGTTGGCGGCCGTCTTCTCGCCGATGCCCGCGACGCCCGGCAGGCCGTCGGAGGCGTCGCCGCGCAGCACCGCGAAGTCGGCGTACTGGCCGGGATCGATGCCGTACTTCGAGCGCACGACCTCGTCGGTGACGAGCTCCAGCTTGCTCATGCCGCGCGCGGTATAGATCACACGCACGTTCCGGCTATCGTCGACCAGCTGAAACAGGTCGCGGTCGCCCGTCACGACGTCGACGGATGCCTCGGCTTGGCGTGCAAGGCTGCCGACGACGTCATCCGCTTCGTGCTGCGGGGCGCCGAGAACGCAGATGCCGAGAGCGTCAAGCACCGCTCGGATCACCGGGATCTGGGCGTCGAGCAGGTATGGCGTCTCCTCGATGGCGGTGCCGTCCTCGGTCGTCGTCGCCACCCGGTGCAGCTTGTAGGTGGGGATGAGGTCGACCCGCCACTGTGGTCGCCAGTCGTCGTCCCAGCATGCGACCAGGTGCGTCGGTTCGAACTCGGCGACCAGCCTCGCGATGATGTCGAGAAAGCCGCGCACGGCGTTGACGGGGACGCCGCTCGGCGCGCGAACGGTGTCGGGGACGCCGTAGAAGGCCCGGAAGTAGAGGGATGCCGCGTCGAGCAGCATCAGGCGGTCGCTCATCGGTGTTTGGCGACGGTGAGCAGGATGACCGAGTCATCTTCGGCGGTGAGGGAGTGCATCGCCTGGGGGATGACGAGAAGGTCGCCGGCCCTGCCCGTCCAGCTGGCCTCGCCCGCGTTCAGCGCCACCTGCCCGCGTAGCACCTGGATGGTCGCTTCGCCGGGGTTCTCGTGCTCGTCCATGAGCGTGCCCGAGCGCAGGGCGACGAGGGTCTGGCGCAGGACACGCTCCTGCCCGCCGTAGACAGTGGTGGCGCTGCGGCCGCTCGACGCCTGCCGGGCCGTCTCCAGGTGCTCGTCGGCGAGCGTGGCCAGGGATGCGTTCTCCATGATTTCCCTCCTGCGGTCACCTTCGACTCTGCCACAGTGTCACGAGAACAGGATGCTGTGGAACGGGTCTAACCGAGCCTCTACCAAACCCAGGCCTTTGACATGCACGTTCCGTCACAATTCCACCACGGCGGGCGAAAAATTCCGTGCGCCCCCGTACTGCCGATGATTCGGCCCTCACCGGATGCCGAAACAACGATGTCGGTCACGGTGCCGGTGACTAGCCGAATTCACCCCCGGATTCTTTCGACGATGGGTCATCACTGGTTCGCACCTGAGTAGCAAGCGTTGCGGCTACAGGGATCCTGGACCGGTTGTGAGCCTCATCGGCCACTGAATTTTTTCGCTGCCCGTGCGGCGCGAACACGTTGGCCCTTCATTTGATTCTGCGCAAACTGCACGCTGACGTTATATGCCCCAGCCACTCGCTCGTTGTCCCAGCCCAGAACGCCATCCGCTCGGCAGCCCTCACGGGGATCAAGTGCTCCCCGGCGAGATAATCCGCTTGCTTCTCCTGCTCAGCGCTGAAAACCCTGGATTTAGATGTCGGTTCTCTGTCTCATCCAGAGGTATAACGCCAGGGTGAAGACGACTGCCACCGCCGTCCCACTGATCGCCCGGGGCGATCCGCCTATGAATGCGGCGATAAAGCCAGCAATCGCGAGCAAAACTGTTCCCGCCGCCATGCCGACGTACACGCGGTACCGCTTCGAGCGGTTGTCCTTGCGGTTCATCCCGAAATCACCGCGCTGCAAACAGACTCCGCGTTCTGGTATTGAGAGAACGTCTCGCCCAATCCAACTACCGCAATTGCTGCGGTGATCCCAAAGGTGAACTCTGATGTTGCTACAGCGATGATCGTTCCGACCCCTGTGGCTAAGAAACCAATCGCGGCTCCGGTGCAATCCCAGGACTCACCCGTTGGATCCGCGTTGTTTACCGGGTCGCCACCCGCGTACGCGTATCGGTTGGCGTTGTGCGGGTCGAGCGGCGCGTCCATCGTGTCTTGTTGGGTGAACCGGCCGGTGGTGGGGTCGTACCAGCGCGCTCCGTAGTGGATCCAGCCGGTGGTGCGTTCCTGGACGCCGTCCTTGAACGTGTACGGGTTCTGCACCGTGCCGTTGCCGCCGGAGTCGGCGCTCAAGGTGGGGACGCCGTAGGGGTCGTAGCTGTAGGCGAACGCCCGATAGGAGCCGCTCGTCACCAGGACCGTGGGGTTGCCGGTGCCGTCGTGCACGTACAGGGATTGCATGCCGCTGGAGGTGCGGAGCATCAGCGGTTCCCCGGTCACCGGGTCGTGCTCCACGTACGCGGTGGCGTTGTCGCGGTTGACCTGT
>Ga0157369_10000928_pt1 | contig 37261 bp, 50 predicted proteins | sample C25metaG_FD_113461 | JGI IMG/M metagenome (GOLD analysis project Ga0157369, IMG submission 113461) | Corn rhizosphere microbial communities from Kellogg Biological Station, Michigan, USA - C2-5 metaG | ecosystem: Host-associated > Plants > Roots > Rhizosphere > Soil | place: USA: Michigan... | reverse complement strand
TGCGCTCCAGTCTTGCCCATTCCACTTTGGCCTGATCGAGGTCTGTCCCTAGTGGGATTTCCTTCCGCTTCCCGTCGGTAGTTCTCCCGTCGTAGTAATACGATGTCCAAGTCTTTCCACTCTTACCCTTGCGCGTGCGCCGTATCATCCGTGGTGGCAGATCTCTATTGGCTTTACTTCTCTGGCGCATCAGTCAGCCCACGTTTGCAAGGTCGAGCGACCAGGTTTCAGCCACAGTATTAGCAGCGGATGGTTTGACTCCTGACAGTTTCAGTCGGGCATAAATCCGGCCAACTATTGGGCGGCGAGCTCCTGTCAGAACAAACTCCCAGTGGTTTTCGGTCAACCACTGGATCTGCTTGGAGGGGATTTGATAGCCGGTGATGGTCGCCAGTTCTTCATCGGCAAGGGTTTCGCTTTGGACTTCCATCATCATGCCTCCGTATCCAGTTGAGCAGGGTAGGCCGCCAACCACATCTTCGCGGCAAAGGCGCCAAGCTGCCGGCGCTGTTTGTTCACCCTGCCGACCATGATTTCTGTCCCGGGGAACGCTTTCCAGGTTTCCACGGCTAGTCCCAGTGACGTTGTGATCTTCGTCATCAGTTCGTGGTCGTCGATGGTGCAGGCTGGCGAAGCGGAATGTTGCTCGCGAGCCAGGTTGACGCCACGATCAAAGCCGCGCGCAAAAGCTTTCTTGCTCGCTTTGATCAGGAAGAAAGCGGTCGCAATCCAGCCTACGAGCAGGCCGGCGACGATGATGTAAGTTTCGATTTGCATGTGCTGTATGCCTCGTTAGAGCCCGCCGCCGGACAGTTTTGGTGAGAGGACGGCGGCGGGGTGTTGCAGGGAGTTAGTTAGAACGTGGCTTCGTAGAGCGGAACGTCGGTGATTTCGCCTTCGATCTTGGCGCGCACTGCGTTGTAGGCTTCTTCGAGCACCTTGTCGGCACGCACCAGCTCGTACCACATGACAAGGCGGCCTTCCTGAATGCGGTAGCGGAAGCGGGCGGGCACGCAGAAGGTGTCGCCGCCGAGGAACGGCTTGAGTGCAATGAAGAACTCTTCAGGGATACGCAACTGGCCAGCTTCGCCGGCGCGTCCGTCAATCTCTTCGTTGTAGGTCAGTTGCACCTGGCCGTTGTCGAGGCGAGTGCCTTGGCGGAACGTGATGTTCTTCTTGGCTTCCAGGGTGCGGCTGATTTCGAGCATGTCGGCAGCGCTTGGGGTGTTCTCGTGCTCGGGGTGGTGGGTGATGTCCTTCACGTTGTCTTCGATGAATTCGGCGAAGGAGGCCTGGTCCATCCGCTTGCGGTCCTTTTCCTTCCAGTTGCCCCATTCAACGGTGGTCGGGCAGCGGTAAGTCGCGACATGATCGCGCCAGGCTGGTGCGGCCGGATCGTGGTAGTCGATCACCGCTGTGAAAGTGCGACCCTCGGGACCGTTGCAAAACACTGCCGTGGCCTGGGTGGAAAAGCGATTGACGTAGCTGATGAACGACTCTGCATCGAGTACGGTGAGCTTCTGCTTGATCCGCGAAGGCACGGGCAGCAGGTGCTCCAGGCTTTCGATGCTGACCCCGTTCGGTACGAGTGCCAGCGGCGCAGGGATGCCCGGAACCTCGATGGGTTTGCCGAGGGCCTGAGCCAGGGCGACTAGGTGCTGTAGGGCTTGTTGCATTGGATGTGCTCCAGTGGGTGACAATTTGGTGAGAGGTTGGTGGCGTGGGTGTTATTGGCTGACCTGGCGCAAAGCTCCAGGCCCGGGTTCGTCCTCGACACTGCGCAGCGGGATTTCCTGTTGGCGTGGGTCGCGGCGGGTGATGTTGCCCTCGGGCGTAAGGAAGAACAGGGACGTGCCGCGAGCCAGAACAGGCTCTTTGGTCTTAACGTCGGCCTTCACGGTCATCTGGCCGCCGCCGTCAGGCTTATAGGTGAGCTTGATGGTCAGATCGCCGCCCTTGCCGGTCATGCGGATGGCGTCGATCAGGCTGTGCTGGGCCTCGGTGAGTTCGTCCAGCAGGCCACCGGCCTCGATGTCGCGCAGGGTGTCCATAAAGGGACGTGCTTTGGTGTTCATGTGCTGTGCCTCATTGGCTGTGTCGCCCCTGGTCGGCAGGGGCTACCGTTTGAATCAAGCTGCTTGCTTCGTCGCTTGGGCGTCGAGGTAGTCGGCCAGGTCGTGGAGGTAAACGACGGGCTTGGCACGGGCCGAGCAGTGCAGCCGCTTGACCACCAGCGCGATACGACCTGCCTTGATTTCGCTCAGTAGGTAGCGGTCGGTGCGAATGTGCGTGAAGTACTGTTCACGCACGGCGGTCAAGGTTGGGCACGGCGTGGCGAACTGGCGCCGGAGTTGTTCCAGGGTGGTGGTCACGCGGATTCCTCCCCATACCCCTCCTTTCGGGGCACCAGCTTGAGTCGGATCAGTTCGGCGAGACCTTCTTTGCTCTTGCCCTTGGCCGCTGCCAGGACGTTGCCCTCGGCGTCTGCGATGACGGCGCCGTATGGATATTCCGGGCACTTCACCGGCGTCACGTAGGCGATCTGGCCTTCTGCAATCACTGCGTCAACGCAGCGGAACACTTCGGCCAATTCAACCGACACGCCGGGCAATGACTCCAGCAGCGCGACAGCTTCGGCCGAGGCACCAATCAGCGTGGCGCGGCTGATTACCGCTGGGTGGTTGAGGTACATCGGCACCAATTTCAGGGCGCCTACAGCGGAGTTGATGGCGTTCGGCGTCTTCATGCTGCTGCGTCCTTGTTGGTGATAGTGATGTCCAGCTTCTTGGCGATCCACTCAACGCCGGCTTCCTTGACCATCACTACGGCGTAATGCACGGGCTTGCCGATCGTTGGATTCCAGCGCACGCGAGCGTCCGAAAACAGGTAGCCGCGCTCGCGGTGGGCGCTGGCCAGGTCGCCTGATGAGTTGATCACGCCAAGTTCCCGCAGCCTGGTGCGGAAGGCGCGGGGCTTGAGCCCGAGCAAAGCTGCGGTTTGATCCAGGGTGCGGTTCATGGCTGCGGCCTCAGGCTGTGAGATGTTCGGAGTGTTGCTGGATGCGGCGAACCATCAGGAACACCTCATCCAGCGAGCGCAGGAACTCCTCGACCGTGCCGTAGTTAGTCAGCGTCAGATCATCCTTATGAGCAGCTACCCCGGCCTCGCTGACGTGAGGGTTCACGGCTGGTGAATCGGCTCGAAAAATATGAATGACCGTGCCGCCGCGGCGACGAATGAGGTCCGCTTCGTTTTCAAAGCGCACGTCGCTGATGACGAAGCCCAGCACCGCGCCCAGCGCCTTCGTCATGTAATCGAGGTTTTGTTCAGCGAGCTTTACCCATACATCTGGGTGCACGGTGTTGCGTGCCCACTCAGTGCCCATCGACTGCATCAGCTGACGTGGCGAGCGGTCGAGCCAAGCCAGTGGCTGCTCCTTGCGATCGCCTTCGAAGTCGGAGGGGTCGAGGTTGAAGATCGCCATCAAGCCATCGCGGAGCGGATCAGCGAATGCGTAGTGCTCCAGAAGGTAAGTGCCAACCAGGTGTTCGGCGGCTGTCGACTTGCCGGAGCGGGCGCGGCCAGTGAGGCCAATCAGAATAGGCCTCATGCTGCGTCGCCTCCCCATGGGCCCAGGTCATCGCTGGCGGAGGCTGTGGGGGCGGGAGCAATCGTGGCGCGACCCAGATTGACGATGACCAGAAGGCCGGTGTCGCGCTGGATGCGTTCTACGGCGGCGGGGCTGGTTGCCGCCGCCGGGTGAAGGTAGACCGGGCAGCGGGTGTTGCTGTGCTGTGTCGTTTGCATGGTTCGTACTCTTTGGTGAGAGGTAACTATGCAAACGATACAAATACGTATTGATTCAGTCAATACGTATTTGAATTGATTTTGGTCTGGGCATAAAAAAGGCACGCATCAAGCGTGCCTTCGTGCTGATAGCTACTTAAAAAATTTCGAGCTTGGAGAATACAACCCCGCAAATCGTGGCGTCTTGGCCCAGCTCAATAATTGGCTCCGGCCACGCAGGATTCAATGGTTTTAAAAAGCGTCTGCTTCCCTCCATTACCAGCTGCTTGAAGGTCGCTTCCTGGCTGTCGACTAGTTTTGCGATAACAAGCGATCCATTTTCAGCCTCTTTCGCCGGGTCGACGAAAATTATATCGCCGTCGCGGAAAGAGCGGCGCTCGTGCTGGTTGAACATCGATAGCCCCCTCACACGCAAAGCGTAGCTTTGGTTACTGTGAGAAGCGGCGCAGGGAAGCCAGAGCTCTGCATCATCGAGCGTTTTAACGTCCGTGATTTCGCACCATGCCCCAGCTTGAACCCACGATATCAATGGTACATATCCTTTGATGGTTGGGCCCGGCTCAACATTATGCTCCTCGGCTGCGGCGCCATTAATTTGTTTGGTCCCCTGGTCTGATTGATCGCCCCCCTTCCACAGCCAGTTGCTGCTGACCTTGAGAGCCTTTGCAATCTTTTCGACGTTTTGGTGGCGTGGGCTGGCAACTGCGTTGGTCACAATCCTATGTATCGTCGGTTGGGGAACGCCAGAGCGCCGGCCAAGTTCGCCTTCGGACAAATTCATCTCATGCATACGCTGAGCAATGCGATCGCCAATCACTTTTTTCCTGCCTTGATTCAGAAACGTATCATCAAGTGTATTGAATCAATCAATACGTTTGTGTATTGTGGCGGTCAATGCGAAAGCGCATCGGTGATTGATATGACTATTCAGCAAATGCTCGCGGAGTTACTGAGCACTGGTTTATCCCAGCGCGTCATTGCAGAGCGTGTGGGTACGACACAGCCAACAATTAATCGGGCAGCCAAGGGGGCGGATGTTCGGTATGTAACGGGAAAAGCCATTGAGAGCCTTTATTCCCAAGAAAAAGAAGCAGCTGGCTTGAAATCGGCAGCTTGAAAGGGTGCCGGACTGGGGCCTCTCACCAAAGATCCCCCAGCCCGGCTACGACGACACACAGCACATGCACATCGGTCGTGGTCGTAGGATAGGGCGTGCCCGTTTCTATGGCTAGACCGTAAAAGAGGTATTTACGGTTATGAGTCGAACAGATCAATCACCGGCCACTGGGCCGGTTCTTTCTCTGCGCAAAGCGATCTACCGCGCGGCCCATGATTACCGGGGCGGCGTGACTGCTTTGGCGCTGGACATGGTGCTCGATTACGACAGCCTGCAGAAGAAGGTCAAGCACGACGAAGAGCGGCGCTGGCTGGATCCTGACGAAATAGAAGAGGTGATCAGGCTGACCGCCGATCCTTGCCTGTTAGATGCCCTGGTAAGGCCGGCGGGTGCCGTTTGGTACAAGCCAATTCCGGTACCGGCAACTGCCGATGCGTTGAAGGCCGTCGGCAAGATGCTTGAGGAGTCAGGCCAGTTCGTGGCCTGCATGCACGACGGCGCCGCCGACAACATCTGGGAACCCCACGAAGTCCTCCTGCTGGAACAGCGCGGCATGGATGTTATCCGCGAGGTGCTGGGCATCATGGCTGGTGCGCGCAAGGCTATGGAGGGCACTGACAATGTCTGATGATATCGATATCGCCAACGATGCTGCTGAGCATTTCCGACAGCTCGCACTGGCGAGCCGTCCACGCCCAACGTGCTCCCTGAGCGCGCAATTCTGTGAGGATTGCGACGAGCCTATCCCGTTACTTCGTCAGCAGACGATCCAGGGTTGTGCTACCTGCGTCAGTTGCCAGGAGTTGCGGGAGCGGCGGCGATGAGTGAGCAATCCACCAGCACAGCGATATCGTCCTGGGCTCGCCGCTACATCGAAACCTTTAGCCTTGCCCTGGTCCCAATTGACCCTGGCGAAAAAGCGCCGAAGGGCATGGGCTGGAACAAGCCGGGCGGTTACATCACCGACCCGGTTGCCGCCGAAACATTCTGGCAGCGCAATCCAAATCACAACCTGGGCGTAGTGCTCGGGCCCAGCCGTGTCTGCTCGTTGGACGTGGACGATGTGCAGTGGACGCGGTTTGTATTGTTCGACCAGATGGGTCTCGATCTGGACGCCATGGCTGTGGTCTATCCGACCATCGTGGGCAATCCTTTGCGGTTCCGTGTGCTGTTCAAAATGCCCGATGACATGGAGCTGACGCGCCACTCGCTTTCCTGGCCCAACGAGAAAGACCCTGACGGGTCGATTCACAAAGGATTGATGGCGCGGGCCAAGGCCGCGAAAGAGCAGGGCGATTCTGTCGGTGAAGAGGCCGCCAAGGCCGAGGCCGACGAATACAAGCGCTTCACGGTGTTTGAGATGCGCGCCGGCTTGGTGCAGGACGTATTCCCGCCATCGATCCATCCGGGTACTGGCAAGCCGTACACCTGGCGCACGCCGCCGAATGCTGCTGATGGTCTGCCGGTGCTTACCAACGAGCTGCTGAACATTTGGCAAAATTGGGATGTGTTCAAACGCAACGCCGAGGCCGCGTGCCCTTGGGCAGCGAAACCGAAGAAGCCCGCCGCGAAACCTATCAAGCGTGCTCCATCTGCTGACGGCAAACCCTCGGTGATTGATGAATTCAACCGTTGCCACGATGTGGAAGAGCTGTTGCGTGCCCACGATTACATCAAGCGCGGTAACAAATGGCTGTATCCACACAGCAGCACCGGGCTACCTGGTGTGACGGTCACCGACCGCAAGGTCTATTCGCACCATGGCGCGGATCCGTTGGCCAACGGTCACCAGAATGACGCGTTTGAGGTGTTTTGCCTGCTGGACCACGATGGCGATCAGTCGAAGGCGGTGAAGGAAGCCGCCCGGATGTTGGGTATGCAGCATGCGTCCCGCCCAGCCACACAAGATCTTCCCCCGGCCCCATCGGCGGATGCCAGCGAGCAGGACTCCAGTGCGACGGCAAGTAAGGCCGCTCCTGCTGCTGATGGGGGGGCGGGGGAGGTGCTGACCTATGAACAAGTACTGCGTCGTTACGTGCTGGTCGAAGGCACCACGCAAGTGTGGGATCTCGACAAGGCGCGGGTGATGAAGAAAACCGCGTTTGAGGCTCGCGTCGGCAAGCCACTGGCGAAACAGTGGGTCGACGATACCAGCAAAAAGCTGATCTCGGATGACAAGGTCAAGGAGATCGAGCAAGCCCGCAAGATGGCTGGCAAGAAGGGTGGTGCACTGAACCTGGAGCCGATTGAACGGTACGTGTACATCGATGGTACCAAAGATGTTTGGGACCGGGAAAAGAAGCGGCGGGTTGCCGAAGGCGCGGTCAAGATGGCCCTCGGCGATATGTACGGTATGTGGTTGAACAGCCCGGAGCGGCGCGTGGTCGATGTGGAAAACATCGTGTTCGACCCGACGATGACCAAGGATCCAAACATTTACATCAACACGTTCGACGGTCTGCCAATGGAGCCGGCGCGCGATGATGCCGCGTGCGAGAACCTGCGGTGGTTGATTTCATTCCTGTGCAACCACGACCAGTCGTCACGAGATTGGCTGGTGAAGTGGTTGGCGTACCCGTTGCAGCACTTGGGCGCGAAGATGGATACGGCGGTGCTGGCTCACTCGACGATGGAGGGCTCGGGCAAAAGCCTGCTGTTCGCCGATGCCTTCGGATTGCTCTATGGGCAGTACGCGGCTACGGTCGGACAGACTCAGCTCGAAAGCAACTTCAACGCCTGGCAAAGCCGCAAGTTGTGGGCGGTGTTCGAAGAGGTCGTGAGCCGTGATCAGCGTTATAACCAGGTGGGCAAGATCAAGCACCTGGTGACCGGCAAGACGGTGCGCATGGAATCGAAGTTCATCAACGGTTGGGAGGAAGCCAACCACATGAACGCCGCGTTCCTAAGCAACGAGATTATGCCCTGGCCTATCGCGCCCAGTGACCGGCGAATGTTGGTGCTTTGGCCGATGGAGACACTTCCGGTTGAGCGCCAGAAGGCAGTAGGACGAGAGCTGGAGAATGGCGGCGTCGCGGCGCTGTACGCGTGGTTGTTGTCAGTTGACCTGGGCGGCTTCGACCAGCGCACCAGGCCGCCCAGCACTGATGCGCGTGAGCGGTTGGTGGCACTGAGTCGGGCCAGTTGGCAGACTTTCCTGTTCCTCTGGCAATACGGCGAGCTTGGGCGTGATATGTGGGGCGCCTGTTTGTCTACTGACCTTTACGCAATGTTCCTAGAGTGGTGCCACCGCAACAAAGAGCATGTGATGAGTCAGACGAAGTTCTCGTTGTTCATCAGCTCGGAGGTGGAGAAGACCCGCGCCATCCCCTGGACGGATGGCAGCAATCGCAAGTTCGCGGCGTTCTTCTTTCCCCGCGATGAGCAGGCTTCCCTGCCCCCATCACTCAGCTCGGCCGACCTGGGCAAAGCGGTGGTTGCTTGGCGGGCTGCGGCGCGCCTGGCGGGATGGAGCGTTGACAACTGGGACCACATTAAGGCGGCTGCAGCATGAGTCCGTCTAAAAGTGTGTTGGGTGTGTCGGGTATGTGTTGGGTTGGTTTTAGATGCCCAACACAATTTCATCCCTTCTATTTCGCGGCTTTCAGCTTTGTGTGCTGGGTGTGTTGGGTTTGGCGTCGCGCATGCGCATGGGCGACGTTATTTGAACAAACGGCAGCAATATTTTTTTCTTATGCGAGAACCCTTAAACCCAACACACCCAACACACTCGACACATTTGATTTAAGGCTATTGATTTCAAAGGGTTTTAGTTGTGTTGGGTTTGTGTGGGGTATAGCGTTTTTTGTGTCGGGTTCGGTTTTGGGTGGGGGAGCGGTGTGATGATCGAAGAAATTGAAGAGCTCATGCAGCATTGGGGTAACCAGTTCAACCAAGTAGGTGATGGCGGCGGATTGGGCAGCCCCATGGCGACGATCATGGAGTGGGGCGGCTCTGCTCCTCGCGGAACCCCGGGATCTCGCGATCTTATGATGGCCTCCGGTGGTGGGATGGACCACGCTGCAATGGAGGTCGCGGCTGCCCTCGCGGAGCTGGAGCGGCAGTCCGAAAAAGGGGCGTTGCTCGCTAAACTGGCGCGTAATCGCTATCTGCCTCGGCCTGCGTGGTCGGTACGCTCTCAGTTGCCATTGTTGGGCTTGGGAGATGATGCGGATCGGACGTATAGGAACTGGGTCCACGCTTTGCATCAGCAGGTACAGGTGATCTTGACCGTGCGTAGTGCGCGAGGTCGTGCACGGAATATGCGCGTGAAATCGCCGGCAACTGATCTGACGCGAGCGTCAACAGTGGTCCGCATGAGATCTTGCTGACTGCCGCTCGTCTGGAGGGATTGCCTCAAAGCTGCGTCAAAGTGCGTCAAAGGTGCGTCGAGCGTATCAACCGAAAAACACCCCTTTTCGGTTTTTCCGGAGCAGGGTAAAAAGCCCCCACGATATGGAATTTGCGCCTTGGCGCTCCACGAGCACGTGCTGTGCACTCCGTCCTGGCGTTTGTCATGACACTGAAACCCTGCCCCCCGGCGGGGTTTTCTTTTTTGTGTTCGGCACACTCCTTCACTTGAGGCACAACATGACAAATGAGCAGCAAGCGCTGGCAGAGATGCCGATCTGGTTAGTGATAGTTCTGGCTCTGGTCGGCGGTGTTTCGGGGGAGATGTGGCGAGCCGATAAGGACGGGGCGCGGGGCTGGGCATTGTTACGCCGCCTCGCGTTGCGATCCGGTGCCTGTATTGCCTGCGGTGTGACCGCGATGATGTTGATGATTGCCGCCGGCATGTCGATCTGGACGGCAGGCGCTTTGGGTTGCCTGACCGCGATGGCCGGCGCCGATGTCGCCATCGGCCTTTACGAACGCTGGGTTGCCAAGCGGCTGGGCGTCAGCGAAGTGTCCGCCGAATCGAATCGCTCTGAATAGCTCCCACCCCAGCCACTTATTAAGCAGGTCTCCAGAAATGAATGTATCCAGGCAGCAGCAGATGCTTGCTGGGCAATCTTCTATTGCTCAAAAAATCTTTGGTTATGTACCGATCCAAACGAGCTGGAGCGTTCCAGCTATCCACGCCGCCGTTCAGGCAGCTAAAGCCACTGGTGCCACAGCCCCTGCAATACGCCGTGCTCTTGGCGAGCTCAAAGACGCCGGTCTTATCCGCGAGCCAGTAGCCGGAAAGTTTCAGCGTGATGCCGCCACCCCAAAACCAAAGAAGGAGCAAGTCGTGACTCAGGTAGCCAAGCAGACCATTGTTTCGATCAAGAAGCCTGAGGGCGCATTGGATGTGCTGGCGGCACTGTCTGGTGAGGTGGTGAGTCTTTCGGAAGAGTTCAGCAAGCGCATGAAGGCGTTGGCTGGCCGTATTGAAGAGGTAGCCCTATCGGTTGAGGCTGAGCGCGAAAGTAATGCTGAAGCCATCGTCAAAGCCAGACGCCTGCAAGAGGCACTCCGGGAATTTGCGTAAGCACTCGGCTTTGTGAACCCCGGACCTTCACGCGTGCTGGTGTCGACGAAGCGCCTCCGCCTGTGGGGGGCCGGGATGATGCACCGTTTCGGGGCGCCGAAAATCGCCGGGGACCCTGGAGGCATCCGAGGGACACGGGGCATGAAACCCGCGGGAAAGCGTTAGCGGGTGGGCTGCCAGCTTACTGAAATTCAATCCATTGAAATTGAAAGGCTTCCATTGAAAAGCCGTTGAAAAGGAGGGCTTATGACGGATCCACTGTTCCTGTCTAAAAGCGCTTTCGCGGCTCGCATCGGCAGGACGCCGAGTTACATCACCTGGCTGAAAGGCAACAATCGCCTGGTCCTGTCGCCGGACGGCAAAATGGTAGACGTGCTGGCAACCGAAGCGCTGATCCTCGAAACCGCCGACCCCAGCAAGGCCGCCGTCGCTGCTCGACACCAGCAGGACCGGATCCAGCGCGACGTTTACAGCCAATTGTCCCCCCTGGTCGAGCCGACTAACACGGCTGCGCCGCCGCAGCCTATGACTGTCGGCGCCAAGGGCCACGACTTCCAGAAGGCTCGCGCCATGCGCGAACACAACCTTGCGCAACTGGCCGAGATCGAGCTGCACAAGGCGCAGGGCTCGCTGGTTGCCAGGGATGCGGTGGAGCTGGGGGCCTATAACGCGGGACGACATCTGCGTGACCAGTTGTTCGGCCTGCTCCCCCAGCTTTCCCACAAGGTTGCAGCCATGACCGATCCCTGGGACATCGAGAAACACCTGGCGGCGACACTCCGCAAATCACTGGAAGAGGCTGAGCGCATGTCCTCGTCCGACCTTGAACGAGCAATGACAACGGGTTGACCTATGACCACGGAAATTCCTGACGGTGACCGTGCGTACCGTGAGGCATATTTCCGTGGGCTGCGTCCTGACCCAGACCTCTGGATCGACGAGTGGGCCGACGAGTACATGCGCATCCCGCGAGATACAGGCGCACCGGAACCGGGCCAGTACCGTACCGACCGGACGCCGTATGCTCGCGAGCCAATGCGTTGCCTATCACCGGCGCACCCATGTCGGCGAGTGGTCACGATGGTGGCTTCGCAGCTGATGAAGACGCAGATTGCCTTGAACTGGATGGGCGGCCTGATCCACATGGCACCGTCCAACATCCTGGCGCTCTTGCCCAGTCTGAGCCTGTCCAAGCGGGTTTCCGGACGTATCAGCAAGACGATCAAGGCTACCCCAGTACTGGCTAAGCGGGTTGCGGCCAGCCGCTCGAGGGATGCCCGTAACACCATGGACACCAAGGAGTTCGAGGGCGGCGCCTTGTACGTCACCACGGCGGGCTCGGCTGCCAACCTGTCCGAATTGTCGGCACGCTACATCTACGGCGATGAGGTTGACCGTTGGGAGAATGACGTCGGCCAGGAGGGTGACCCCATCGTGCTGGCAGAGACACGGGCGACCAACTTTGGCCGCAATGCCAAGATCTACTTCTCCAGCTCGCCGACGATCAAAGGCGCCTCACGGATCGCGGATCTGTTTGAGTCCAGCGATCAGCGTTACTACTACGTGCCGTGCCCTTCATGTGGGCACATGCAGGTGTTGGAATGGGAGCGCTTGCTCTACAGCCAGGACTACAGGACGGTTCACTACCAGTGCGCCGCGCCTGAATGCGACGTCCTGATTGACGAACATCACAAGACCGACATGCTCGCCCGTGGCGAGTGGCGTGCCCATGGCAGCGGTGATGGCAAGACAGTGGGTTTCCACCTGAACGCGCTCTACTCGCCGATTGGCTGGAAGGACTGGGCCTCGCTTGCCGAGGAGTTCGAAGACGCTAAGACGGCCCAGGTCAAGGGCGACATGGGCTTGATGCAGGTGTTCTACAACACCCGTCTCGCTAAGGTCTGGGACAGCGCGCAAGAGCAAACCAAGGCCGAAGTGTTGGTCGCTCGGGCACGGCTGGAAATCTACACCCTGGGCAGCATGCCGGCGGGTGTGCTGATGCTGACAGCCTCCGTTGACGTCCAGGCCAATCGCCTGGAGCTCATGGTTATGGGCTTCGGTGTCGGCATGGAGCGCTGGGTGGTGGACCACCAGGTGATCTGGGGCGACCCAGCCGATGAGCGCACCTGGTCAGTGTTGGACGAAAAACTCAAGGTTCGATACCGGCATCCTTGCGGTGTCGGCTTGGCGATCCTGGCGACAGGCGTTGACTCCGGCGGTCACCACACCGACGAGTTATACCAGTTCTGCCGTGTGCGGCGCTGGCGCAACGTGTTCGCTCTCAAGGGGGCTAGCAAGCCCGGCAAGCCGGTGATCGCTCAGCGGCCGTCCATGGTCGACGTGACTTGGAAGGGCCAGACCGAACGTGGCGGCGCCGAGCTCTGGTTTGTCGGCACCGACACCGCGAAGGACTGGATCTACAACCGCTACGCCTTCGAGGACGGCCCCGGCGCGCTGCACTTTGCCAACGACCTGCCGGACGAGTTCTTCGCCCAGTGCGTGGCCGAGCGCAAGGTCGCCCGATACGTCAAAGGCTACAAGCGCATCGAGTGGGTCAAGGGCAAGGCCGAGCGCAACGAAGCGCTCGACCTGATGGTGTACTGCCTGGCGATGGCGCACTACCTCGGGATCAACCGCTACCAGGAACATGACTGGGAGCGGGTACGGCAAGCGCTGGCTCAGTCCGGTTTGTTCGATGATGCATTGGGGATCAAACCTGTGCAGGGCGAGCGTGTGGATGTTGACGTAGCACCTGCACCTGCACCTGCACCGGTTGCGGCACGTCAGTCGCTTCCTGCTGCTCCACCATCTGCTGCCCCTGTCGCCCAACCGCGACCTGCTGCACCCCCACAACGCCGCAGCTCCACCAGCGGTTACTTGAAGAGACGCTGATATGTCGTTTACCCCGAAGCACCTCGACGCCATCGAGCGCGCCATCGCACGCGGTGAAAAGACCGTGCGCTACACGGACCGCACGGTGGAGTACCGCTCCATCGACGAACTGCTCAAGGCTCGTGACGAGATCCGCACGTCACTGAGCCAAGCCGCCGGGCCGCGCTCTCGCGTGGTTCGGCTCACCCACGGAGGTAAGGGAATCTAATGGCTCGACATTATCCGACGCTGACCCGTAATGGATTCTTGCTGCCGTCGAACATCAAGGCCAGTTACGAAGGCGCCGGGGAGGGACGTCGCTCGGCCAGTTGGGAAGCCACCGACAACGGCATTAACAGCATCAACACCCCGGCACTGCGCAACCTGCGTGCGCGTTCGCGGGCGGCAGTGCGCAATGATCCGTATGCGTTCAACGTCATCGACAAGCGCGTCAGTAACCTGATCGGCACTGGCATCACGCCCAGGCCGACGACTGAAGACGTAGAGCTGCGCAAACTCCAGCAGCAACTGTGGGACGACTGGGTGGATGAAGCGGACGCTGATGAGCTGACCGATTTCTACGGAATGCAGGCTCTGGTGGCGCGCACCGTTGAAACGGCCGGTGAGTGCTTTGTGCGGTTGCGGCCGCGCAGCCCAGGCGAAGGGCTGGCAGTGCCGCTCCAATTGCAGGCGCTGGCCCCTGAGTTTGTCCCGCACGATAAGTTTGAACCGGCCAAAAATGGCAATGTGATCCGCGCCGGGATCGAGTTCAATCCGGCCGGCAAGCGTGTGGCGTATTGGATGTACATGTCACACCCACGCGACTCGTCGTCGCTGAGCGCCGGCTACAACCAGTTGGTGCGCGTACCAGCGGCTCAGGTGTTGCACATCTTCGAACCGATGGAGCCGGGGCAGTTGCGAGGCGTGCCGCGTCTGGCCCCGGTGTTGAAGCGCCTGCGCAGTCTGGACAACTACGACGATGCGGTGCTGTTCCGCCAGGAGGTGGCAAACTTGTTCGCCGGCTTCATCAAGCGGCCCGCACCGGACAGCGGTCCAGCACCTCGCGATCCAATCACCGGCCAGCTGCTGACCACTGACCGCGATGGCTTCACTCCGATGGTTGCCCTGGAACCCGGCACCATGCAGGAGCTGGGGCCAGGTGAAGAGGTGGAGTTTTCCAAGCCACCGGACGCAGGCAACAACTACCCGGACTTCATGCGTCAGCAACTGATGGCTGCGGCAGCAGGCTCAGGCACGCCTTACGAAATCCTCACCGGCGACATGCGCGAGGTCAACGACCGGGCGCTGCGGGTGGTACTCAACGAGTTCCGGCGCCGTCTGGAGCAGCTGCAATTCGGCGTGTATGTGCATCAGTTGTGTCGCCCAGTGCGAGCGGCCTGGATGGATATGGCGGTGCTGTCAGGTGCCCTAGTGCTGGAGGATTACGCGCAACGTCGGCGTGAATATTTGCGCACGCGTTGGGTGCCGCAAGGCTGGGCCTACATCCAGCCGGTGCAGGACGTTCAGGCGCGGCGGATGGAAGTGCAAGCGGGTTTCGCCTCGCGCAGCGAGATGGTGTTGCGCACCGGTTACGACGCAGAAACGGTCGACACCGAAAACGCCGCCGATCTCGTCAGGGCGACAGGGCTCGGCCTCAACTACACGACTCTTGAAGCCATCGAGACGATTGATGACAAGGAACAACCATGAGCAAAAAGACCAAGCCCCGCGTTTATGACAAGGCGGGCAAGCAGGTAAAGGTGGCCGACAAGAGCTGGTACACCCTCCAGGCCAGCGGCGAAGCCGAGCAGCGCAACATCGAGATCTTCGTGTATGGCGAGATCGGCGCCTGGGGCGTTACCGCCAATCAGTTTGTGCAGGATCTGCGCGCCATGGATGACGGAGCGTCGCCTGTGATCGTTGCGTTCAACAGCATCGGCGGTGACCTGTTCGACGGCCTAGCGATCCACAACGCGCTGTCGCGCTTGGGCGAGCGCTGCACCGGTCGTATTGATGCCCTGGCAGCTAGCGCGGCCAGTGTCGCGGTATGTGGCGCTCATCGGGTGGTGATCGCTGCCAATGCCATGTTGATGATCCACAACCCCTACACCTTTACCGGTGGCGATGCGGAAGACTTCCGCCGCGTCGCCGATGTACTGGACCAAACGCTGGAAGCGATCATCGCAGCCTACAAGGCAAAGGCGCCGGACATCGACGAGGCGGAGCTGCGGCGCATGGTCAATGCTGAAACCTGGCTCACAGCCAACGAGGCGGTGGCCTTGGGCCTTGCTGATGAAGTCGGCGATGGCCTCAAGGTCAGCGCATGTCTCGGCCAGGGTAGCGTGTTGCAGCGGTTCCAGCATGCACCGCCGGAATTGCTCGCCCAATTGGACGAAGAGCCTGAAGCTGAACCGCCTGAGCCAGATCCAGCCCCGGTGCTTGATGCTGCAAAGCTGGCACTGATGGTCACGCAAGGCTGCGCAGCAGCAGGCATCAACAACCTGGTTGAACCGTTGCTCGCTGCCACCAAGCTCGAAAGCGAAGCGGTGATTCAGGCAGCACTGACGAATGCGAAAGCGCTGCATGGTCTCTGTGTTGCAGCACGCCTGCCAGAGCTGACCGGCGAATTCATCACTGCCGGCCTGGACGAAGCCGCAGTACGTGCCCGCCTGTTCGACAAACTGGTGAGCAGCGGCGGCACCTTTGAAATCAACAACAGCCTGCCGCTGGATAATGACCCAGACAAAACGATCAAGGCCAAGCAGGTCGACACCCACGCAATCTGGACCAACCGCCAGGCGGCTCAGAATGGAACCTCGAAAGGAGCAAGAGCATGAAAATTGAAACGATGCACGCGGGCGAGTTCGTGCTATCCGAAGGCGCTGGCAACATTTCCCGCGAAGCGATCAACGTTGCTGCCGGTGCGGCGCTGGAGCCAGGCCAGATCCTTGGCCTGATCACCGCCTCCAGCGAGTTCGCGCCGTATAAGCCGACTGCCGAGGACGGCACTGAGAACGCAATCGCAATTCTCTACGGTCCGCTGGGCGAGTCCGATGTAGTGCGGCGTGGTCGTGCCATCGTGCGGCTGGCCGAGGTCAGCGAGGCGCATTTGACCGGTCTTGATCCCGCTGCTGAAAAAGCACTGGGCGTCAATCACATCATCGTCCGCTAAGACGATCACCCCCGCTTGTTCATCCCGCCAAGTGCGGGATTTTTCGTTTCTGGAGAGTACCCCCATGGCCGATATCGCCATTTTTGAAGACGATGCATTCAGCGTCTCCTCGTTGACCGCTGCAATCAATGACCAAGAATACCTGCCGGGCCGCATCAGCAGCCTGGGCCTGTTCCGCGAAGAGGGCATCAGCACGATCACCGTGCAGATCGAGAAAGACGGCGATACCCTGGCCCTGGTGCCAGCCGGCGAGCGCGGTACCTCGGGCCTGGTCGTCGGCGCGACCAAGCGTCAACTGATCCCGTTTAACACCGTGCATCTGCCGGAGCGCTTCACCATCAAGGCTGATGAGATCCAGGGTATTCGCGCCTTCGGCACGCGCACTGAGCTGCAGTCCGTACAGGATGTGGTTAACAAGCGCTTGGCAAAGGCCCGCCGCCAGTTGGATGCCACTCACGAATTCCAACGCATGGGCGCCTTGAACGGGCAGATCCTGGACGCGGATGGAAAAACGTCACTGCTGGATATCTACAAGACGTTTGGCGTCAATCGCAAGAAGCTGCCCATGGGCCTGGGCAACCCGGACACTGAATTGCGTGTCCGCGCTGGCGAAGCCCTCGACATGCAAGAGGAAGCGCTGGGCAGTATCACCAGCAGCGGCTCCCGCGCCTTTTGTGGGAAGAACTTCTGGAACAAGCTGATCGTCCACAAATCGGTCAAAGAGACTTACCTCAACACCATGCAGGCTGCTGCTCTGCGCGGAGATGCCCGTGAGAGCTTCGAGTTCGGCGGTATCGTCTGGGAGCGCTATCGCGGCAAGGTGGCGGGTATTTCGTTCGTCCACGACGACAAGGCGCTGCTGATCCCCGAAGGCGTGCCGGATCTGTATATCTCGTCCTTCGCACCGGCCGACTACATGGAAACGGTCAACACCCAGGGCATCCCGTACTACAGCAAGATCGAGCCGCTGCCTTTCAACAAGGGCGTGGCCGGTGAAGCCCAGTCCAATCCGCTGCACCTGTGCACGCGGCCTCTGGCGCAGATCCTGCTGGAACTCTGACCGTGTCCTTCCGCGATCTGATCGAGGACATCGACGACGTGGTCTTCGAAACCCTGGGCGACTCCGCCCAGATCGAGGGTCGCGCCGAACCCGTCCTGGGCATGTTCATGGCGCCATGGAAGGCGCCGCAGTTTGGAAAAACCCAAACCGCAATCCGCGAACCACGCTTTGAAATTCGTGTGCGTGACTCAGACGGCCTGAGCAAAGGCTTGCGCGTCACTCTAGATCTGCCTGTTCTGGACGGGGGTGGGGAATACGACCTGCTGCAGCTGGAGCCCGGTGGTGACGGCCTAGTGGCACTGATCTTGAGGAAGCGTCCATGAGTGTCGGAAGCTACGCACAACAAAAACGCGACGGTGGTTTGATCAACATTCAGCCGTCACTGGCAGACCTGAAGCGCTTTCAGGATTTCGGCCGGCTGGTACCCAAGGCAGCGGCTGCTGCACAGCGGCGAGCGATCAACAAAACTCTCGGCTGGCTGCGTACCCACATTGCCCGGGCAGTGGGTAAGCAAGAGCGCATCGCTGTTGGCGCAGTCCGGCAACGGCTGCGGGCTTACCCCACGAGTGGCGGTGCGATGCGCGGCAAGCTGTGGTTCGGCCTCAACGCCATCGAGGCAAGTCGCATCGGTCGGGCACGTCAGACCGGCAGAGGTGTGTCGGTGGCAGGGCGACGCTATCAGGGGGCATTTTACAAACAGGTGTACGGCAGCAGCGCCGATATCTGGATCCGTACTGCCAGCAAGCACTTCAACAGCGATGACTACCCGGAGGCGACTCAGGGCCGCCGGCGCAGTGGCTTCGTTGAGGAAAGCGACAATCGCTTTCCTTTGGCGAAGGCCAAGGTATCCCTGGAGCAGGCACGGCCGCACTTTGAGGCCTGGATCAAGCGCGCAGATGAGCAGTTGCTGATGGTCCTCGAGCAAGAGCTCAATTACGAACTGCAGAAGTATCTGAAGGGGAGCGCTAATGTCCGATGAGCCGTTCAGCCTGAGTCATCTGTACCAGGCTATCGAGCAACACCTGATGGAGCATTTGTCGGGCGTTCAGGCGGTAGTGTTTTGGCCGGATATTCAGGAAAACCAAGGCATTCCACTGCCTTCTGTATTCCTCGAAATGGCTGAATTTGAGCCGGGCACCGATATCGGTACCGGTGAAACCAGCGTGGTCTGCAAGTTTGAAGCTCGAATCATCGTTGACCCGATCCAGGCCAATCATCACGAGCAGGCAGTGCACCTGGTGTCGCAACTCGCTGTTCTGCTCCGACAGCAAAGCTGGGGGCTTGAGGTCAATGTTGCGCAGTTTGAGCGTGCCACTCAGGACTGGACCAAACCTGAACTGGATGGGTATGTGGTATGGGTTGTCGAATGGACTCAGCAGGTGTACCTGGGGCTTGAGGTTTGGCCGTTTCCCGATGAAAAGCCGAGCATGCTCAAACTCAACCTAGAGGCTTACCGGGACGCTGCCACCCCAGGGGAAGAGCCATGAGCTGGCCGCAGGGCGAGCATGACCGCATGATCGCCGCGATGGTGATGCCATGCGTAGTGGTCGGTGTGGATCTGATGGCCCCGGCAGTCCGTGTCAAATCGGGTGAGTGGGTCAGCGCCTGGGTGCGATGGCACAGCCAGGCGGCAGGTAAAGCCCGACACTGGCGCGCACCGAGCCTTGGAGAGCAGGGGATTTTGTTCAATCCCAGCGGCCAGGCAGGCATGGGTACGTTTGTACCTGGTCTGTATGGCAGCGCCGGTCCACCACCGGACAACCGGGATCATGTCGAGGTTTGGCGCTTTGATGATGGCGGCTCTCTGGTCTACGACTGGGAGGCCAAGAGCTACACCATCACCGTGCCCACCGGCACAGTGAGTATCAAGGTTGGAGCGTCTGAAGCGGTCGTGACGGACAACGCGGCGAAGGTCAAGGCGGCCAACATCGACTTGATTGGAGATGTGGCCATCGAAGGTACGTTATCCGTAACGAAAGACGTCTCTATCCAAGGCGCTTTGCATGCGGTGAAAGACATTACTAGTGCCGGCAAGATCCTTGACGCCGGCGGTAACAGCGCAAACCACAAACACTAACTGTTCAATTCCATAAGCCCGCCGTGTGCGGGCTTTTTTGTGCCCGGGGGAAACCATGGCCAAGACTTCTGAGAAACCCGCTGCCGGCATTGCGTCTGGCTCTACGTTCCGCGACAAGCTCTATACCTCGCGCACGTTGATTCTGCCCGGTAGCGAGCGGGAGCTGTTCGTGATCAAGGCGCGGGTATCGGTGCCGGAAGCTGACGCTGAAGCGCTGGATTACCTCAAATCCAATGAGGAATTCGAACTGCTGCAGGAGTGATTTAGATGATCGGAATGGACCGCCACACCGGCCAGCCTATATCGGGCCTTGCGCATCTGCGGCAGTGCATCGGAGACATTCTAAGCACCCCTCTGGGCAGTCGCCGGCTTCGCCCGGAGTACGGCAGCAAGTTGCGCCGTTACGTGGATTTGCCGGTAAACGAGGGCTGGAAGGGCGCGGTCCAGGCCGAGGCGAGTAGGGCGCTAGGGCGCTGGGAACCTCGCTTGAAGTTAGAGCGTGTACAGGCTGTGTCAGTTCTGAGCGGCCTGATCAAGATCCAGGTTACCGGTAGCTACCTGGGCGAAAGTGTGTTGCTGGAGGTGAGTGTATGAGTATCGTTGATCTGTCGGAGTTGCCGGCACCGGACGTGCTTGAGCCTCTGGACGTCGAGGACGTTTATTCAGAGTCGCTCGGTATCTTTCGTGAGTACATGGGCGACAACTGGAGTGCGCCGCTGGAAAGTGAGCCAGTGGTCAAGCTGTTAGAGGCCAGTGCTTATGCGCGAATCGGTGACCGTGCCCGGGTAAACGATGCCGCTAAGGCGTTGCTGCTCGCGCATGCGATTCGTAGTGACCTCGATCAGTTGGGGGCGAACGTAAATACCCCGCGCCTGGTGATCCAGGCGGAAGACCTTACCGCCGTGCCGCCGGTGGAGAAAATCGCGGAAATCGACGATGCGTACCGCGAGCGTATCCAGATGGCTTATGAGGGCTTGACCACGGCCGGCCCGCGAAACAGCTACAAGCTGCACGCCCGCAACGCCTCGGCGCTGGTGGCGGATGCGTCCGCCGAAAGCCCGGCGCCGGCTCGCGTTACGGTAACGGTGCTGGGCCTGGAGGGTGATGGGACGGTAGGGCCTGAGTTGTTGGCTGTGGTGGCGGAAGCGATCAACGACGAGGACGTGAGGCCGTTGGGCGACCGCGTGACTGTGCAAAGCGCCGAGGTGTTGCCGTACCGCGTCGACGCGGTTCTGTACATGAAAGGCCCGGGCCCTGAAAGCGCTGTGGCGCTGGCAGAAGCCAAAAAGCGGCTGGCTGCCTGGATCAACCCGCGTCGGCGCTTGGGCGTCGAGGTGGCGCGCTCTGCTGTAGACGCCCAGCTGCACGTTCCAGCTGTTTCGCGTGTTGAGTTGATCGGCTGGCAGGACCTAGCCCCAACAGAGGCGCAGGCGGCGTTCTGCACGGGTTACACCGTCGAGCTGGGGGAGTGACATGAAAAGCCTTCTGCCGCTCAACAGCACACAGCTAGAGCGTGCGATTGAGGCGGCGTGCACGGATAAAACCGTGGTGCCGCTGCGTTCGCTCTACAACCCCGCGACCTGTCCCGTTCATTTGCTGCCCCACCTTGCCTGGGCTTGGTCTGTAGATCGCTGGGACGATCGCTGGACCGAGGCGGCCAAGCGCAACGCTGTACGGGCTTCTTTTTTTATCCACTCTCGCAAAGGAACGATTGGCGCGCTGCGCCGCGTGGTTGAGCCACTTGGCTACCTGCTGGAAGTCATCGAATGGTGGCAGACGGTGCCAGAAGGCCAGCCGGGTACGTTCTCCCTGAGGGTGGGTGTACTGAACACCGGCATCACTGAAGAAATGTTCGGTGAGCTTGAGCGCCTGATTGACGACGCGAAGCCCGTCAGCCGGCATCTGGCTGGGCTCGACATTACGCTCGAAACGCGGGCGGCCGCCTACACGGGCTTCGCTGTTTATGACGGTGATGAAATCGACGTTTACCCCTGGGCCAACCCCGATATCGACGTGGTGATTCAAGGCCATGCGGGCGTAAGCGAATACACCCTCGACGAACTGGATGTGTACTCACATGGTTGATAAGAATTCTATTTTTGGCGGCATGATCACCACGTTGGGGGCTGCCAAGAAAACCAACTGCGACGCCCTGGGTATTCCGTGGGAGCCGCGTTACATGTTGATCGGCGACGCGAACGGTACCGATCCGGTGCCCAGCCCTTCGCAAACCAAGCTGGTCAACCAAGTTCACCGCGCGCAAATCAATCAGCTGCGGGTTTCTCCGACTGACGCCAATGTGCTGATTGCCGAGGTGGTGTTGCCGCCGGACGTCGGCGGCTGGTGGGTGCGCGAGCTGGCGCTTGAGGATAAGGACGGCGTATTTTCTGCGGTGGCCAACTCGCCGCCGAGCTACAAGCCAGTATTGGCCCAGGGGTCGGGGCGCAATCAGGTGGTGCGGATGCACATCATCACCAGCGGCACGTCGAACATCCAATTGAAGATCGATCCGTCGGTGGTTCTGGCGACACGTCAGTATGTAGACGAGGCAGTTAACGGTCTTCTCCCGAAGAACAAGCCTGCTGGCACCTATACCAAGGTCACGGTTAATGATCGTGGCGTGTTCGTTTCAGGGTCGAATCCGACCACACTGGCCGGATACGGCATTACCGATACCTACACCAAGGACCAAATCGCAGCGATGATCGCCCAGGCCTCGGCCTTGCCGGTTGGGTCCATGATTGGCTTTCCCGTGAACAAGGTCGCGCCGGGCTTTCTGGAAATCGACGGCAGCGTGAAGAGTGTGGCGGCATATCCCGATCTGGCCGCGTTCTTGGGTGGTGCGTTCAACAAAGGCGACGAGGGCGCGGGAAACTTTCGATTGCCGGAGTCACGAGCTGAGTTCCTGCGTGGCTGGGACCATGGACGCGGGGTTGATGTTGGGCGAGCGATTGGTAGCTATCAGCTCGATGCAATACAAAATATCAAAGGTATATTGAGTTCGAACGCTAGTCCGGCGTATCAGTTCCTGGGCGAAGGCGTGATTGGTGAGGGTGCGTTTGAGGTTACTGAGCGAACCGCTAACTCCTTTGCAGATGGTCCTTCTTCGGGGCTTCAAGGTGCGGCTTTGAGTTTTGACGCTAGTCGAGTTGTTCGGACTTCCATTGAAACGCGCGGCCGTAACTTGGCTGTAATGTGGTGCATCAAGGCGTGGAACGCGCCGATCAACCAGGGAAACATTGATATTGCCGCATTGGTTCCTTTGGCCGCCCAAGCTACTGAGATCAATCAGGGAACGGCAAAAGTAGGGACGCAGGCGCAAGTAGATGAGGGCGTTAGTGACGCGGTTATAGTCACCCCCAAAAAAATGCGTTTTGGCTTTGTGATGAATTTCACGGCGGCCAGCGGTTACGTGTTGTTTCCGACTTGGCTGGGCGGGCTCTTATTTCAGTACGGGCGGCTATCTTTGCCTGGCGATACTGGCGTTTTGTTTACCTGGCCGCTTGCTTGGCCGGATGCCTGTTACGTGTTGGGTGGGGGCGTTCTCAGCGCCTTCGCCCGTCAAGAAGATAGCGTAACGGCGCAGTTCCGTTTGCTGACGAAAACCAACGTGTACGTAGAGCGACAAGACAGCTACACGGTAACGGCCAACAACCGCGATATCTTTGCTTGGGGGATGGGTAAGTAAATGTCGATATTTTTCTGTGTAGAAACGTGCGGCTTTTACTTGCCGGGGATGCAGCCTGTGGGGCTGACTTGCGTTGAAATTTCTGGCGAGGCTCACGAAGAATTGCGGGCGAAAAACGCGACAGGAAAGATCATTGCCGTCGGCGCTGATGGTTTGCCGGTTGCCATTGAGCCCCCGCCGCCGAATGAGGAACAAGTGGCGGCTGGTGAGCGCGCATGGCGGGATGTTCAGCTTTCCCAGGCGGCAGTGCTTCGGGATCGCCACCGCGATCAAGTTGAGATAGGCGCAGAAACGGCGCTTTCCTCTGAGCAGTTCACGGAGTTGCTTGTGTACATGCAGGCGCTGCGCGACTGGCCGCAATCGCTGGAATTCCCGAATAGCGAGGATCGGCCCCATGCGCCTGCCTGGATTGCAGAGCCATCCGAATAACGCCCCGCACTGACGGGGCGTTATCTTTTTCGATAACTGAGGTTTAACCCATGCCGTTGCATATCCTGCGCGCTGCTTTGCAGTGGGCGTTGTTTCTCCCGCTGCGCGTAACTCTGATCCTGCTGGGCTTTGTGGTGGTGCCGCTGGCGCTGCCTGGCCTGGCTTTCTATGGGCCGTCTGTGGCGTTCACTCAGGCGCCGGGTGATTGGCGCCTGGCTCGCCTTCCTGCGTGGGCGTGGCTGTGGTCGAACGACCGCGACGGTGCCCTGGGCGATAAGCGCGGGTGGTGGCATTTGAATGCCCCTTTCGACCTGGGCGCTTATCACTGGTTTTCCCAATTCTGGTGGTTGGCCATCCGCAACCCGGCGAACAACATGCGTTTTAATCCCTGGTTCAGCTGCCCCGTAGCTGAGTGCGATTACCGCTATTGGGGCTCTGAGGTGGTCAAGGACCGGCCGGGGCAGGGCGGCCGCCGCTTCATCCTGGCCACGCACAAGAAAACGGGTCGCCGCTACTACGGGTTTTACGGTGTGTGGCAGTGGTCAGCTACGCGCGCCCTGGTTGTTCAGCTGGGCTTCAAGCCTGAGCCGAGCGACTGGAAGGAAGACTACAGCGCCGATCCAACCGCGCAGTGGAAGGGCCTCACGTTTGAGGTGAACCCCTGGAAGTCCATTTAAACCGCCGGCATCCCGTCCGGCCTGCCTTTCGTTACGCGTAACGAACAGCCTACAGCCTCGCTTATGCGGGGCTTTTTCGTTTCTGGAGATTGCCCTATGAGTTTCTTTCACGGTGTGACCGTCACCAATGTGGACACCGGCGCGCGTGTTATCTCGCTGCCCTCGTCCTCGATCATCGGTCTGTGCGACACCTTCACCCCGGGGCCGAAAGCGACGGCCAAGCCTAATCAGGTGCTGCTGATCACTCGCGAAAGCGAAGCGGTGGCGGCCTGGGGCGAAGACGCGGCAATCACCAAATCCATCAAGGCGATCTACATGCGCGCCAAGGCGGTGATCGTGGCGTGCGGTGTCGAGAAGCTGGCCACCCCAGCGTTGCAGACCTCGGCCATCATTGGCGGCGTTCTTGCGGACGGCCAGCGTACCGGCATGCAGGCGCTGTTGGACGGTAAGAGCCGTTTCAACGCGCAACCCCGCCTGCTGATCACCCCAGGCCATAGCGCCACTCAGGCGGTGGCCACGTCGCTCGATGCTCTTGCCGGCAAATTGCGCGGTATCGCCATCGTCGACGGCCCAAACACCACCGACGAGGCCGCTATTGCCTACGCCGAGAACTTCGGAAGTAAGCGCGTGTATCTGGTCGATCCGGGTGTTCAGACCTGGGACACCGTTCTCAGCGAAACCGTGGACGCGCCGGCCTCGGCTTGGGTGGCGGGTCTGTTTGCGTGGACCGATAACGAGTACGGCTTCTGGGCGTCCCCGTCGAACAAGGAGTTTGTCGGCATCACCGGTACCACTCGGCCAATCGAGTTTCTGGACGGTGATGCGACGTCCCGGGCCAACCTGCTGAACAACGCGAATATCACCACGATCATCCGTGACGATGGCTATCGCTTGTGGGGCAACCGTACCTGCTCCAACGATCCGAAGTGGGCGTTTGTCACGCGTGTGCGTACTCAAGACATCGTCATGGACGCGATCCTGTACGGGCACAAGTGGGCGGTTGACCGCTCGATCACCAAGACCTACGTCAGCGACGTCACCGAGGGCCTGGAAAACTTCATGCGCGACCTGAAGAAACAGGGCGCGGTGATCAACTTCGAAGTGTTCCCCGACGATGAGCTGAACACGGCCAGTCAGCTTGAGCAGGGCAAAGTCACTTGGCGCATTCGCTTCACCGACGTGCCGCCGGCTGAAAACCCTACTTTCCTCGTTGAAGTCACGAATCAGTGGATCACCGAAGTTATTGATACCAAGGCCTAAGGAGGCTTCGCAATGTCCATGATTCCCCAAACGCTGTTCATGATGAACATGTTTGTCGACGGCATGAGCTTTGCCGGCGACGTGCCTACCTTGAGCTTGCCCAAGATGAAGATCAAAACGGGCGAGTATCAGGGCGGCGGCATGGATGCCCCGATTGATATGGATCAGGGTATGGAAAAGCTGGAAGCGTCGTTCAGCACCAAAGGCGTTCGCGCCGCCACCATGAAGTTCTTTGGCCTCTCCGATCAGACCGCATTCAACGCTGTTTTCCGTGGCTCGTTCAAAGGCCAGAAGGGCGCCACTACTGCGGTGGTGGCTACCATTCGCGGCATGCTTTCCGAGCTGGATCCGGGCGAGTGGAAGCCGGGCGGCGACGCTGAATTCAAGTACGCCGTCAGCGTCAGCTACTACAAGCTTGAAGTCGGTGGCGTGCGCATGTTCGAAATCGATCCTGTTAACGCGGTACGCGTCATCAATGGCGTTGACCAACTCGCCGGCGTTCGCCGCGACCTCGGCCTTTAAGGAGAACCACCCATGGCTCAAGACACCAACAAAACCCCTGAATGGCTGACCGTCAGTGCTGACTCGGCGATCATCAAGCTGTCAAAAATCGTCAAGGTCAATCAGATTGAAACCGATCAGCTGACCATGCGTTCTCCCACCGTCCGCGAGGTTCGTCACGCGACCAAGGCCGCCCCGGATGATGAGGAACAAAGCGAAATGATCCTGTTCGCCAGCCTGACCGACGCGGGCCAAAACGATCTGGGGGAGCTGAGCGTGCGTGACTATAAACGCCTTCAGGCTGCCTATTTTCGCCTGGTGCGTGAGGACCGGGTTTAACGAAGAAACACAGAGAAAGCTGGCTCAGCGGCTGGCACGGGAAATGTCTTTCTCGGCCAGCGAAATCGAGAGCATGCCTTTCTCAACGATGATCTGGTGGCTCAAGGACTGAGCCGCCTGGACCTTTTCGGAGTGACCCATGGCGAATAACCTGGCGCTTGGCGTCGTCATCGGTGGCGCTATCAGTTCGACAGTTGGCGCTGCCTTCAAGGACGTTGAGGGGCGAATCAAAAAGCTCAGCGATCAGGGTGCAAAGGCCCGGGTCCTGCAAAGTACCATCGGCGACACCATCCGCTTGCGTGATGAGTGGAAAAAAGCCCATGACACCGGCGCTGCCACGGCAGACGGCCTGCTAAAAAAACTGAATTCCAATCTGCGAACCCTAAAGGATCAGGGTGTCGAGGTCGGCAAGTTACGCAGCGAATATCAAAAGCTTGGTCAGGTGGCCCGTGGGGCTGAACTGAAGGCGCTTGGCCATACGCAAATCAAGCAGGGCAAGGACGGGCTGAAAAGCTCGCTCGGGCAGGCCACGGCACTGTCAGCGGCCGTTGCCATTCCCACCAAGATATCCGGCGACTATCAGGCGCAGATGCGCCAGATGGCGCTGTGGGCCCATACAGCGGGCACCGAAGACGAAGGCAAGATGTCTGAAATGGTCTCGACCATTGCAGACGACAAGGGCATGAGTCGTCAGCTGCTGGCTCAGGCGGTTGGTGGTCTGATCGAGAAGGGCGTTGATTGGCAGGAAGCCAGCGACTATGCCGGCCAGATTGCGGACCTGATCGACGGCCAGGGCATGGAGGCCGAAACCATCGCGACCTTGATCAACTCGTTCAAGGAAGCCGGGGTTAAGAAGGAGGACATGGCCGGCATGCTTGGCCAGGTCGCGGCGGCAGGTGACATCGGCGCTTTTGGTCCAAAGGATATGGCCCGCTACCTGCCGGCCATGCTCGGCAACATCAAGCGTTTGGGCATGGAAGGCCCGGAAGCAGTACGGTTCCTGGGTGCCAGTTTGCAGTCGCAGTATTCGCAAACGCAGGATTCGGCGGCGGCTGCGACCAATATGAACAACCTGCTGAGCGCTGTGATCAGCAGCACCAGTCAGGAGCGGTTCGCCAAAGAAGGTTACGACCTGGCCGGATCGATCCTCGCCGCGACCAAGAGCGGTAAGGCGGCCAACCCGGTCGACGCGTTCATCATGCTCAGCCAAGAGATGATCAAGCGGCAGGATCCGGCGAAGGCCAAGAAGATCGAGGCCCTCAAGGAAAAGATCAAGGCCGCCGCTGACGGCAGCGCCGAGGAACAGCAGGCCATGGTGGCCCTGACTGAAGCGGCTGGCCTGGCGAACATCGTCAGCGATCAGAGCGCCAGTGCGGGTTTGCTCGCTCAAATCAAATACGGCGACAAGATCAAGGCTGACATGGCCACGATCAAGGATACCGACGGTAAGACCAAGATCGAGGCGGACGCCGCCAGGGCTCGCGAAACGTCCAACAGCAAGTGGTCGGCGGCCACGGCGGGCATGGAAGCGTCCATGATCAGCCTGGGCGATGGCCTGCGGCCGCTGACTGACAAGGTGGCGGATGGCTTGGGCAGGGTTGGTTTTGCACTGGCTGACCTAGCCAATAAGTATCAGCCCGTAACGGCTGTTATTGCCGGTGTGGCAGCGGGCGCCGTCACGTTGGGCGCAGCCTTGAGCGCGCTCAAACTCGGCAAGGGCCTGTTAAACGTTGGCCGCGGCTCTCTGATGGGGAACCCGAACATTCCTCAAAAGGTAATCGTGACCAACCTCCCGGCCGGCGGCCTGGGTGGGCTGGATGGCGGTGTGGACGGCGGCGGTAAAGGTGGCAAGGGCGGCAAGGGTGAGAGGCGCGGCGGTAAAGGTGGCACGGTGATGAAGGGCGTGGGTGCGTTGGCGGTCGTTGAGGCTGGCTTCAAGGTCAAAGACACCTATGACAACGCCACCACTCGCGACGAAATGGCAGAAGGCTACGGCGAGGCTGCTGGGGGCTTGGCGGGTACGCTTGCCGGTGCGGCCGCCGGCGCGGCGATTGGTTCGGTGGTGCCGGTCATCGGCACCGTTGTCGGCGGGCTGCTGGGGGCCTATCTCGGCGGCATGGGTGGCGATGCCCTCGGTGGGTATTTGGGCAAGGCGGTGTTTGGCGGTGACGATGGGCTGAAGAAAATGCCAGATGCAGGCCCGCTGATGATGGCCAACGCCGGGCAGGATATCCCGCCGGTGCTGGGCAATATCGCGGCGTCTTTCGCGCCCAAAAGTGACGGCTCTCTGTTGATGCCTGGCCCCGTCAAGGCAGCAGGGTCCGTTGGGGGTGATGTAGTTCGTTCGCTGGCTTCGCCGCCGGCATCGAGCACGCCCGCTGCCGTTTCGTTGATGGCGGTACCGCCGCCACCGCCGGCGCCGAAGATCGAGCAGAAGGTTGATATCAGCGCGCCTATTCAGGTGACGGTTCAGGGTGACGTAAAAGACCCTGCGCAACTGGCCCGAGAGCTTCGCCCCTACATCGAGCAGCAACAGCGGGAAATCACTCAGCAGCTTGAGAGCCGCAAGCTCTACGACGATCCGCATCTTTGACCTGGGGGAACTATGGGCTACATGGAACAGTTGCAATCAAGCGTAAAGTCCCTGGCGGCGGCGGGTGAGACTGGCCGCCGTAGCCTGGATGGGATGATTGCGCCGGTAAACGGTGCGATCAGTGAGCTGAGCGGCGCGGCCTCGGAACTGGAGGGCGTGCCCTTTGTTGGCCCGGCGATTGGCGAAAAGCTGCAGCGCGTTATGCGCGGCGTAACGGCGGCCCAGGCAAAGGTTGGCCAGGTGGTGTCGGTTTACAGCGCGGCAACCCGGGCGGCCTCTCAAATTGACGAGCGACTGGGCGCACTGAAGGAGCAGACTGGGCGAGCGGCGACGGCAATCAACAATATCGCCGGCAAGGTCAGCCCCTCGCTGTCGGGCATTGTCCCGACCGGCGCCTTTGCGGCCGATGCCACGCCGGCGCCGGAGGCGGTGAAGCCCTTCCCGCACCTGATGATCATGCAGCCCCGTGATCCGAAACAGCAGCCGTATTTCTTCAACCTCGACACGGCCGCTTTTGACGAGCTGCGGCGCTCGACTGCCTTTCGCTGGGCCTCACAGGAGCGGCTGACGCGCCGGCCGGCGCAACAGGCTATCGGTATGGGGGACGAAAAACTGACGTTGAAGGGCGCTATCTTTCCGGGCTTCAGGGGTGGCATTAAGCAGCTGGACACCCTGCGCAGCCTGGGTGGCAAGTTGCAGCCTATGACGCTTACCACTGGCTACGGTGATGTATTGGGCACCTGGTGCATGACCAGCGTGGATGAAGAACAAAGCGCGCTGCTGGCTGGCGGGATCCCGCGTAAGCAAGGCTTTACTCTGGAGTTTGTACGCTATGGCGACGACATGCAGAACGTCTGACGGGGATCTGTTGGACACCATCTGTCACAACTACTACGGGCGCCTAGACGGCACGATGGAGGCTGTTTTAGCCGCCAATCAGGGGCTGGCCGATGAGGCCCAGCCTTACCGGGCGGGAGTGGTGATTTTCCTGCCGGATATGCCGGCACCGACTCAAGAGCTTGTGATGCTTTGGGATTAGCCAGGTCTGGCTGCCTTTTCTTTCCGTTACGCGTAACGGCCGCCAACACTCCCCCGCGTTGGCGGGGTAAATGGATGAATCATGACCCCTCGCTTTCGTGTCGTTGCTGACGGTAAAGACATTACCGCGCTGATCAACGACCGTCTGTTGTTGCTGAAAACCACGGATAAGCCCGGCATGGAGTCGGACAACTTTGAGCTGCGCATTGATGATCGTGACAGCGCCGTCGCCCTGCCCAAGAAGGGGGCGGGCATCGAGATTTTCATGGGCTATGCCGAGACGTCCATGGTGCGCCTGGGTCGTTACACGGTGGACGAAGTCGAGATATCCGGCCCGCCTGACACCATCGTCGTGCGCGGTAAGGCTGGCGATATGCGCGGTTCAGGCAAGACCGTGCGTAGTGGCAGTTGGGAGGACGTACCGCTATCGAAGATCGTGGCCGACGTCGCAGCACGCAACGGCTGGACGCCGGTGTGCAACGTGTCCACGAATGTGCCCAGGGCGGACCAGCTCAGCGAATCCGACTTTAACTTCATCACGCGGATTGCCAAGCAGCACGACTGCACGGCCAAGGTGGCTGATGGGAAGTTGATTGTCATGACGCGCGACAGCGGCACCAGTGCGAGCGGCAAGACTCGCGGCGCCGTCACCATCACGCGGTCCGATGTAAGCCGGTGGCAGTTTCGCTTAGGCGACCGCAACACGCACAAGGCTGTGGCCACCAAGCATCAAGATAAAAAAACCGGTGAGCTGAAGTTGATCAGCCTGGACAACCCGGATGCGCCCGACGGGCTGCCGGCAGTGCACACGGATCGGCATATTTACCCCAACAAGACCGCAGCCGAGCAAGCCGCCAAGGCCCGGCTGACCGCCTTTAATCGGTCCTCGGCGAGTGTTCGCCTTGAAATGCCTGGGCGAACTGATTTGTTTGCCGAGCGATCAGTTAACGCCACGGGCTTCAAGGTGGGCGTCGATGGTGAGTACCTGGTCGACTCGGTTGAGCAGGTATTCACCCAATCCGGCTGGTCGACCACTGTTGAGTGCAATGGCGGCAAGAAGGGCAAGGCCAAGGCCAAAAGCAAGAAGGAGAAGAAATCCAAGGAGGTCAAGGTTCTAGAGCTTTGACCTGACATTCATGAACACCCGTTGAACCACTATGACCGCCACCGTTTGGCGGGGTTTTTTTGCCTGGAGAAAGCTAATGGCGCGACTTTCCGAATCACTCGCTAGCAGCCGTAACGTGCTGGCCTTCCTCGATATGCTCGCCTGGAGCGAGGGCACGAGCACCTCACCGGCCACGGCTATGGACGGTTACGACGTGATCGTGACCGGGATCGACCGCAAACCCGAAGTGTTTAAGGACTTCACTGATCACCCTTTCGGCAAGGGGCGCGCATCGAAGGTCATCAATAGTAAGGGGCTGATCTCCAATGCATCTGGCCGCTATCAGCAGATGCTGAGGGACTGGCCGCACTACAAGGTCTTACTCAAGCTACCGGACTTCAGTCCGATCAGCCAGGACCTGTTGGCGCTGCAGCACATTCGCGAATGCCGGGCATTGCCTGATGTGCTTGCTGGTCGGATCGAGACGGCTATCTCGAAGTGCCGAAACATCTGGGCCAGTCTACCGGGCGCCGGCTATGGCCAGCGCGAGCACCGGCTGGAGGATCTGCTGAAGCAGTATCGGCTGGCGGGCGGAGTGATGTCGTGAAGCCTGAGCAGATCCTGGCAGCGATCCTGCTGGCGATAGTAATCAGCGCCGTCGGCACCTGGCAGCTTCAGGACTGGCGCCTCGGCAAGCTTTTAGCGGAGCAGGGCGCCCAGTTCCAGACGGACCTGGCCGCGATTGGCAATGCCGCTGCAGCTCAGGCCCGCACTGAGCAGGATAAGCGCCTGGTAACAGAGCAGAAGCTCGCCACCCAGGACCAACAACACACCAAGGAATTATCTGATGAGCAACGCAAGCAGGCTGTTATCCGTGGTCGCCTTGCTACTACTGAGCTCCGGCTGTCAGTCCTTCTCGATGTCACGGCTTCAGCCAGTGGTTGCGACTTGCCTACCGCCACCGGCGCCGTCGGCGTGGTTCATGCAGCCCGTCGAGCCCAACTTGACCCAGCGCATGCTCAACGAATTATCGGAATCACCGATGGCGGCGACCAAGGATTAATCGCCCTGCGGGCCTGTCAGGCCTACGCAAAAGAAGTTTCTACACCGAAGTAAAAGGAGCGGCCGGGCAGGATGCATCAACATCCAGCCCGGCCGCCTTCCCCGCAGATCGTCCCTGCAAGTCCAGCCAAGGCTCCTGCTTCGTGCACAAAGCGGAGCGAGCCTAGCACTGTTTATCCATACAGCAAAGGTCTTGCCTTTTTATGTCCACACCCATCATCCCTTGGATGGGCGGCAAACGCCGCCTGGCCGACCGCCTTATCCCTCTCTTCCCACCTCACGAATGCTACGTCGAAGTCTTTGCCGGCGGTGCCGCGCTCTACTTCATGCGTCCCCAGGCTGCGCCGGTTGAAGTCCTCAACGACATCAACGGCGACCTGGTGACGCTTTACCGCGTAGTGCAGAACCACCTGGAAGAATTCGTACGCCAGTTCAAGTGGGCGCTCAGTTCGCGCCAGGTGTTCGAGTGGCAGAAGATGACCCGCCCTGAAACTCTCACTGATATCCAGCGTGCTGCCCGGTTTTTCTACCTGCAGCATCACGCCTTTGCCGGCAAGGTGACGGGGCAGACATTTGGTACCGCGACCACTGGCCCGGCCATCAACCTGCTGCGGATTGAGGAGAACCTTTCTGCAGCGTGGCAGCGGTTATCCGGCACGTACGTTGAGAACCTACCTTGGTTGGACTGCGCCGAGCGTTACGACCGTGCCCATACCTTTCACTACATGGATCCGCCTTACTGGCAGACCGCCGGTTATGGCGTGGACTTTCCTTTTGAGAATTACGAGCGCATGGCCGACTTTATGCGTCGCTGCAAAGGCAAGGTCATGGTCAGCATCAATGAACACCCGGACATTCGGCGGGTGTTCGATGGATTTCATTTTGAGACGCTGGACATTCGCTACACCACTGCCAATCAGCGGCAAGGTAAAGCGGATGTCAGCGGTGAGATGGTGATCATGAATTGGGAACCTGATGATTTAGGCGGGCTTTTTAGCATTTGATGGGGCAGCACTATCATCGCTATCGGAGATCTCAACTATAGCGAATGCTGAGCTTTAGAAGATGCAAGGATTGCTACTCGGAGTAATACTCAACTAGTTTTAGTGGGTCTGGTGGATTTGTTCTTGCAAGGAAGTCAGTCCCCACTAATAAAGGTTGATATCTTGTTCTAAATGTGCGAGAAAGTTCTGAGGCTCGCCCGATAAGAAATAATGGTAATTGTTCGCTTGGAAACTGGTAAAGTTTTATCATTCTGTCCGGGATTGCGGCATCGATAATTATGTCTCCTCCGAGCGATACCCAAGCGTGGAGGGCTTGACCACCAGCAAGGGGAGGACTAGCGTGAAATTCACGCTTTAGTCCTTGCAATGTAGTGTCGAACTCTAACGTTCCGTTTATCTCTACTTCGCCATATACAATTTCGGCATCTATGCCTTTAGATGCTAAGTATGCGAATATATGCGAGGACAAAAGTTGGCAGCTATTTCCCCAATAGGTAGGATGTATTCTTAGCAAGTGCGGGATTAAATTTTGTTCAATTTTTACTGCGATGAACTCTAGGAGATTTTGGTCTATTTTTTCAGTTATTGAAATTCGTGGCTTGTTGTTAAAGTTGAATTCGAGTGAGTTTTCTAGCGCGGTTTTCATCAGTGGTAGGTATGTTTTTGAGTAGTCTTCTGTTGCATATTTTATATCTGACATTGAAGTGGGCTCTAAATTTTTTGTCTGTGTTACTGGATCTAATTTTTAACTAAAGGTGATTATTCGGTATTTTTAGATTTTTGTCGACTCCAGAGTCGCGTTGAAGATAACCCTTGCAGATAGGGAGTTGCTGTTTTCCGTCTTGTCATAGGGGGGGCACCTGAACGCACTGGATTAGTGTGCAATTCATCCTTTTAGATCTTAGAAGTGAGCTGCCGTCTACCCCTAGCGCTAGAATCTGCACGTACGCGCGCCCACCGATCAGATTTATCTAAACCCAAATTGACTGCAATTCGCGCATGACGTTAACTGTATGTATGTACAGTTTTGAGTTTTGAGCCATGAGCTTCTCAATCTTAGGTCCCATCGCTGAAGTCGGCGCGAAGCTGCCCCTGTGCTCCTTCCAGGTGCCGGCCGGTTTTCCATCGCCGGCAGCGGATCACATCGAACAGCACATCTCGCTGGATGAAGTTTTGAACATCCGTGCGCCGCACGTGTACCTGGTAGCTATCACCGGTGAAAGCATGCAAGGCGGCGGGATCTTCGATGGTGACCTCGCTGTAGTAGATCGTGCCATTGAGCCGGTCCACGGGCATGTGGTGGTGGCGCTGCTGAACAATGAGCCCGTGTGCAAGCGCCTATGTAAGCGCGGCCAGGAGGTGGTGCTGCTTTCTGAGAACCCAAAATTCCCGGCTCGCTACGTTCTCGAAGGCGACGAGCTGTCGATCTGGGGCGTGATCACCAGCACGGTGCGCAGCCATGTCTAAGGAGCAGCCAACCTTCGCACTGATCGACTGCAACAGCTTCTATGCCAGTTGCGAGCGGGTGTTCCGACCCGATCTGGCGAAGGTGCCCATCGTGGTGCTGAGCAACAACGATGGTTGTGTGATTGCCCGTAGCTACGACGCCAAACCGTTCATCAAGATGGGCGAGCCGTATTTCCAGATTAAGCACAAGCTCAAGCAGCACGGAATTGTGCCGTTCTCCTCTAACTATGCACTGTACGGGGACATGAGCGAGCGCGTGATGAGCCTGATCGAGGCGATGGTGCCGGCAGTCGAGGTGTACAGCATCGACGAGGCGTTTGCCGACCTGACTGGTATCGGTGGGTTGGATGCCTTGGGCCGACAGATTCGCGCCCAAGTGCTTCGCTGCACCGGTATCCCTGTCGGTGTTGGCATCGCTCACACAAAGACCTTGGCGAAGCTGGCAAACCACACTGCGAAGCGCCTGCAGTCCCAAACCGGTGGGGTGGTCAACATCACCGATTCGGTTAAGCGTGACTGGGTGCTACGCAATACAGACGTGGCGGAAGTGTGGGGTGTCGGCCGCAAGATGAAGCTCCACCTTGATGCCATTGGTATCAAGTCGGCGATGGACCTGGCAAAGGCTGACCCGTGGACGCTCCGTAAGAAGTTCAGCGTAGTGATCGAGAAAACGGCCAGGGAGCTGGGTGGCACGCCTTGCCTTGAGCTGGACGAGCCGGATCCGCCAAAGCAGGAGATATGCTGCAGCCGTATGTTCGGCATGAGGTTGACGGAGTTAGCGCCCATCAAAGAGGCGGTGGCTACCTACATGATGCGTGCCTCTGAGAAACTCCGTGCTCAAAACTCGCTGTGTAAGAAGGTGCGTGTGTGTATCCGCACTGGCATGTTCAACCCGGAGGAGGCGAAGTATGCCAATGGGGTGGTGGTGGATATGCCGTATCCCACTGATGACATCCGGCTGCTAACGCAGGCAGCAGTGGGGGCGCTTGATCGGATATTTAGGCCTGGCTTCAAGTACAGCAAGGCAGAGGTGATGTTGCTCAACCTGTGTCAGCCAGGGGAGTATACCGACGACCTATTTGCCGTGTCGCAGCCGATTAAGGCAACTCGGGCGATGACGGTGCTGGACCAGATTAACGAACGATGGGGTAGGGGGACTTTACGGTCAGGTAGTGTCCCATCTACTCCAGCTTGGGGGATGCGTCGCGAGCTCATGAGTCGAAGTTACACGACAAAGCTCGATCAGCTTTGGTCAGTAGCCTGCAAGTAAGGTCCGCTCTCGGCCATAAGCGGTCGGTCGTGACCGTCTGCTGTTGGCCGATCCCTCCTCCGTCGTCACGATGTTTTTTGGAGTGGGCGACCAGGTTGAAGTAGGTTTGCTACAGCCATCACCAGATCTTCCAAAGACCAAGGTTTCTCCAAGTACGTCGTTGAGCTGGGAACAGTTGAGGCATCCAGCGCGTAGCCGGAAGTGAGGATCGTAGCGATGGACGGCCATTTCGTCTTGACCAACGCGACAAATTCGGCGCCTTGCAGTTGACCTGGCAAACCATGATCCGCGATGACGAGCGGACAATCATTCGGCCTACTCAGCAGGTAAATCAAAGCCTCATCTGCGGTTTCAAAGTCCAAGGAGTGGAGACCAATCTCGGCCAAAATATCGACCATCAACACGCGAAGTATTGGGTCGTCCTCAACAACGATCCCCCATCCGGGTATGGGTGAGAGTTTTTCCCATTCTATGTTCATCCAGTGGTTCCTTGCTCGAATGTCGCCATATGCGGTTTTGACGCCTCCCGTATAGCCATTTTTTGAGAAACTAATGATCCGACGTCCGCGAAGAAATGTCTCTTAATTGAGAGAGACAAACGACACCTTTGAGTTGATCGCGGCCCTTCTCGGTAGCTAGCGATTGGACATTATCGATCTCTTCGGCAGCACCATTTTATGGTCCTGATCTCTATTTGGCTAATACACCCGTGCCCGTCGCTTGGTGCGCTGCCATTTCAGAACGAAGCTCACCAATCAACTTTGCAATGGCCCGGCTGGACGTCAGTTTGCTGGTCGTAACCGCAGTGACCAGAAGATCGACCCGGCCAGAGGTCGAATCGAATACCTTGATCATCAAAGATCCGTCCGGATTGGCCGAGCATGTGCAGGAATGCGGCTGGAATCCACATTCAATAATGTGGCGAAGCTCTAGTGTCGAAATCATGACTCGCGTCCCTTGGGTCGGATGAAAGGAATTTAACTTATTAATATTAGCTGCTGATCCTCGGTATGGGAGGCTGGAGTGAACTCTTGTTGCATCTCTCCGCAGTGACCGCTACGGGTCGAATGAATCGCACAGCAGCTCCAACAACTCATTCGCCAGGGCCGCCGCTTCTTGTCGATAGTCGAAGTTCCAGCGGCACGACCAGTTATCAGGCTTTCCCTCATCCTCCCATTGCGCCAATGCAAGCCCGTTGAGTATTTCCAGCTCGAACCAAACACGCTGCCAAGCGACGGCGTCCTGGACTGACGC
>Ga0157369_10000927_pt1 | contig 37308 bp, 37 predicted proteins | sample C25metaG_FD_113461 | JGI IMG/M metagenome (GOLD analysis project Ga0157369, IMG submission 113461) | Corn rhizosphere microbial communities from Kellogg Biological Station, Michigan, USA - C2-5 metaG | ecosystem: Host-associated > Plants > Roots > Rhizosphere > Soil | place: USA: Michigan... | reverse complement strand
TGCCCCGCCTGCGACTCAGCCGCCAGCGCGTTGAACTTCAGCGTTCGGTGCTTCCATCCGCCGGCCAGCATCGACAATCCCGCGACGAAAAGCAGGTTGCCGACGATCGATCCGGTGAACGACGCGCGCACGACACCCGGCAGTCCGGCGCGAATGGCGAAGATGGCGATCACCATCTCCGCGAAGTTTCCGAAGGTGGCGTTGAACAGCGCGCCGTACGTCGATCCCATGCGATGCGCGAGCTGCTCGGTGCTCACGCCGATCCACGCTGCCAGCGGAAGCACCGCCGCACACGCGAAGACAAACTCCGCGACGAGATGCCCATGCATGAACTGCAGGGCGATGGCGACAGGAATAGTGGCGTAGAGAAGCCAGCGGATGATCCGTTGCATGTTTTCTAACTCTATCCTGCGGCGGGCGAAGCCCAACGTCAGGATCTCGGGTTCGCGGAGATCCTGACGGGCCGCTTCGCGTCCCGCAGGATAGAGTTAACAGAACCATGATCCGCAGCGAAACGAACGAACACATCACCACCATCATCCTGAACCGTCCCGAAAAGCTGAACGCCTTCGCCGGGACGATGCGCGAGGAGTTGCTCGCGGCGCTCCGAGAAGCGGGCGACGATGAAAACTGCCGCGTCGTCATCATCACCGGCGCCGGACGTGCCTTCTGTTCGGGAGGCGACGTCGAGTACATGTCCGGCCTGCAGAAGAAAGGCGACGTCGAATCGTTCCGCAAGCTGCTCAATGCTGGGCGCGACGTCGTCACGCAGATCGCCGACATGCCGAAGCCCGTCATCGCCTCGGTCAACGGCGTCGCCGCCGGCGCCGGATGCAATCTCGCACTGGCCTGCGACTATCGCATCGCGTCCGACACCGCGAAGCTCGCCGAAACGTTCGTGAAAATCGGAATGCATCCCGATTGGGGCGGGACGTGGCTTCTGCCGCGCCTCGTCGGCCCCGGCCGCGCGCTGGAGCTGCTGACCACGGGACGAATGGTCGACGCGAACGAGGCGCTGGCAATCGGCATGGTCGATCGCGTCGTGCCGCTGGCCGACCTACCGGAACAGACGCTGACTCTCGCGCGCACGATCGCCGCGGGACCGCCGCAGGCGATCGCGGACATCAAACGCGCGCTGTCCGCATCGCGTACGAATTCGCTGGTCGCGCAGGTTGAGCTGGAGAGCGAGAACCAGGTTCGCGCGTTTCTCTCGCACGACTCTGGAGAAGGGATGGCGGCCTTCTTCGAAAAGAGGCCGCCTAAGTTCGAAGGAAGATAGGGACGGTTCACGCGGAGCGCTCCGCGCGAACCGTCCTTTTCGAAACTTACATATCGTCAGACCGGAATTCGTGGTCGTCGAAGAAAAAGGCGAAGCCGCGGCCTTTGCGCTGCTCCATGGTCGTGCCGTCCACCGGGCATTTGAACGTCCCGTCCTTCTTGTCCTCGGGGACGCGCAGCATGGTGTGGTCCTTCGGGCAGACGAACCACGTCTGCGACGCGGGGCTGCGCGGCAGGACGCGCAGGCCGGGCGTGTCGAAATTCATGCCGTCGATCATGACGCGCGGTCGGTCGGGGCCGACCACCCAGGTATGCGTTCCATCGTGTCCAACGCCGCTGCGCTCGACGCGGATCTCGCCGTCGCCGCCGCGCACGATCGTGATGTGACGCGTTTTTCCGGCGCCGTCGATCTTGACGTCGAGCGCGTCGCCGGTGCGCTTCACGGTGATGGTGTTGTCGCCGTCCACGAGCGTCTTGGTCTCGCCGTCTTTCATGTCCGACGGCGAAATCGTCAGCCGGCTGGAGCTCCCCGACTCCGCCGCATAAACGAACGCCGCCCCCGCCAGCACGACACAGAGAAGCACTGCAACCATCGCATAGCGTTTCATCGCATTCCTCCTTGCCGGTTTGGACGACGACGATTTCGCGCGGTTACGCGGAGGGGCGCAGTTGTAACAACGGCTGGCTACGACGCGGTGCGGGCGACGACGAGCGTCTCGTCGTCCTTCTGCGGCGCGTCGGCGACGAAGGCGTCGACAGCCTGCGCGATCGCGTCGCGGACTTCGCTGGCCGAGGAGTTGGCGTGGCGCGACAGGAGCTGCTCGAAGACCTCGTTGCCCCATTCGTCGCCTGCCGCGTTTTCGGCTTCGCAGATGCCGTCGCTGTAGAGCACGACCGTCGATCCGGCGGGGAACGGGCGCGTCTGGGTCATGTACTTCGACGCGCCGAGGATGCCGATCGGAAGCCCGTGCGAGCGAAGCTGCTCGATGTGATCGCCACTGATGATGTAGCACGGATTGTGACCCGCGTTGACGAACTGGATCGTCTCCGCGTCGGGGTCGATCGTGACCATGATCATGGTGATGAACTTGTTCTCGGCCGACCAGCTGTGAATGTGCCGATTCAGTTCCGTGGCGATGTCGCCCAGCTCACGCCCTTCGGCAAAGAGAAGCTGGATGGCGGCGTGAAACGCGGAGACGAGCAGCGCGGCCGGCATCGACTTTCCGGCAACGTCCGCCACTACCGTCGTCAGCGTTCCTTCGCGCTGGAAGAAGGCGTGATAGTCGCCGCCAACCTGTTTGGCGGGGCGGGAAAGCGCGGCCAGCTCGACGCCTTCGACGACCGGGATCGACTTCGGAAGAATGTCGCTCTGGATCGTGGCGGCGAGGTCGAGCTCGCGTTGCATGGCGAGCTTCTCCAGCGCTTCTTTGTGCAGGCGCGCGTTTTCGAGGGCGATGGCGACCTGGTTGGCGAAGAGGGAGAGGAGCCGCAATTCGTTCGCTTCGAATGCGCCGACGTCGCCCTCGCGCGTTTCGCGATCGCCGGCGGCGAGCACTCCGATCACGGCGTTGTTGCCTTTGATCGGAACGGCGACCGTGGCGATGCAGCCGGGGAAGATGCATTCGGAGTTGTCTTCGAACGTGAGCGCCTCGCCGGCGGCGACGACGCGGTCGGTGATCTCGTCGTCGAGAAAATCGGAGCGGGTGTCGCCGAACGCGCGATAGACCTTGAACTTGTCGCCGTCGCGTAGAAAGAGCGCCGCACGGCGCGCGTTGATCAGCGAAATCATCCGGAAGAGGATTTCGTCCGCGAGGGCGTCGATGTTCAGCGTGCCGGCGATGGAGAGGCCGATGTCGTAGAGCGACTCCAGCTCCCACAGCCGGTACTTGAGCTGAAAATCGCCTTCGCGCATCTCCGCCGCGAGGCGGTGCATGTTCAGCAGCGACGCCGCGAACGTGCCGGCGGCGTGGAGCATCTGGAGATCGTCGTCCGAGGCCGCGTCGCCGGAAAGGGCGATGACGCCGAAGTGATCGCGCGCGGTGCGCATCGGGATGATGTGGCGCGGCTTCGGATCGAGCGCTGCGGATTCGAGTGAATCGTTCTCGAGAATCTCCGGCGCGACGCACACGCGCGACTTCGCCGCCAGGCGCATCTCCGGACCGCGCGCGTCGCGCAGATAGACGGCGCCGACGTCGTACGGCGTGTGTTTGGTGAAGGCGTCGAGGATCAGCGATCCATGCGACGGAAGGGCCGCCCGCTCGAGTTGCTGCAGGTCATGCAGGAACTCCGCGAACTGGTGAACGAGGGACGACATACGGGAGGTGGAAGGATAGCAGCGACTCGTGAGTCCCCGGTAACGGCCTACAGCCCCAGTTCCTTCAGCGCGGCTTCTTCGTTCTCGAAGATCATCGCGTAGTTGGCCAGGCCCATGATCTGGAAGGTCTTGTGGATGACGGGCGTGAGGCAGCAGAAGGCGATCTTGCCGCCTTTGTCGATCATCTTCTCGATGATCTCGATGAGGATGCTGATGCCGATGGAGTTGACGATTTTGGTATCGCGAAGGTTGAGCAGGAGAGTGCGCACGCCGGCGTCCATCAGTTCGTAGGCACGAACGGCGATCTCTTCGCCGCCTACATTGTTGATGTAGCCCTTGGTGTAGAGCACCGCACCGTTGTCCTTGCGGTCGACCGCGACTTTCAGTTCCTCAGTCATGATTCTTTCTTCTCGTATTTGACCATATGGATGGTGGTTCCGCCGCCCGACGACGTCGAGATGCTTACCTCGTCCATGTGCGCTTCGATCAGTTGCAGTCCGCGGCCGCGTTTGTGAGAAACCCCTGGAGCCGGCCTTCGGGACCGGGCCTCGGCTGGATCGAATCCACGTCCGTGATCCGTGACCCAGACATCGATCCGGCTGCCGTCGCCCTGGGAAGTACCGACGAATCTTAGATAGATGCGGTTGTCCGCGCAACCGGAATGCTCGCGAGCGTTGATGCAGGCCTCGATGATCGCATGAGTCATCTCATCGATCTTCTCGGAGCTCATGCCGAGCTCGCGGGCGAGATTGCCTGCCGCGCGGGCGGCTGCGATCTCGATATCCGCGACCATCGGGAGCGTGAGCTCCATCTGCCGCTCGGCGGTTGTGGTCATTTCGGAAGGGTCCTGAAGGACGCGATCAAAAGCCGAGCAGCAGCGCCACGGCGGACTTGATCCACTCTGGGATGCCGCCGAGCTGCTCGATGGCGAGCAGGGCGAAGGTGTTGACTGCCAGCAGCATGGGAAGCGCGTACTGGAGCGAAACGGCGGTGGTGCGGGTTTGAGCGATGCTTTTCATGGTGTCCCCCCTCAGTTGTCGGGACCCACCAAGAGCAACGCGACTGCCACGGTTGGCTTTTCTGCTGCACTCTCTCTAAGCCTCTGATGCTGCGAAGTTTACACGAGAAATCGACGGAATGTGACGAAGTGTGCGACTGTGGCGAAATGCCACACAACGAAGGTTTCAAAGATTCATGCGATCGTAAACGCATGAATATAGGCTGTTTACTAATGAACGTCCCACGATTCCACAGTTGGGGCTAATTGGGACAATGACTCCCGCATCCGGTAGAGAGTCTTGCGGTCGACGCCGAGGATCTTGGCAGCTTTGGAGATGTTGCCCTTGGTGTGGACGAGAACGCGGGCCACGTAGCGGCGCTCCAGTTCGTCGAGCGAAGGGAAGTCGGTGAGCATCTCCACGCCGCCCGCGCCGGAAGCTGATTCGGGAAGCGCGAGGTCGCCCGGGTCGATGACCGGATCGGTGGTCAGCGCCAGCGATCCTTCGATCAGGTTCTCCAGCTCGCGGACGTTGCCGGGGAACGGGTAGCGCAGCAGTTTCTGCAGCGCTTCCTGCGTGATGCGCACATCGCGCAACCCTTCGCGCTTGCCGTACTTGTCGAGGAAGAAGCGGACCAGCTTGGGGATGTCTTCTTTCCGGTCGCGCAGCGGCGGAAGGACGATCTCGACGACTTTCAGCCGGTAATAGAGGTCCTGCCGGAACTCGGTTCGCTCGATCATCTGCTCCAGATCGCGATGCGTGGCGGCCAGGATGCGCACGTCGATCGGGATGCGGCGCCGTCCGCCGAGTTTTTCCACTTCGCGTTCCTGCAGCACGCGCAGGAGCTTGGCCTGGAGCGTGAGCGGGATGTCGCCGATTTCGTCGAGGAAAATCGTCCCGCCCTTGGCCAGCTCGAATTTGCCAGGGCGCGCGTCGACGCCGGTGGCCACGCCGCGCTCGATGCCGAACAGCTCCGACTCGAGCAGCGTCTCTGGAAGCGCGGCACAGTTGATGGCCACGAACGGGCCGTCCTTGCGCGGCGAATTGCCGTGGATCAGACGGGCCACCATCTCTTTGCCGGTGCCCGACTCGCCGCGAATGAGGACGCTGGCCTGCGAGTCGGCCACGCGCGCGACGAGGTCGATGACCCGCTGCATCTTCGGCGAGTCGCCGATCATGAGCCGGTCGCTGTAGTCGCGAAGCATGCGCTGCTTGAGGTTGCGATTCTCGTCCTCCAACGTTTCGCGGAGAACCGAGAGCTTGTGGAAGTTGCGGGCGTTGTCGATGGCCGCGCCGCCGATGGCCGCGAGCGAGGCCAGAAATCGGAGATCGTCCTCGACGAAGCTGCCGCTCTTCGCGCCGCGCTCTTCTTTGCCGCCCACGCCGATGATGCCGATGATGGTCTCGCCGGAGATCATCGGCGCGAGAAGAAGATCGCTGCCGGCGCCGCCGAGAAATTTGGAGACGGTGACCGACATCGGCTCGCGGGAGGCCAGCACCTGTTTGATGGGCGGCTCGTTCAAAATTGCATTGGCCGGCGTGGGGATCTCGACGCCGAACGTGAAGATCTGCTGGACGTTGAGCTTTTCATCGAGCGAGAAAACGAAGCCGACGGTGGCATCGAGCACGGCGATGGCGCGATGCATCAGCTCTTCGATCAGCTCCCCTTCCGGCCGCAGCGTGTTCAGCGCGCGGCCGACGTCGTAGAGCGCCTCCAGCTGGAGGAGCTTGCGGCGAAGCTCGAAGGTCGATTGTTGCGCCACTAATCTCTTCCCATCGCTCTCCGGCATTCGCCCAGGAGAAAGTCGCAGTTCCAGCTCGCATAGAACGCCGGATCCATGGCGTAGATTCTTACGAACAAGGGGGCCGCTTCGTCGAACCGCCCGCGCTTCATCTCCGTCCGCGCCAGAAAATAGATGGCGCGGATGGTGACCGGATCGACCTCCCCCTTCTCCACGATCCCCCGAAATCCCGCCGCGGCCTCGGTGAACGCGCGGCGCTGATACGCGCACAGCGCTTTGGAGTAGTCGTCCGTGCCGCCGCAGGTCGAAGGCGGCTTGGCATTCGCGCTCATCGCGATGGCGAGGATGAAAAGCAAAAGAGTGCCGCGCATTCGTCAGCAGTTTACTCCGCGTCTCCGCGCCTCCGCGTGAACCCGTTCCCTTTACACTCTCGCGATGAAGTTAGGCATCATCGGCAACGGCCGCGCCGCCTGGGCGTTCGCGGGCACCTGGCGCCGCATCGGCTGGCCGATCACCGGCATCGCCAAACGCGGAGAGCCGATCGACGAGCTTGTGAATAGCAGCGACCTGATTCTCGTCGCCGTCACCGACCGCAACATCGAAGAAGCCGCGGAGAGCATCCCCGAGACGAACGCGATCATTTTTCACCCGAGCGGTGCCCTCCCCGCCCTTCGCGGTGGGTTCTCGCTTCATCCATTGAAATCGCTGCCGCCGGCCGGCGAACCGTCCGACCTCGAAGGGACGCTGCTCGTTTTCGAAGGGGCGCATCGCGACGTCGCGCAATCGATCGCAACCGCTGCCGGCGCCCGATTCGCCGAGATTTCGGCCGAGGCAAAGATCCGCTATCACGCCGGAGCCGTATTCGGATCGAACTACATCGCAGCGCTCCTGGACATCGCCGAAGAGCTGATCGCGATCGACGGCGCGCGGGAGGACATCGCCGCGCTGGCGCGATCGGCGATCGACAACTGGGCAGCGCACACGGACGCGCGGCGATTCACCGGACCGGCGGCGCGCGGCGATGCCGACGTCATGCAGCGGCACGCCGCCGCATTGCGCGATTCCCCGGAACTTGCAGAGATCTACAGACTTCTGGCCGCGCGCATTGTTGCGGCTGCAAAGTAGCGGGTGCTACCATCGACCCCCTTTCGATCGGAGCGCGGGCGGAATGGTTTTCTTCAATTACGCGACGATGCAGATGGCCGCGAAGATCGTTTATTACGGTCCGGGCCTCTGTGGAAAGACGACCAATCTGCACCACATCTACGCCAAGACCTCGCCGCAGAGCCGCGGCGAAATGGTCAGCCTGGAGACCGAAACCGACCGCACCCTGTTCTTCGATCTCCTCACGATCGACGGCGGGGTCATCGGTGCATCCAAGACCGGCCTGCAACTCTACACCATCCCCGGCCAGGTCTTCTACAACACCACGCGCAAGCTCGTACTCAAGGGCGTCGACGGCATCGTCTTCGTCGCCGATTCGCAGAAGGCCATGCTCGATGCGAACCTGGAGAGCTTCAAGAACCTGCGCGAAAACCTGGCCGAGATCGGCCTCTCCATCGACGAAATCCCGCTCGTCCTGCAGCTCAACAAACGCGATCTTCCCAATATCGCGCCGGTGGACGACGTCGTCGACGTCATCGATCCGGAGCGCAAATACGATTTCGTCGAGGCGGTGGCATCGCGCGGCGACGGCGTCTTCGAAACGCTGAAAGTGATCTCGAAACTGACGCTGCGCACGCTGCGCCGCCGCATGACCGGCGAGGAGCCGGTGAAACCGACGCCGCGCCGCCCCGCGCCCGATGTGTCGTTCCGCGTCCGCGAGGACACGGCGCCGATTCGCGCGATGCCGGAGTCGCCTGCGGCCACCGCGCCGATCGCTGCGTACAACCCGTTGCCGGAGGTCGAGCCGGCCGCCGAGCCGGTTGAAGAGATCGCACCCGAGGCGTTCATTGCGCCCGAGCCGGCGCCGCCGGCACCCGAACCGCCGCCGGTGATCGCCGCACCCGAGCCACCTCCTCCTGCTCCGCTTTCGCCGCCCGAGCCGGAGATCGACTTCGGGCAGACCGAGAGGCAGGCGAAAGCGGCACCCGAGGTCAAGCACGTCAAGGTCCGATCGTCGGTGGACATCATGGCGGAGCTGGAATCGCTGCGGAAACGCGCCACGCAATCGGCTCCGAAAGCGCCGGCGAAAAAAGAATCGTCGCCGCTCGATGCACTCCGTCATCCACCGAAGCCGAAGCGCGATGTGCACCGCACCGTGACCCTGCCGATGGCGCCGGGGACGCTGCCGAAGTCGAAGAACTTGCGCGTTACGGTATCCTTTGAAAATGAAGGCGGGGTCATTCAGTCTCAGGAGCAATCGATCGACCTCGGCGAAACGAGCGACATCCAGTCGCTCTCGGTCAATCTGAAGTTCGAAGACGTGTAAGGGTGGGGAGGGAAGTGCGATGAATCGAGAGCGAGCGGTCGTTCTGCTGATCGCGATTTACGCCGTCGCCTGCGCCTCCTCCACGCCCGCGCCGAAAACCGTTGCCGCCGCGCCCGCGGTGCAGCCTCCATCCGCAACGAAACTGCAGGCCGAGGAGTACCGGAAAGCGCTGGAAGCAGCGTATGCGGAGATCGTGGCGCGCGAAGGAAAACCGGTCGCCGCGCCGGCGGTCGACGTCGAAGCCGCGGCGTCGATTCCAATTCCCGATCATCCGACCATTCGCGGCGCGCTGCAGTACTTCACCACCGACCTCAAGCCGAGCATCCAGGAATCGCTGCTTCGCTCCGGCAAGTACAAAAAGCTGATCGACAAAGCGCTCGACGACTACAAGCTGCCGCACGGTCTCGCGTATCTGCCGGTGATCGAAAGCGCGTACGTGCCGTCGGTGACCTCGCGCGCCGGCGCGCATGGCATCTGGCAGTTCATGCCCGAGACCGCGCGCGACTACGGCCTGCGCGTCGATTGGTGGGTCGACGAGCGCGCCGATCCGGAGCGCTCCACGCGCGCCGCCGCAGCGTACTTGAAGGACCTCTATCGCCAGTTCAACGACTGGCCGCTCGCGCTGGCCGCGTACAACGCCGGCCCAGGCCGCATTCGCCGCGCGATGCAATCGTCCGGCGCCGTCACGTTCTGGGATCTGCTCGAAAACGAAGCGGTCCCGAAAGAAACGCGCGGCTACGTCCCGACGTTCTTCGCGACGCTCACCATCGCCAGCGATCCCACCACCTACGGTTTCCGCCTCGGCGCGCCGATCGATTTCGATCGCAGCGCCGTCGAAATCGAAGGTCCACTCTCCCTCCGCTACCTCGCCTCGGTCGCCCACGTCGATGAAACGGTTCTGCGCGATCTCAATCCGTCGCTTCGCCAGGGCATCATTCCGCCGGGCAAGATCACCGTTCGCGTTCCGTCGAAATCGGCGGAAACCGTCGCCGCGCGCGCCGCGACGTTAAGAAATGAGGATGCGAACGTCGCCGTCTGCTCCTACCGCCTTCGCGAAGGCGAGTCGCTCAAACGCATCGCGCGCGCCCTCGGCACGGACATCGAAACGCTCGTGGCGATGAACAACCTCCGTTCGTCCGACGCCATCGGCGAAGGCGACGCCGTCTACCTCCCCGTCCGCGCCCGCGAGCTCGGCGCCCTCCTCACGCACAGCGACGCCTACTACGCGGTGAAAAAAGGCGACACGTACTACTCGATCGCCAAGAGCCACAACCTGACTGTCGACGAGCTTCTCGAACTAAACGAGCTCGAAGTGGAACACAAACTCCACCCCGGCGAACGGCTGCGCGTGACCGCGCCGCGCGCGGTGAGCGCCGGCGGGATGTAGCGCGTCAGGCGCGCGACATGCACGCCGATTTTTTCCATGGCAAGAGGATTTGAAAGCAAGGCAGTTGAGTCGAACCGGCAGGATGCCGAGGATGAGCGCGCCGCGCGCGGCAACCGGCAGCGTCCGGACGTGCATGAAATCGAGCGGCGCCAGAAACGCGAAGGGCTGGAGCTGTCGCGGCGCCGCATCGTTCACGAGATGGAGACTGCCAACGAGCGACGACGTGAGTCGCTGCAGGCGGCACTCGCGCATCTGGACGGCGAGCTGGCGAAGATCAAGTAGCGGGCGGCGCTTGAAATCAACGAGGGCGGCTGTTAGTTTCGCCGCCCACCATGGCCGAAAGCAGTGACTACAAGAAGACGCTGAACCTTCCGCAGACCTCCTTCTCGATGAAGGCCAACCTGCCCGTGAACGAGCCGAAGAGGCTTGAGCAGTGGCGCCTCATCGATCTGTACAAACTCATTCGCGAGAAGTCGGAAGGGCGTCCGAAGTCGGTCCTGCACGACGGACCTCCGTACGCGAACGGCCACATTCACATGGGCCACGCGCTCAACAAAATCCTCAAAGACATCGTCGTCAAGTCGAAAACGATGATGGGCTTCGATTCGCCGTACGTGCCTGGCTGGGATTGCCACGGCCTGCCGATCGAGCACGCCGTCGACAAGGTCATCGGCAGTTCGAAGCGGAAGGAGATGTCGCCGGCCGACTTCCGCCGCGCCTGCCGCGACTTCGCCGACAAATTCGTCTCCATCCAGCGCCAGGATTTCATCCGACTCGGCGTACTAGGCGACTGGTTCCACCCGTATTTGACGATGTCGTATCAGTTCGAATCCGACATCGCCTACGCTCTCGGCCGCTTCTTCCGCACCGGAATGGTCTACAAGGGACTGAAGCCGGTGCACTGGTGTACGTACGACCAGTCCGCGCTGGCGGAGGCCGAGGTCGAGTACGCGGATCACACGTCGCCGTCGGTGTACGTGCGCTTCCGGCTGACCGACGAATCGGTGCAGAGCCTCGACCTGCCGATCGAGAAGCCGTGCTATGCCGTGATCTGGACGACGACTCCGTGGACGCTGCCGGCCAACCTCGCCATCGCGCTCAAGCCCGACTTCGATTACGACATCGTCGAGCATGACGGCGAGAACTTCATCATCGCCTCCGAGCTGGTGAAGACCGTCGCTCCGAAGTTCGGATGGACGGATTACCACGTCGTCAAGGTGTTCAAGGGCTCGGCGTTCGAGCACCTTCGCTACCGCCACGCATTCCTTCCTCGCGAAGGCGTCTTCGTCCTCGGCGATTACGTGACCCTCGAAGCGGGCACGGGACTCGTGCACACCGCGCCCGGACACGGCGCCGACGACTTCTACACCGGCCAGCGTTACGGCCTCGAGACCTACACGCCCGTCAATCATCGCGGCGAGTTCACGCCGGACGTTCCGCTCTGGGCCGGACTGCACGTCTTCAAAGCGAACCCGCAGATCATCGAGCTGCTGCGCGAGCGCGGTGCGTTGCTCTACTCGGAAACGATCACGCATTCGTATCCGCACTGCTGGCGTTGCAAGCATCCGGTCATCTTTCGCGCCACCGAGCAGTGGTTCATCTCGATGGACGATCACGATCTTCGCGGCCGCGCGCTCGAAGAGGTCCACAAGGTCAAATGGTTCCCGGCCTGGGGCGAGGACCGGATGGCGGGCATGGTCGAGAACCGCCCCGACTGGTGCATCTCGCGCCAGCGCACGTGGGGCGTTCCCATCACCGTTCTCTATTGCGAATCGTGCGGCGAGCCGGTCACGTCGCCGGAGCTGTTCGAGAAGGTGAAGGAAATCTTTCTCGTCGAAGGGGCGGACTCCTGGTACGACCGTCCGTCGACCGACTTCCTGCCGGCCGGCTACGCGTGCGGGAAATGCAACGCCACCGCGTTCCGCAAAGAGCTGGACATCCTCGACGTCTGGTTCGACTCCGGCTGTTCGCACGTCGCGGTGCTGAAGGAACGTTCGGAGCTGACGTGGCCGGCAGACGTTTACATCGAAGGGCACGATCAGCATCGCGGCTGGTTCCAGTCGTCGCTGCTGGTCGGCACCGGCATCGAAGGCGGTGCGCCGTACCGGCAGGTCATCACCTGCGGATTCCTGATCAACGAACAGGGCGACAAGATGTCGAAGTCGGCCGGCAACGCGCTGTCGCCGCAGGACGTGCTCAAGCAGCACGGCGCCGACGTCATCCGCCTCTGGGTGGCCATGATCGATTACCAGAACGACATGTCGATCGGCCCGCAGATCATGAGCCGCAGCGCCGAGTCGTACAAGAAGCTCCGCAACACGGCGCGCTATCTGTTGTCGAACCTGGCCGGCTTCGATCCGGAAACGGATGCCGTTCCGCACGATCAGCTTCGCGACGTCGACAAGTGGGTGCTGTCGCGCGCCGCGGAAGTGTTCGAGCGCTGTCTCAAGGCGTACGGCGAATACGAGTTTCACATCGTCTACCACCGCATCCTCGATCTCTGCACGGTGGTGCTGTCGTCGCTCTATCTCGACATGTCGAAGGACACGCTCTACTGCGACGGACCGGCATCGGCCACGCGGCGTTCGGCGCAGACGGCGATGTACGAAATCCTGCGAGGCCTGGTCGGCTACCTCGCGCCCATCCTCAGTTTTACGGCCGAGGAGATTTACGAGGCGATGCCGGGAACGAAAGAGCAGTCGGTACATCTGACCGACTTCCCGACGATCACCGCGCCGGCGATCGACAGCGCCGCATGGGAGCGCATCTTCCGTGTGCGCGAAGCGGTATCGAAGGTTCTTGAGACCGCGCGCGCCGCCGGAACGATCGGACAGTCGCTGGAAGCCGATATCCAGCTTCACGGCATCACGCGCGAAGCGCTCGTCGGCTCGCTCGACGTCGACCTCGCGAAGGTCTTCATCGTCTCGCACGTCGATTTCCTGCTCACTCCGGCAACGGACGCGATCGACGTTGAAGGCGTCGGTCCGATCGGCATCACCATGTCGCCCGCACGCGGCAAAAAGTGCGGACGTTGCTGGCAGTATCGCGAGGAAGTCGTCGAAGACGGCGGCTTGTGCGCGCGCTGCGACGAGGTGATCGTGAATCTGGTGGTGCCCGAGCAACCGACGGTGTAGCAATGCGCTACGCCGACCTGCACACGCACACCTATCACTCCGACGGCACGCGCTCGCCGGCGGAGGTGATCGACGTGGCGCTGGCGAATGGAATCGAGATCGTCGCCATCAGCGATCACGACAACCTCGCCGCGTACTTTGAGATCAAGACGTACGCCGATTCGAAAGGCGTCACGCTGATTCCGGCGACGGAACTTTCCTGCGCGTACGAAGGCGTCGACATCCACATCCTCGCGTACGCGTTCGATGCGCACGACGAGCGAGTCGAGGTGAAACTCCGAAAGTTTCGCGACGCGCGCCAAACGCGCGGACGGCGCATCGTCGAACGCTTGCGCGCGCTCGGCTACGACATCAGCTCCGAGCGCGTCGAACAGCTCGCGGCCGGCGGCGCGGTCGGACGTCCGCACGTGGCGCGCGCGCTGGTGGAGGCGGGCTATGTCGCCTCGGTGTCCGACGCCTTCGACAGACTCCTTCGTCCCGGCAAACCGGGATACGTGGAAAAAGATCGATTCGCCATCGACGAAGCGGTGGCGCTGATGCGCGCAACAGGCGGTGTCACGTCGATCGCGCATCCGACGCTTTATCCCGATCACGAACGGATCGTTCCGCAACTGCTCGCCGGCATCGACGGAATCGAAGTGCTGCACCCGGACGTGAATCCGGAATGGCGCGAGGTCTACAGCAACTTGGCCCGCTTCCGCGGCAAGATGCTCACCGGCGGCTCCGACGATCACGGCAGCGTGAAGAAAACCGAGACGCTCGGAACGATCAAGGTGCCCGAGAATTGGATCGGAGAGATTCTTCGGCGCCTTTGAAAAGCGAAATGTTGAATGTTCAATGTTGAATGTTCAATGTTCAATGTTCAATGTTGAATGAACGCAGAACGTGAAGTTCCATTCAACATTCAACATTGAACATTCACCATTCAACATTCGCCTTTCATGATCCGCCTCCTCTTCTTCGCTTTCATCCTTCTCGCCCTCCTCGGCGACGCGCGCATTTTCCTGTTCGTGATGAACCGTTTCGTCTTCGGCGACCATCGCGAAGAGCGCAGCGAATGGAAGTGGCTGATGTTTGTGACGCCGCCGGTGTTGATCGTATTGACGGCGCTGCTCTCGCCGCTCAACCAGTGGCTCGACCGGCTCCTCTCGACACGCGTCGTCGAGCGAATCACGCCGGAGCGGATTCAGGAGATCGCCTGGTCTCTGGCTCTGGCGAAAATCGGCGCGGTCTGGCTGATCGTCGCGGCGGCCGTCGGCAGTTACTGGATTCTCGATCGCATCCGCGTGAACTACCTGCCTTCGGCGCCGCTGATCGGCGTTCGCGAGCAGGCCTCCGAGGTGATCGCGCTGCGCAAAGCGCACGTGCCGTTCCCGTGGCTGCGCCGCCTCGGCGCGCACAACGACGTCTATGACATCGAAGTCACGCTCCACGAGATCGTCATCGATGACCTTCCGCCGGAGTTCGACGGCTATCGCATCGCCTTCCTCACCGACACGCACGTCGCCTCGTTCATGCGGCGCGGGTTCTATCGCGAGGTCGTCAAGCAGGTGCAGCGATTCGCGCCTGACGTGATCCTCTTCGGAGGCGATTTCGTTTCGTTCACGCGGCACATCAAGCTGTTGCCGGAAATTCTGCTCGACGGCCTCTCCGCGCGCGACGGTCTCTTCGCCATCCTAGGCAATCACGACTACTGGGCCGGCGCCGACGCGATCATCGGCATCCTGCGCGCGCATGGCGTCCGCTTCATCAACAACGACGCGGTGATGCTCGCACGCGGATCGGCGCGGCTGCCGCTGGCGGGCATCGACGAGATTTATCGCGGCACGCCGGACGTCGCGCGCGCGTTCGCCGGACTCGATCCGGCCAAACCGTGCATCGCCATCAGCCACCATCCCGACATCGTCGACATCATCCGCGGACAGCGCATCGACCTGCTGCTCTGTGGCCATACGCACGGCGGCCAGATCCGCTTTCCGTTTTTCGGCCCGGTCGTCGTTCCGTCGCGGCACGAAGGCGAATACGCGGCCGGATTTCACCGCATCGGGGCCGTGTTGCTCTACGTCAGCCGCGGCATCGGCGCGATTCCGCCGTTGCGCATCCTCTGCCGTCCCGAGGTCGCAACGTTCGTGCTGAAGCGCGGCAACCGAAGCGAATGATCACGAGATTGTCCGAGGTCTGGCAGGACGTGGAGCGCATCGCGCGCGCTGAAGGAGTCGTGCGCCTCGGCGCGAGCGATCTCGATGATGATCACCATGCGCTCTTCGACGAATGGCTCGATCGCGGTCATCACGCCACGATGCATTACCTCGCGAAGACGGCGGCAGTGCGACGCAATCCGTCCGCGCGATTTCCGTGGGCGAAGTCGGCCATCGTGATTCTCGTTCCGTACGCCTCGGCGCGGCCCGACGCTCCGGCCGGCGCGCTGTCGCATCACATTGCCCGCTACGCGCTCGGCGACGACTATCACGACATCCTCGATCGCATCCTGCGGAAGATTGAAGCCGAGGTTGCGCCGCATGGAAAGACCTGGCGCTATGTCGATACCGGACCGCTTTCCGACCGCGCGCTGGCGACGCAGGCCGGACTTGGATGGATCGCGAAGAATTCGATGCTGATCAACGAGCAGATCGGCTCGTACACGTTCATCGGCACGCTCTTGACGTCGCTCGAAAACGACATCGCGCCCGACGCGGTCGCCGATCGCTGCGGCACCTGCACGCGCTGTCTCGATGCCTGCCCAACGAACGCGATCCTCCCCAATCGCACCGTCGCGTCCGAACACTGCATCAGCTACGCGACGATCGAACATCGCGGCGAGCTGCCGGATATCCCACTGGCATCGAACGCCTTCGGTTGCGACATCTGCCAGGAAGTCTGCCCCTGGAATGGAGAGCCGGCCGCGCCCCACCCCGCCTTCGCCCCGCGCGACGAATACCGCGCCACGCCGATCACCGATCTTCTCCGCTACAAGCAAGCGGACTTCTCCACGCTCTTTCGCAAGAGCGCAGTCAAGCGCGCCAAGCTGGCCGGCATGCAACGGAACGTGGCCGCGTTGACAGAGGCCGAAAGCCGAGGGATGCTGAAGCCATGACGAAGGACATCAGTGTGCAGGAAATGCAGGAGCACTTCGAAGATCACATCGAAGAAGTCCGCCAGGGAGTGACGTTGCGACTGATCGATGGCGACAAATTGGTGGCTGAGATTTCGCCCATGGAGCGGCGAGCGACCAACACTCCCGAGGACATGATCTATCGGCATGCGCGCGGCTCGTTCGCTGATTTCGTCCCACCGCCGCCGATCGAGTCTGACGTTGACATTGTCGCGTTCCTTCGAGAAGACCGAGACAGTCGGTGAATCTGTACGTCGACGCGTCCGTCATTCTTCGCATCATCGTCGGCGCAGCTGATGCACTTGATGACTGGAAAACATGGAGAGCTCCGGCTTCCAGCGTACTTCTTCAAGTCGAATGTCTTCGCACACTTGACCGCTATCAAAAGTCAGGAGAGATCAAGCGCGCGGAAATCCTGCGCAGCTATGCAGCGCTGCACGAGGCAATGAGCAGGACGGAACTGCTGAAGATCGACGGCGATATTCTCGAACGTGCCGGCGGACAATTCGGGCTTCCTCTTAAAACACTCGATGCGGTTCATCATGACGGCAGTCGCATGGCGCGAGCGTATCAATGAAGAAATCACGTTTCTGACTCACGACAAGCCGTTAGCCGCAGCTGCGCGTGAATACGACTTCCCCGTCCTCGGCGCCTAAGGCAGTTCGAACGTCCGGCCGATGATCGACGGGTCGATCGATCGATCGAGGTACTCCCATACGGCGAGGGCGTCGGGGTGATCGGCGATGGCGGGGGCGGCGGCGCGGGTGGCGGGGTCGGCGATCGTCAGGCGCGCGCGGCGGTACCAGTGCATCGCTTCCTCGGGATTGAGGCGCAGCTCCTCGCGCACGCACTGGATCAGCAGATATTGCTCCGTCGGAAGTCCCGGCATCTCGTTCGCGTACGACGCCAATTGCCGCGCGCGCGCGCGAATCACTTTCAGCTTCAGCGCGAGCGAATGGGTGTCGAGGCTCGCCGTGCCGGCTTCGCAGAGATGACCGATGGCCAGGCGGAGCAGTTCCGGCTTCTCGTCGATGATCAAGCCGCTGCGGTACATCGACGGATTCACCGCCTTCATCGACGTCCAGGCCACGGCCGCAGTCACCGAGATGTTGAGCTGTGCGACGGCAAACGTCAGCGTGCCGGTGGCGGAGGCGGCGAGAGGACGCGGCGTTTCGATGCGTGCGCCGCGCGCGGAGAGGTTTTCGATTCGGACTTCCGCGCCGTTCCATTCGCCTTCCATCGCCGGCGACAGATCGAAACGATCGGTGGATCGCAACTCCTCGATCCGCGTCGTCCGCTGCATCTTCTGAAGATGCGCGAGGACGCCGTCGATCACAGCTGGTTCGACGTACGTGCGCACGCCGGACATGAAGCGCCCCGCCGCGAGCGGATCGGGCTTCGTCCAGACCACCACCGCTTCGAAGTTCGTCGGCGGCAGGCCTTCGATCGCGATCTGCAGCAGCGACTTCTGCCCCATTTCCACCGGCTGCGCGTGGCGGAAACGCGCGCCCTTCACCGAGATGTCCGACACCAGAACCGGCGACGCCGCGAAACGGCCGTTCAGCGCCGGCGCGATGAGGAAACGCTCAGCGGTGCGCAGACTTCTGGCGGCGGCTTCGTACATGGCGGGATGAACGCGAACGGTATAGCACGGCCGCGGCGTGCCTTGTGAGCCCGATCACTCATAATGCCGCGGCCATGCCTCGCTACGACATCATCACCTTCGACTGTTACGGCACGCTCATCGATTGGGAATCGGGCATCGCCGACGCCTTTCTCACCACCGCGGCAACGGACGGCGTGACGCTCACGCGGGAGGCCGTCCTGCGCGCGTATGCGGACAACGAACATCGCGTGCAAGCCGCGAGTTACCGTCCCTATCGTGAGATCCTGCGCGACACGGCCGTGCGCGTTGCGCGCATCGTCGGCTGGCCGCTGATGGCGGAACGCGCCGGCTTCCTCGCGGACAGCCTTCCCTCGTGGCAACCGTTTCCGGACACGAACGCCGCGCTGGAGCGGCTCGCGTCGGTCAGCCGCCTCGGCATCCTGTCGAACATCGATGACGATCTTCTCGCCGCCACGCGCGAGCACTTCACGGTCGACTTCGACGTCGTCGTCACCGCGCAGCAGGTGCGATCGTATAAGCCGGGACACGCGCACTTTCAGACGGCGCGCGACCTGATCGGGAGATCGTCGTCGTGGCTGCACGCGGCCGAGAGCAATTTTCACGACATCGTTCCCACGAACACGCTCGGCATCGACAACGCCTGGATCAATCGCCAGCGCCAGAATCCACTCCCCGGCGGCACGCCGAAGTACAAATTCGACGACCTGGCCGGTCTGGCCGAAGCGATGGCGTAACGAACGCTTCCTCTTTCGCCGATGGCGTAGGAGAATTCGCGCGTCCGTTCCACTCCTGCAGAAAAGAGGCAAGTGAATGCGTGCTCGAATCGTCATCCTGACTGTGATTCTGTTCCTCGCCTGCGCTGCAGTCTTCGGCCAGACGCCGGCTCCCGCTCCTGCTCCCGTGCCGCAACCAGCGACGCAAACAACGTCGGGTGACGTCGCGCCCGATTGCTCGCAGCCGGGAACGAATCCGGCCTGCGGCGATCAGCGCAACGCGTTCATGGCGCTGGCGTACGTCGGCGAGGCGGTCGACAACTTCGCCGGCGACACAACGCTGCAATATCTGAATCCCGAGGATGCGAACAGCAATCTGCTGCGATCGATCGCCGGCATCAACTTTCAGTACCGGCTGATGGGCGATCGGACGTCGAAGAAACAACTCTGGATCTACGGCGAGACCGATTACGGCGTGCGCAGCGCCGACGTCGACTGCAAGAACCCGAACACCGTGCAACTCTCCGTCTGTTCGAACAACCTCGGATCAACCTCCACCGCCACCGTTCTGCAGGGCGCGCCGAACCAGTTCATCGCCATCCTGCGCGGCGCCAGCAGCCTTGAGGCGTTCTTCGGCCTGCGCTATGAAACCGCGCTGCTCCAGGCTTCGAGCGACAGCCCGGCCCGCGTCTACGCCAACCTGGAGCTGGGCTTCCTGGCCGTATCCGGCAGCGGCGCGGACGCCGTCAACCTGCACCACTTCGGCGTCGGCGCGATGGCGGTGAATGGGATCTTCGAGCAGAGCTTCCTCGAGGTCGGCGTCGGCAAAGACGATCTCTTTCAGCAGAACCGCAATCATCGCCTGATGGTGAACGGCTACCTGACCGCCGATCCTTACTACATCCCGGGGTTCCGGAACGTCGTCGGACCGGGAGGGCGCATCCGGCCGTTCATCCAACTGACCGGCAGCTTCGACGGCGGCAAAGGCTCCGACAGCGTGCAGACCTACTTCGGCCTGAACTTCAACATCGACTACTGGCGCGGAAGCGGACGGTAATCAGAAGCGGAAACTCAGTCCGGCCGAGGCCTTGAGAGCCGGATCAGCCACGTCCGAACGATGGCTGCCGAGGACCTTCGCATCGAGACGAAGTCCGAATACGTGATTTGAACTGCAGCTGATGCTTCCGCCTCCAGCGGTAACCCGCAAAGGCGTCCGCATCGGCTACGTCCCGCAGGACCCCGTCTTCGCGCACGGCAAGACGATCGAAGAAGTTCTCCTCGAAGCGCTCGAGAATGACCACCTCCTCGACGACTACGACAAGCAATCGCGCATCGCCATCGCCCTCGGCAAGTCCGGCTTCATGGATCGCACGCACGACACCGCCACGCTCAGCGGCGGCTGGCGCAGCTGGCCATCGCGCGCGAGCTGGCCCGCGAGCCCGACGTGATGCTGCTCGACAAGCCGACCAACCACCTCGACGTCGACGCCATCCTCTGGCTCGAAGGCCTACTGAAAAGTGAGCCGAAAGCCTTCGTCGGCGTCAGCCACGACCGCTACTTCCTCAAGCGCGCACGACGAAATCAAAGTCGCGCATTCAAAACGCCGAGGGATTTATCGGAGAGCTGAAGTAATCGAAGTCGAGGAGCGCAACCAGCAGCGCCAAAATCGACTTCACCGCCTCCGAACGCAAAACCAAACGCCTCTGGCTAGCCCGCGGCCTGCGCGAGTCGCTCGGCGACCGCACCCTCATCAACGACCTCGACATCCTCCTACCCCCCGGCACGCGCCTCGGCATCCTAGGCCCGAACGGCTCCGGCAAAACCACGCTCCTCCGCCTCATCACCGGCGAGCTACAACCGGATGCCGGCACGATCGAAAAAGCCGACTGGCTCCGAATCGTCTACTTCGAAACCGCGCCCAAAACGCCTCTCCAACAAAGAACAACGCGAACCCGACGGCATGGAAGCCGCCGTCCACGCCGCCGAATCCCGCCTCGCCGCCGCCATCACCGCAGCCCACGACCCCTCCATCGCCGCGGATGCCACGTTACTCCAGCAACGTTTCGCCGATGTCACAGCCGCGCAAGCGGAGGTGGATCGGTTGTACGCAAGGTGGGCCGAATTAGAAGAGAGAGTAGGATAGGCAGGTGATCGACCGTGACGACAATATGCGCTGCGTAAGGTTCTGAAGTTCTGAAGATTCTGAACGATGACTCCAAATATAGCCCGATTGAGTGACGACATTGTTCATAAACAAAAGAATTTACGATCGCTCGCCCGACCTAATTGTGATCCTCGTTACTGACGGTTTGCTGGAGACGTCGGCGAATGCTTCTTTAGATGTTCGGGAATTTCGGTCCCAAAGTAAAACTGTTTTTGCCAACATTACAAGCCGAAAATACTACGCGCCAGTACTGCTCGAGCTCATCTATGTCAGGACGCGAAATCCGCTCCGCCGACGTACCGTAAAGTGACCTGGGCACGATTATGGTTACGCGCGCTTTACCGAGGCCTGGATGCTCGCGGAACTGTCGTATGGCCGTCACATCCACATTAAGAGGCGTATGCGTGAGCCGAATCATTTGGTGTCCAAGCGGTGTAATCTGACACTCCTCAATCATGTCGCTAACGAAGACAAGCTCGACGTCAGTGATTCCAATGCTGCGCAGCTCATTCACTTTTGAGGCTGCTTGACCGAGTCGCTTCAGAATACAGCTACGCAAGTCTTCTTGCGGGAGCGGAGTAAATTTCTTTTCGCGGCCGACATCGTGGAGCTCTACACCAAAGGGCGGCTTCCCTACACGCTCCGATGGAGTTTCCGCGTCACCGAGACCAAGCCCGATGGTTTCGTCATCGAAGCCTTCGGCGACTTCGTCGGCCGCGGCGAATGGACGCTGACGCAATCCGACAACGACGTCGACATCATCTACGACTGGCACATCCGCGCCGAAAAACCGCTCCTAAAACTCTTCTCCCCGATCCTCAAACCAATCTTCGGCGCCAACCATCGCTGGGCGATGTCGCGCGGCGAAGAAAGCCTGAAAATCGAGCTCGCCCGACGCCACGGCGAGCCGCACGGCGAACCGCCGAAGGCAACATTCCGGTAAGGAGACGGTTTCAACAGCGACGTCATGACTCTCGGAAAAGCAATCCTGCCCGCCGTGAATTCGCCCCAAATGGGCGTGTGCGCTTACACGGGTTAGCGCGTGACGTCCGGCGTCTGATGGCGTCATTCGTGTATCTGAGCCTCTCACACCGAGCGGAGGGCTTAAAGTTCACGCGGAGCGCGACCTTGCAGAAAGTTGTAGGTCAGTCCCGCGTTCGACAGCAGACCTACGCCGCAAGTGCTAGGATTTGTTCTTTGACGAAGCGGAGATAATCGCTCGACGTTCGTCTGGAGGAATCGCCATGCTCGACGCAAAGCAACGAGACGAAGTCAAGGCTGCGGTTCTCGCGGCGTACAAGGAAAGATATCCGGACACGACTAACACCCGGACGACAGAAATCGTTGAAAACGGTTACTTCGGCACTATGGTCGCAGTGGCGTCCGACGACAATCCAGACGGCGAAATCTGCGTATATACCCCGACGGGCGTCATAATGTTCGACACTACTCCTGAACTCGTTCGATGGCTTGACATGAAAGCGAGTCGTGTCGTTTCTTTGCGGGATTTGTTGACAGCAGTGGTGATTCTAGTAACTCTCGCTCTCTTCGTCACCGTGGTCATCAAGTTCCAGAAGCCTGAAGCAATAGGGCTCGTCGTCACCGCGATGGCCGGAATACTTGGTATACGCTGGCCTCCAGATGAAAAAATAGCAGATTCCAGTGGCTTCAAAATGTGTTTCGACCTACTCAAATGTTAGATCAACTATGGGGCGTCGTCGTTGGCGGGTTAGTGGCGGTAATACCATTGACTATTCAACTCATCAACGAAAGATTACAAAGAAGACGCGAGCGTCAGATTCAGCTCCGCCGAGATGTTTACCTCCAGGCGGCAGAAGCCCTCGGCGGCACCTTAGATGATTTCTTTCGCATAACACGTGCAGACACGCCACTCGGCGAAGAAGCCAACCGGCCGCAGACTCATAGTGGTTGGCTCAACAAGATTCCATTGGTTGCCGAACGCGCGGAGACAGCAATGGCGTTCAGCAGAGCTAGCGCTGCTGTCGCGGCTGCAACGTTGGACGTGCTGGCTCACCGAGTAGCTGTCGCAGAGACGAACGACGACATCAAGTTAGTAAATGGTGAAATCGCGCGCATCCAATCTTATCAGCAGCAAATCAAGGACATTGCTTCGGCAGCGGAGCGTGATGAACCGACTCCACAACTCTTACATCGCATGGAAGACCTAGCCGGTCAGCTTGAGAAAACATGGCCGATGCTCGACGATGCGGCAAAGCGCCTCGACGCCCTCACGTCTACTCATTGGGTGAGAGTCCGTGCACTCCTTGAACGTGCCATTTCTCTAGGCTTGAGCGCACAGCAACACATTAGACAGGCACAGCTTTCCGCTCGTGAAGAGCTTGAGATGCCTCCCTTCGAAATAGATTATCTGAGTGAGATGGATCGAATTGATCGGGAGATGATTTCGAAGCTTCGAGCGACACTCCCCAATATCGAGAGCCGTATCTCATAGGCATCTAGCTTCAGTGCGGCTGAACTGCGGACTCCCACCTCCTCTTTCGTCCGTAACGCAACGAAATAAGCTTGCTGGCGGCGCGACCAAAGGCAAAGCCCTAGAGCGTTCTGTAAGCCGCCAATAAGGTTTGCAGCTACCGCTTTCGTGAAACCTCGCGAACTAGCTCCGCGGCATCCACGTCCAAAGCGCGCGCGAGGTTAAGCACGATCGTCAGCGTCGGCACATTCTCGCCGCGTTCGAGAAAGCCGATGTAGCTGACGTTCAGGTCCGCGAGTTCCGCGAGCGCTTCCTGCGTCAGGCCTCGCTTCGTTCGTAGCCGACGAACGATCGCGCCGAAGGCTTCCGCGCATCGCGAAGCGGCGCATATGGGCGGCGGCAGACGGTCGTGCCGTTCATTCGCATGTCCGGCGCGTGGCTGCAGCAACTCGGGTTCGATCGGGGAGATCGGATCGAGGTCACGACGGAGCGTGAACGGCTCGTGCTGACCGTCGTTCGCGACGAGTGAATGCTGGTGCGCTTCGTCACATTGCCTCGTGACACTGCCAGGTTCTCCATCTGCGTAATCTGCGTAATCTGCGGATGAACGTTTATCCGCAGATGGACGCAGATTTACGCAGATGAAGCTTCAGGATGACGGCGGCAACCTTTGCTGTTGGAGCGAACCGTGAAACTTGGAATTGAAGACTTTGAGTACTCGCACCTCTACGACAACGCGCGGCTGCAGGAGCTGGCGCTGGCGTTTGACCGGTATCTGTCCGCCAGCGACGCGGCGCTGTTTCAGCGGTTCGAGTCGTATCGGATCGGGATGCAGAGCGGGATTGCGTCCGGCGGATTGACCAAGCCGGAGGAGTCGGCGCTGCTGGTCGCGGCCAGCCGTCCGCTCGGGAAGTTTCTGGAGCAGCTGTTTCAAACGGATGCCGCTCCGATCGTCGCGCGGACGCAGCGCGACAGCGACGTGGCGCGATTCAAAAAAGAGTTTGTCGCCAAGCGCGTAGCCAAGGTCACAGCAGTACCGGAAGGCGATCGGAATGCCGCGGTCGAGGTTCTCGTCCGCACCATCGCGCCGGGCCAGGAGCGCGATCCGGAGTATGCGATCGCGGTCACTGCCAACCGGCTGCTCGATTTCGAGCGCGAGTATCCGCGCGGCGCGAAGGCGGTGGTGCCGTCGCCGCAGACGCGGGCCGCACTGGCGCAACTGCGCGACGAACTGCGGGCGTCGGGTGCGTTCGACGACGCCATCGTCAAACGCGAGTACGTCGAGTCGAACGAAGCCATCGCGCGCGAGGCGGCAAGCGTCCACGCGTTGGGCGACCTCCTCGTCGATTGGCTCGCCGCGCAGTGGAAGGCCGGCGCCTTCGACGATTGGACGTCGTTCCGTCTTCCCAAGCCGCTCGTCTTCGATCACCTCGTCGAGACGGAACGCGTCGACGAAAACTCCGTCGTCGGTCCGCATGACGAATACCGCCGCCGCGACGGATTTAAGCTCACCGATCCGCGCATGACGCCGCGCGAGATCACCGACGAGGCGCACTACTGCATCTACTGCCACGAGCGGAAAAAGGATTCGTGTTCGACGGGCTTTGTGGAGAAGGACGAAAAGTACAAGGTCAATCCGCTGGGCGTCCCGCTGACCGGCTGTCCGCTGGACGAGCGCATCGGCGAGATGAACGCGCTGCGCAAAGACGGCGACTCCATCGCCGCGCTGGCCATCGTGATGATCGACAATCCGATGTGCCCGGGCACCGGCCACCGCATCTGCAACGACTGCATGAAGTCGTGCATCTTCCAGAAGCAGGACCCGGTCAACATCCCGCAGATCGAGACCGGCGCGCTGACGGACGTTCTCTGGCTGCCGTGGGGCTTCGAGATTTATTCGCTGCTGACGCGCTGGAATCCGCTCAACGTGCGCCGACCGATGGCCCTCCCCTACAACGGCAAGAACGTCCTCGTGGTCGGCCTCGGGCCGGCCGGCTACACGCTCGCGCACTACCTGGCCAACGAAGGATTCGGCGTCGTGGCCATCGACGCGCTCAAAATCGAACCGATTGATGAGAAATGGCTGCGCGAGCCGATCCGCGATGCTCGAAGGATTCTCTGGGAAGAGCTCGATGAGCGCATCCTGGCCGGCTTCGGCGGCGTCTCGGAGTACGGAATCACCGTGCGTTGGGACAAGAACTTTCTGAAGGTCATCCGCATCGCGCTGGAGCGGAAGAACAACATCCGCGTCTACGGCGGCGTGCGCTTCGGCGGCACACTGACGATCGAGGACGCCTTCGACACGCTCGGCTTCGATCACATCGCCGTCGCCGCCGGCGCGGGCACGCCGACGATCGTGCGGATGAAGAACAACCTCATTCGCGGCATCCGCAAGGCCAGCGATTTTCTGATGGCGCTGCAGTTGACCGGCGCCGGGAAAAAGTCAGCCATGGCCAACCTGCAGGTGCGCCTGCCGGCGGTCGTCATCGGCGGCGGACTGACCGCGATCGATACGGCCACGGAGCTCTTCGCCTACTACCCGCTGCAGGTGGAGAAGATCCTCGACCGCTACGAAACGCTGAGCGACGAATTCGGCGAATCGGTTGTTCGCGGCGGTTACGACGCAGAAGAACAGATCATCCTCGACGAGTTCCTAAATCACGGCCGTGCAGTGCGCACGGAACGGCAGCGCGCGGCCGCTGACGGCGACAAGCCCAACTTCATCCCGCTCGTCCGCGCGTGGGGCGGCGTGACCATCGCCTATCGCAAGTCGATCACCGACGCGCCCGCGTACCGGCTCAATCACGAAGAGGTGATCAAGGCCTTCGAGGAGGGGATCGCGTACGCCGAGAGTCTCTCGCCAATCGAAGCGGTGGCCGATGAATTCGGTCACGTGAAGTCGCTCCTCTTCGAGAAACAGATCGTCGAAGACGGGCGCTGGAAGGATTCGGGCACGATCATCGAGCTGCCCGCGCGCAGCGTGATGGTGGCGGCGGGAACGAGCCCGAACGTGATCTACGAGAAAGAGCATCCCGGCACGTTCAAGCTGGACAAGTACGGACAGTTTTTCCAGAGCTTCGCCACGTCCGATACGGAACTCATCGAGGTCGACGGCAACACGGAGACCGGTTTCTTCACGTCCTACCAGCGCGGCACGAAACGGATCACGTTCTACGGCGACAACCATCCGCGATACGCCGGCAACGTCGTGAAGGCCATGGCGTCGGCGAAGGACGGCTATCCGTTCGTCACGAAGCTCTTCGCTGCCGAGTTGATGCAGCTCGATCGCTCGCCGGAAGCGCAGTCGCTGCGTGAGTCGCAGTGGAACGATCTCCTTCGCACGCTCGACGACGGACTGCTGCCGGTCGTGCACCAAGTCAATCGCCTTACGCCGACCATCATCGAAGTCGTGATCCGCGCGCCGTTCGCGTCGCGTCACTTCGAGCCTGGCCAGTTTTTCCGTCTACAGAATTTCGAAGCGAATGCGCCGGTGGTCGACGGAACGAGCCTGACCATGGAAGGGATCGCGCTCACCGGCGCCTGGACCGATCCGGAACGCGGGCTCCTTTCACTCATCGTCCTCGAGCTCGGCGGATCGTCGCGCCTCGTCGCTCAACTGAAAATCGGCGAGCCGGTCGTGGTCATGGGCCCCACCGGCGCGCCTACCGAAATCCCGCGCAACGAGACCGTTCTCCTCGCCGGCGGCGGCCTCGGCAACGCCGTCCTCTTCTCCATCGCCCGCGCGTTCAAAGAGAATGGCTGCAAGGTCGTCTACTTCGCGGGCTACAAAAAGAAGGATGACGTTTTCAAACGCGACGAGATCGAGGCCGGCACCGATCAGGTGATCTGGTCCGTCGACGCCGGCGATCCGATCGCGCCGCGCCGCCCGCAGGACCGCGGCTTCACCGGCAACATCGTGCAGTCGATGCTTCACTACGCGCAGAACGCGCCGGAGATCGATCTCACCTCTGTCCAAAGACTCATCGCCATCGGCTCCGACGGCATGATGCGCGCAGTCAAAGACGCGCGGCACGGCGTCCTCGCGCCCTACCTGAACACCGACCACGTCGGCATCGGCTCGATCAACTCGCCGATGCAATGCATGATGAAACAGGTCTGCGCGCAATGCCTCCAGCGCCACATCGACCCGATCTCCGGCAAAGAGACGTTCGTCTTCTCCTGCTTCAACCAGGACCAGCCTCTCGACAGCGTCGACTTCACCAACCTCCGCGCACGCCTGCGCCAGAACACAGTCGTGGAGAAGATGACGAATCTGTGGTTAACGCGACTGCTCGCCAAAACCAACGCGCCTGTTGCCGAGGTACCATTAGCGACGTCATGAACGACTTTGACCTTTCGCCTGAGGAAGAAGCCGAGCTTGATGAAGCCATCGCCGAGGCGGACGCGGGGATGTTGATTCCGCTTGAGGAAGTACTTCGGCGGATGCACGAGAACGACACAGGTGCGCGATGAGCCAACATCCGATTGAGACAGAAGAAGTGGTAGAGCTGAGTCCTGAGGAACTCGCGGAACTCGACGCGAGGATGGAGGAAGCAGAGCGCGGCGAAGGAACCGACGCGTTTGCATTCCTCAAACAGCTTCGCGAAGGAACGTGGCGGGACGATTAGTAATCACGATCGGGAGCGCGAAGCGCGAGATCGCCGCAGCGAGACGCTGGTGGCGAAAAAACCGCGACAAGGCGCCGTCAGCATTTGACGAGGACCTCGATCGAGCGATAAGCCTCCTCCTCGAGCACCCGGAGATCGGCGCCAGGATTGCCGGCACGCGTCGTCCAGGAGCTCGTCGACTCTACCTGGAGCGGCTCAGCTACTACCTCTACTACGAGATTACAGAAGGCGCCATCTTCATCCTGTCGCTAACTCATACGGCGAGACGGCGAATCCCGCGCCTATAAATCAAGCATTGAAACTCGCTAGCCGCCCCCTCTCGTCGAACGGCGCCTCGGCACTGCGGGAGCGGCGGGCTCGGACGAGCTGTTCGGCGTATTGGCCACGGTCACGTTGACGCTTCCGACCGCGTGGTGGCCGGCGTCATCGACGGCATCCACCGTGATCGTGTACACGCGCTGCTGGGTTCCGTCGTTGCGTTCCGCGCGCAGATCGAGAGTCAGCGGTCCTGTGATCACCCAGTCGGGTGACGTGTTTCCGTCGTCCGTCTCGCTCATGGAGACCGAAACGATTTGCGCCGTGACGTTCGCGCCATTCGCGGCCGTCACGGTGACGACGACTGGAACGAACTTGTGATCGGGCGGCCAGAGTGTATTCGGCGTGGCCGTGACGTCGATGACGAGCGGTGAAAACGGCCTGACGGTGACAGTGAATCCGCCGCTCGCGGAATTGCCGTGGCTATCCGTGGCCTGACATTGCACCGGCGTTGTGCCGATCGGGAACATCGAACCCGATGTCGGCGAACAGGTCACACCGACAGGGCCGTCGACGATGTCCTGCGCCGTGGCGGCCCACGTCGCCACCGCGCCAGCCTCGCTTGTCGCATCTGTGGTGATGGAAGTCGGCAACTGCAGCGTCGGACGCGTTGTGTCGACCACCGTCACCTTGAAACTGCCGGCCGGTGTGCCGTTCGACGTACAGACCACGCTTGTCGCGCCGAGGGCGAAGAGTGAGCCCGAGGCCGGAGCGCATGCCAGAGTCGAAGTCGGACGGCCGTTGAAGTCATCACCCCCGGTGGACGAAGGAATGGTGTACGTGACGATCGCTCCGGCGGCGCTCGTCGCCTCGGCCGTGACGTCGGCGGGAAGCGACGGTGGGGGCGGTGGCGGAGGCGGTGAGGACTTCTCGACGGTAACGTCGAAGTGTCCGGTGGCGCGATTCGAATGCGCGTCGGTCGCCGTACACGTCACGCTCGTCGTGCCGACCGGAAAGAGCGATCCGGAGGCCGGATTGCATTGAACGGCAACTGCGCCGTCGACGACATCGATGGCCGAGGCGGAGTAAGTGACAACGGAGCCGGCCGGATCGGTGGTCTGCACGGTGAAGGAACGCGGCAACTGCAGCACCGGCGGCGTGGCGTCGACCACCGTCACGGTGAAACTGCCCTTCGAACCGTCGGACGCGTTGCAATTCACCGACGTCGTTCCGAGCGCGAAAATCGATCCGGAGGCGGGCAAGCACGTCACGGTGATCGCCGTCAACGGGCGGCCGTTCTCGTCGTCTCCGGTACCGGTCGACGATGAGGAGACGTGGTACGACACGGTCGCTCCGGTGGGGCCGGTCGCCTCCGCCGTGATCGGAACCGGTAGTTGAATGCTCGCAAGAGCAGTCCAGGCGTGGACGAGAAAAAGCGCCACCAATCCAAACCGCGCGGCGTTCCGCATGCTCGACCTCCCTCAAATCGAACGGCGAAGGTTGCGATTACTTACGTCTTTTCGTGTGCGCGCACTATACGGCACAAACGGCACGTGTGAAACAATCCTTCGCGATGCTCGATCTCCCTGCCGACACGAATGAGGTCATCCTTCGCCTCCTCGCCGCGGCGGCGATCGGCGCGTGTATCGGGCTCGATCGCGAAGTGCGGCGGAAACCGGCCGGGATGCGGACGCATGCGCTGGTGGCGCTCGGGTCGGCGCTGGTGACGCTGGTCGTGGTGCGCTTCGATCCAAAGGGCCCGCACATCGACGCGATCAGCCGCGCCGTGCAGGGCATCATCGCAGGCGTCGGATTCCTAGGGGGCGGCGCGATTCTGAAGGCGGAGCATGAGATGGTCAGCGGACTGACGACCGCCGCGTCGATCTGGCTGGTGGCGTCGCTCGGAATCGCATGCGGCGTCGGGCAGTGGGTGGCGGCGCTGATCGCGCTCGCGTTCGCGTTGATCATTCTCATCGTCGGCGGGCCGGTTGAGGGATTCGTGCATCGCCTTTCCAGCAAGCGCAAGTTGCCGTCCGACCTGGAGAAAACGACCTAGACGATCTTCCTCGCGCAATCTTCGGGATGCGAGAAGTGACATGCGTGCGCGCCGGGGAGCAGCGTGAGATTTGCGATCGCGTTACGGTCGACGAGCGGATCGCGTTCGCCGGCGAACATTTCAAGCGATGGCGCGGCGGTGCGGATGTCGGCGGCGTAGCGGCGGTAGGTGGCGAACCAGCGCCCGAGGCCAGATCGCCAGTAGGCGCGGACGATGTGGGTGTAGAGCGCCAGCGGCTCGCGGAACGAATCGACGATGAGCGCGTCGAGCAAGCGAACGGGATGGCGCGGCGACCAGAGCGGGCCGATGCAGACGGCTCGCTTCACGACGTCGGGGCGCAGACGCGCCAACTGCGCGACCGCGTTGTTGCCGAGGGAGTGGCCGATCCATGTGGCGCCGCGGATCGAGAGCGCGTCGGCCCAATCCGCGAGAATTTTCGCGTGCTCTTCAACGCCGGACGGCGGGCCGTCGATGCTCTCGCCGAAGCCGGGGAGGTCGGGCGCAATCGCGTGCACGCCGCGCGCGTAGAGCGCTCGCGCGAAACGGCCGAAGTACGCGCTGGACATGCCGAGGCCGTGAATGAGAACGACGTCCCGGCGGCGTCCGGCGGCGCGATGCGCAATTCCATTGGTCCAGCCGGAGAGTCCCCACGAAAATGCTGGTTCCGCGGCGCCGTGCACGACGTCGACCTCATCGAGAAACGACAGCACCGCGTCGTTGAAGGCGCGCGGGTTCTCCCACATCGGCACGTGGCCGGCGCGCGGGATCACGCGCAGTTTCGCGCGCGGCATCTCTTCGAGCATCTGTTTCGCGTACGTCAGCGGCACGAGCGGATCGTGTTCGCCCCAGATGAGCAGCACCGGCATGGCCAGCTTGCGCATGAGCGGGCGCGCGTCGTCGCGAAGCAGGCGCGCGAACGCGAGGGCGAGGGCGGTGGGACCGGCGCGGAAGAGATCGCGCGCGAGCACGAGAAGGAACGATCGCCAGCCGTGCGGCATGGCGATGTTCTCGATGTGTGCGCCGGGCGCGATCTCGAACGGAATCCCGGTCGAATCGATCAGCACCAGCGAGCGGATGAGATCGGGACGGCTTGCCGCGAGGTGAATCGCGATCTGTCCGCCGAGGGAGTTGCCGGCCAGGTGAACGGGGCCGTCGAAGGAAGACTCGATCCAGCGCGCCAGCAGCGCGGCGATGTCATCGAACTTCAGCGGCAGCTTGCTGCGGCGAAGGAAAAAGCGGTTGCGTCCGAAGCCGATCAGATCGACGGCCGAAACGAGGTAGCGCTCGGCGAGAACATCAATGTTGTGCCGCCACCAATCGGACGAGCCGCCGAGGCCGTGCAGCAGGACGAGCGGCGCGCCGCTGCCCGCGCGCATTTCCCAGAACGTGAATGGCGGAAGATCGACGCGTCGGTGAATCGGCACGGCGTGAGACTACCGCCGCATCCGTCCTTCTTCGACCATCAAACAGCGGTCCTGCACGACTTTGATGCCGGCCTCAGCCAGCTTCTGCGCGGCCTCATCGTTGCGGATACCGAGCTGGAACCAGACGCTCTTCGGCTTGGCGGCAAGGATGTCGTCGACGTGCGGAGGGATGTCGTTCGGACGCCGGAAGACGTTGACCATGTCGATCGGGCGTCCGACGTCCGCGAGTTTGCGAAAGACCGGCTTGCCGAGGATTTGCGTGACCTCGGGGTAATAAACGGGAACGGGGATGATGTCGTAGCCGGCCTCGGCCATGTGCGCCGGAACGTAGTAGCCGGCCTGATCGGCGTGCGACTCGGGCTTGATGCCGAGGACGGCGATCGTTTTCGTATCGCGAAGGAGCTCCGCGTTTCCGGCGGCATCATTAATGAGGTTTGTTTTCCAGTCGGTCATGGCCGGGCAGAGTAGCAAAAAGTAAGCTACCGTATCGCGATCGAGCGACATCGTCACACGGAATAACTAATTTGGCGCGGCGTTGTCCTTCGCGTTCAACGCAAGTCAAATCCAGAAAAAAAGTGAGGTCTACGACCGGATGAAACGCGCAGCTTTTGCCGCCCTCTTGTTCATCGCCCCGCTCATTGCGTTCGCCTCAGCGCCGACGCAGGCCGTCATCGTGATGACGAAGCCGAGCACCCACTTCGCCGCCAAATCGCTCTCGGCGATGTTCGACCCGAACATCAGCGCCGATGAGCGCGACCTCCGCGAGTTGCCCGGCATCAACGGCTTCGCGGCCAACCTGACCGATGACGAGATCGCCGCGCTGAAAGCGTCGGGCACGACCATCTCGATCGAGCCCGACCTGGAGCGCCACGCCTTCGCCGACAGCGTGACCCCGGGCCAGCAGACGACCGCTTACGGCATCAACGCCGTGAACGCTCCCGCGGTCTGGCCGGTCACGCGCGGCAAGTCGCTGGCGAACGGTCCGGCCATTCACGTCGCCATCATCGATACGGGCATCGACTACAACTTCTCGGAGTTGTCGGGAGTGTTCAAAGGCGGCTTCAACTTCGTCGCCCGAACCGGCGATCCGCTCGATGACAACGGCCACGGCACGCACGTGGCCGGCATCATCGCGGCAGCGAACGACGGCGCGGGCGTGGTTGGTGTTGCCTCCGACGTGGACATCTACTCGCTGAAGGTTCTCGACACCTGCGGCAGCGGCAAGACCAGCGACATCATGCAGGCCGTGCAGTGGGTCATCGACAAGAAAAAAGAGATCGGCGGGAACTGGATCATCAATCTATCGCTCGGTGCGGAGGAACGGGTCGACGCCGAAGAGGCGCAGTTCGCGAGTGCCGCCGATGCAGGAATTCTCGTTATCGCGGCGTCGGGCAACGACTACCCCAACTCGGCTGGCCTCGCATTTCCGGCAGGCTATTCGACCGTCGTCTCTGTGGGTGCCGTCGACTCAGCGAACAAAGTCGCCAGCTTTTCGCAACGTGGTTCGGATCTGAAACTCGTCGCGCCCGGTTCGGCCGTTTTGTCGACGTTCGTGACGCCGCTGGTGTCTACCAATGACGGACGGAAAATCGCCGCGAATCGCGCTGACTACGCGACGCCCGACCCCGCCGACCCCAACTCCCTCATTCCTTTGAAGTTTTCAGCATGTCCGCCGAACACGACCGGAATCACCAGCACCTTCGTATCGTGTGGTTTCGGCGGGACCGCGGCAGACTTTCCTGCGTCGGTAAAAGGGAAAATCGCTCTCGTTTCGCGTGGCAACGGCGTGACGTTTATTGATAAAGCCGCAAATGCCGCGAAAGCCGGCGCGATCGGAATCGTGGTTTACAACAATGCAGACGGCCCGCTCAATGCGGCGTTGAGCACCACTGCGAAGACGGCGGGGGCGATTCCGGCCACCGCGCCGTTCCTGGGAATCACCCAGGCAGACGGTCAGGCGCTGCTCGCTACTCCCAACGCCACTATCACGATGAGCAACGGCTTCGAAGAGTTCGAGCTGCTCGACGGTACTTCGATGGCCTCTCCGCACGCGGTCGGCGCCGCCGCGCTCGTCTGGGCGTCGTCTCCGAACTCCACCGCGACCAATATCGCCACGGCGCTCGAGCAGACCGCCAAGGACCTGGGCGACCCGGGCACGGATTCGACGTACGGCTTCGGCCTCGTCAACGCCTACGACGCGGCGAAGATGCTCAACCCGGCTGCATTCGGCTCGGGCGTGACGCCGGTAGTTGGACCGGTACACGGACGCATGGCTGGACGTCGCGGACACTGACCTTTAATTTTCGATTTATCCAAAGCGGCGCCTGCGGGCGCCGCTTTTTTTATTGGTAGAATCCGCCGTCCACTTCAAGCGAGGAACCGCAATCATGAAACGCGCTGCGTTCGCCATCCTTCTTCTATTCGTTTCCTCGGCTGCACTCGCGCAGCAGACGCAGCGCTTCATCGTGGGGATGAAATCCGATGCGGTGCATGCGGCGAAGCGTGCCGCGTTTGCGGACCGCATCACTGAGGATTTTCGTTATCTCGATTCGTTCGTCGCGAACCTGACGGACGCCGAGGCGCAGACGCTGCGGAATGATCCCTCGGTTCGGTACGTGGAGAGCGCGGACATCCTGTTCTTCGCGCTGGATGCGCCGGCGGGAGCGAAGCGCGTCAGTCCGATGTCGCATCCCATCAACGCGCAGGTGACGCCGTACGGCATCACCATGGTTCACGCGCCGAACCTCTGGCCGATTGCGAAGGGCGACGGCATCAACGTGGCCATCGTCGATACGGGAATCGACTACACGCATCCCGAGCTGAAGGACCATTACCAGGGCGGCTTCAACGCCGTGACCGGAACGAATGACCCGAGGGACGATCACGGACATGGAACGCACGTGGCGGGAACGATCGCCGCGGCCGACAACGGCATCGGCGTGGTCGGCGTCGCGCCTAATGTGAAGATCTGGTCGGCGAAGGTGCTTCATCCGAGTGCCAGCGGCCAGGCCATCGGCAGCAACGAGCAGATTGCGGCAGGTTTGAACTGGGTGCTCTCAAAAAAGAATGCACTCGGCGGCAACTGGATCGTCAACATGTCGCTCGGCCAGTGCACCGACATTTCGGTCAGCGATCAGTGTTCTCTGACGCCCTCATTTGCAATGGAAGACGCCTGCCAGAAACTCGCGGATGCAGGAGTGCTGGTCTTCGCCGCCAGCGGCAACGACTCGACGGACAAACATGTGGCGAGCGTGAGCTATCCGGCTGCGTTTCCGAGCGTCATCGCGGTCGGCGCGATCGATTCGACGCAGAAGATCGCCAGCTTTTCGAATCAGGGTCCGGAGATCGCCCTCGCGGCTCCGGGCGTGGGCGTGTTCTCGACGTTCATCGTCGGCCAGGGAGTCAACGCGTTCCTGACGACGCCCGATGCGTCGTTCGATAATTTCGCGCTGACGGGATCGGGCAAAGGGACGCAGAACGGTCAATACGTTTACTGCGGCCTCGGCGCCACCGCCGCCGACTTTCCGGCCTCGGTCCAGGGGAAAGTCGCGCTGATTCAACGCGGAAGCGCGACCTTCAACCTCAAGACGAAGAATGCCATCGCCGCTGGCGCGAAGGCGGTCGTGATCTACAACTGCTCGATCGCCGCGACGCCGTCGACGTGCGGCAGCGATACGTTCGGCGGATGGACGTTGATCGGAAAAGTGAATGCCACCACGGGCCAGAAAGATCCGGCCTGCGACAACGGCACGAGCACGAATTGCAAGGACGATCCGGCCGATCTCGCGTTCGCGTGGCCGGTAGACATCGGCATCTCCTACGCGGATGGCGAGTCGCTGCGAACCGCTTCCACCGCGTCGGCGCTCACCGCAACGACTCTCGTCGACGATTACGAAACCGAGAGCGGAACGTCGATGGCTTCTCCACACGCGGTCGGTGTCGCGGCGCTGGTGTGGAGCGTGGCGCCAACCGCGTCCGCGTCCGCCGTCAAGTCCGCGCTCTTCAATTCGACGACCGACCTCGGCACGACAGGCCGAGACAATACGTTCGGCTTTGGCCTGCTCGACGCGTATGCTGCGGCAAGATTGCTCAATCCCGACGCCTTCACGGTCAAAGCGCGCCTGCCGGGACGTCGCGGACACTAAAAACTCATGAAAAAACTGCTGATCCTTTCGCTCCTCCTCGCTCCTTCCCTGCTCGCCGCCGAGACGCATCGCTACATCGTCGCCACGACCAGCGCGCCGCGGCTCATGAAGCAGATCCACGTTTTGAGCATGCCGGGCGAGGTGACCGCACGCAATGTGCGGACATTCGACGCCATTGATGCATTCGCCGTCGATCTCACCGACGCCGAGGCGGAGGAGATGCGCAAGTCGGCGGGCGTGCGCTACGTCAGCCGTACAATCGAGATTCACGCCGCGGACAGCATCGCGCCGCAGCGGCGTACGCCGCACGTTGAAGCGTCGCCGCTGGCGGCGAAGCAGACTATCCCGCCGAACATCGACCTCCTCCACGCGCGCGACCTCTGGCCGCTCACGCGCGGCGGCAACGTCAACATCGCCATCTTCGATACCGGCGTCGACTTCCTGCATGCCGATCTCGCCGCGAACATCGCCGGCGGCTACAACACATTTACCAAGCAGAACGACTACAACGACGACAACCTGCACGGCACGCACGTGGCCGGGATCATCGGTGCGCTCGACAACAACCTCGGCATCGTCGGCGTCGCGCCGGGTGCGCACATGTATGCGGTGAAGGTGCTCGACGAGACCGGCAGCGGATCCGACGAAAACATCGTCGCGGCGGCCGGATGGGTGCTCGCTGCGAAGCACGCAAAAGGTGGCAACTGGATCGTCAGCATGTCGCTCGGCTCGCACGAATCGACGCCCGCCGAAGAGGAAGCGTTTCGGCAGTTGAATGCCGAGGGAGTGCTCTGCATCGCGGCATCCGGCAACGACGGCGGGTTCTACGACATGCTGTATCCGGCCGCGCTGCCGGACGTCGTCTCCGTCGGCGCCATCGACAACAACAAAGTGAGGGCCGACTTCTCCAACGTCGGTCCGACGCTCAACGTCGTCGCGCCGGGCGTTTCGATTCTCTCCACGCTGCCGACGGGCTCCGTTCGACGCGCCGCCGCGAACCTCACGGATGGAACGGTCGTACCGGCCGCGGTGATCACCGGCACCGCGTTTGGCGACGTCACCGGCGAGTGGGTCTACTGCGCGTACGGCGCGATCGGCGACTTTCCGCCCGAGACGAACGGCCGCATCGCCGTGATCTCGCGCGGCATGCAGCTTACGTTTTCGGAAAAAGTGCGCAACGCGCGCGCGGCGGGAGCGATCGGCGCGGTCATCATCAACAACACCCTCTCCAGCATCACCACCTGGACGCTGATCACGTCGATCTGCGAAGGACTGCAGTGCCACGACAATCCCGCCGACCTCGCCTACGGCTGGCCGGTCGTGGTGACGATGTCGAACGCGGACGGCACGCGGCTGATGGAAACCGCGAAGGGCAAGCCGATCACCATCTCCGCGTACCTCGACGACTACGGAAGCCTCAGCGGAACGTCGATGGCTACGCCGCACGT
>Ga0157369_10000926_pt1 | contig 37311 bp, 38 predicted proteins | sample C25metaG_FD_113461 | JGI IMG/M metagenome (GOLD analysis project Ga0157369, IMG submission 113461) | Corn rhizosphere microbial communities from Kellogg Biological Station, Michigan, USA - C2-5 metaG | ecosystem: Host-associated > Plants > Roots > Rhizosphere > Soil | place: USA: Michigan... | reverse complement strand
TGCGGCTGGAGATCGTGACCTGGATCGAGCGCACCTACCACCGCCGGCGCCGACAGCGTGGACTCGGCAGGCTCACCCCGATCGAGTTTGAGATGATTGAACCCGCCGCGAAGGCGGCTTAAAAACCCAAACCGTGAGAGTCAACTAGACCTTCAGCAGTCCCGTCTCCCTTACGAGGATTCTGTACGGGCACGTGCAGGTCATGTGCGGGGGGACGTTCGTCGCTGTATCCTTCAGGCAGGCGCCCGGGCGAGATTTCTGCCGGGTGAACGCGACGACAAGCTGTTTGCTTTTCCCTGTGCCTCAACCAAGCCCGAAACGATCTGAGATCTGGTTGATCTGCGCAGGGCTGAGTTCTCGAACCTCCCCGAGCCCGCGAAGGATCAGCAGCATCTGCGCGGTGTACTCCAGCCGTTCCATAGTGAGATAGGCGGATTCGAGATCAGCGTCCCACGAGATAGCGCCGTGCTGCTCTAGCAAGCACGCACGGTCGGTGTGCACGAATGGGAGGATGGACGCCGGCACCGCGTCCGTGGACGGCGTCGCGTACGGCGCCAGAGGAATCCGCGGGAGGGCGACCACCGACTCCGGCATGAGCCGGGCAGTGAGCGCCTCCCCGCGGATAGCCAAGGCAGTTGCATGCAGCGGGTGCGCGTGCACCACCGCCCGTAGGTCATCCCGAGCGCGGTACGCGCCCAGGTGCAGAGGTAGCTCCGAGGATGGGCCGGGACCGTCGCCAGCGTCGAGCACCGCGCCGTCAGCGAGCCGGACGATCGCCATCTCGGACGTGCGCATGCACCCCTTGCTGACCATCGTCGGGGTGCAGAGAACCCGTTCCTGGTCCAGCCGAACCGAGACGTTCCCGTCGTTGGCGGAGACATACCCGCGCTCCCAAAGCCGGCGGCCCACATCCACGAGGGCTTCACGTGCCTCGGTCTCGTCGACGAACATATTAGTCATCGGCACCGTGCGACAGCTCCCTGTAGAGTTCGTGCGCGTGGGCCGCGCTGAGGCCCTGGTGCACCACGCCGCGAACGGCCTGAATCATGGCCGTCGGCGCCTGGCGCTGGAAAATGTTGCGGCCCATGTCCACCCCAGCCGCGCCCTCGTCGATTGCACGATATGCCATCGTGAGCGCATCCAGAGCGGCCAGCTTCTTTCCACCGGCCATGATCACGGGCACGGGACAGCCTTTCGTGACGCTCTGGAAGCCCTCCTCACAGTAGTACGTCTTGACGATCTGAGCGCCCAACTCTGCAATAATCCGGGTAGCGAGACCCAGATAGCGGGCATCGCGAGTGAGTTCCTTGCCCACTGCGGTGACGCCGAGCACTGGTATGCCGGCACCGAGACCAGCGTCTACGAGTCTGGTCATGTTCTCGATCGACTGGGTCTCGTGCTCGCCGCCCACGAACACTTGCACCGCGACGGCGCTGGCGTCGATCCGCACCGCGTCGGTCATGTCCATTGCGATCCGCTCGTTCGAGAGCTCTTTCAGAATGGACGGTCCGCCGGACGCGCGGAGCACAAGCGCCGTATTCGTCTGAGCGGGGATGACAGAGCGGACGATGCCGCGCGTGGCCATCAGCGCGTCTGCGTAGGGCGCTAGTGGAACGATATTGAGGTCTACCCGCTCAAGGCCGGAGGTCGGGCCTTGGAAGTAGCCGTGGTCGAAGGCGAGCATGACCGTCCGCTCGCCGCCGGCGAAGATGCGAGCCAGCCGGTGGCGCATCCCGAAGTCGAGCTGATCGGCACCCTTCACAGGAAAGCTGTGTGCGGTTTGAGGGGTGTTCAGGCCGAAGTCCTTGGAGTCTATGTTGCCGTCGAGGTCTGCCATGTGTCGTCCTTTTCGTGTCAGGGTTGTCGGTTTCTCAGGTCGGGGAGCGGCTGTTAGCTAGCCTGTTCGATGTGGAGGGAGCCACGGCTCGGCGATGGTGTCATCTGCGCTGGGGGGCGTCTTTAGGAAGACGAACCGGCAGTCCATGTCGCTTTCGTTGATCAGGCAGTGACGTTCACCGGGCGAGCAGCTGGCGATATCACCAGCGTGGAGGGTGCGGCGCTGGCTGGCGTCGATCCAGAGCGTGCACTGGCCTTCGATGACGATGAAAGACTCGTCGCAGTGACGGTGGTAATGGTTGTCGATCAGGTCGCCCGGGCGCAGCCGCACCACTCCTATGTCGGCGCTGTCGAGCCTGAGTAGGTACGCGGGTCCCCAGTCGCCGTCGTTGCGGTAATTGATGGGGCCGTTCATGGTTGCGGAGTGCATCGGTTCGTCCCTTCTAGATCACTCGCTCGTTGCCGCCGTCGATAGGTACCTGCGCTCCGGTCACGGAGTCGAAGATGCTGCTCGCCATCACACTGACCAGCCGCCCAATCTGGGCGCTTGTTACTTCCGTGTGCAGGAGGTTGCGACGCTTGTACGCCTCGACGGTGACCCCGTAATGCGCGGCGCGCTGGGCGAGCAGCTCGGGCGTCCAAAGGCCGGTGTCGAAAACGGCGTCGGGGTTGACGACGTTGACGCGGACACCATCGCCGGCCCACTCAAGCGCCGCTATTCGGGCTAGCTGGTTGAGCGCCGCCTTCGATGCGGAGTAGGCGGCGGCTCCTGGGCCGGGGGCGGCAACATTTTTGGATGCGATCACGATGACTCTTCCGCCTCGGGGCGCACCTATCAGGAACGGGTGGGCCAATCGGAACAGCGTCTGTACGCTGGTGACGTTGATCGCTAAGGTCCGTGCCCATAGCGCGTCATCGAGTTCGCTCAGGTGCTTGGCAGCGGGGAAGATGCCCGCGGCGGGGACCAGGATGTCGAGTCCACCGAACTTCCGCACGATCTCATCAATCGCACGCTCCTGCGCGTCGGCCTCCGTGACGTCGACCACCTGGCCCAGCCAGCGGTCCGAGTCAGACATTTCCACCACGGTCGGGGAGATATCCCACGCGGCTACCGCTGCCCCATCTTGTAGGAGCGATAGCGCGATGGCGCGTCCGATGCCGGAGGCCGCACCGGTGACTAGTGCGATCTTGCCGGCGTGAGGGCCCCCGCCGTGTCGTCGGTGAGTCTTGGCGCGCTGCGCGCTCCACATTTCGAGTTCGCGCACGTGCTCAGGAGCTGGCGGCCGGTACCCGCCGAAGGAGCGTGCGGCGCGGGCGACCCAGGCCGTGTGCTCCACGATCTCGGCGACGGCCGCGGTTTCCGCTGGAGTCGCGCCGACTGTGACGAAGCCGAGTTCGTCGTCGGCGACGGCCTTCGGGAAGGCGGCTGGTTGTGTAGCTTCCTCAAGTCCCGATAGGTAGGAGGCGTACCGTTCCGCATAGGCGTCGAGGTCGCAGTCGAGGGCGAGGTAGGGGCCTGTCCAAGTGACATGGTCGGGCGTGGCGACACCTCGGGCGGTCTCCAGCAGGAGGTCGAGGTCCCCATTGCGAAGCGCGGCAATCGGGCTATGCGTGTGAGCGGTCACTAGGAGCGGGACCCCGGCAACATCGGATATCCGTGAACGGAATGCGCTGAGGGCGCGCGGATCTACGGTCGCGGCGGCTGAACTAGCGGTCGACAGCTCAGGGCGGTCGTGTTCACGCAGGGCGGCCAGCGCGGCGGCGATCGTGGCGTCGTGCGCGGCAAGAGCATCCTCAGCGGTGTCTGCGAAGGCAAACACACCGTGGCCGAGCACGACGATCGCGTTGACCGGAACTGACCCGCGCCATGAGGCGACTAGCTCCGCAACTGCGGCACCGAGCGGATACCCGGGAGCTGCATATTCGAGGACCGCGACCGAGTCACCCCACACCCGCGCGGCAGCGGCGCGTCCGTCCGCGCTGTCAGTCACTGCAAGCACTGCGTCAGCATGGCTGTGCAGAACGAACCGGGCCGGGAGGGCGGCGTGGACCAGAGTCTCGACGCTGGGGGTGGGGCTGTCGCAATCTAAGCGCGCAGCCATGAGCGCGGGCATCACCGCGTCAGGGTGGACCACAGTAGGCGGAAGGAGACGCCGGACAGCGCGGAGGTCGAGCGGAGCGAACCCTTCGGCTGTGATCATTCGCATGTCGTGGCCGCTGCCTTTCACGATGAGGGCCGGGTCTGCCATTCCGTCGACACCCGTCCAATCGGCCTTGACGGAGCTGTTCCCACCACCGTGCAGGACAAGAGCAGGATCAGCTCCGAGGCATCGGGTGGCGCGCACCAGCTCGTCGACGAGGGCTGCATCGCTCACGAGCGGGTCATGCATACTCAAGCTCCCTTGCTAACAAGTTGTTTGACAACTTAGCAGGAGAGACCTGATGAGTCGAACCAAATTTAGGAGTTTCGCAAGATTGTGAAGGCGTAGCGGCCCTCGAGGAAGTACGTGCGCGAGTACATCAATGCACGGTCCTGGCGATCGAAGTGCACCTGGTCGAGTAGCACGTACAGAGCCGGACCTGCGTCTGTGGTATCCCAGCCAATGTGTGAGGAATGGACCGCGTGCACTTCTGCGACGCTATGGTCTGCATGAAGCCCGAGGCGATCGCGGAGAAAGGCGAAGAGGGAGCCGTTGATCTCGTCCGGCTCGATCGGCTGGGGGAGGACCGCGAGCGGGAGCAAGTCGTACGAGTAAGCGACGACCTCACCGTCGGCGAGGACGGAACGCCGGATCTCCAGCGCGTCCGCGTCGCCCGGGAGTGCCAACTTTGCCGCCTCCTCAGGGAGGAGCGGGCGCCTGATGCGGCTCTTATATGTCATGCCCGGCTCCCGTCCCGTTGCTCGAATCGAGTCGGTGATCGATTCCAGGCGTTCGAGGCCAGCCCGCACGGCTGCCCTCGGCGCGACGAACGTGCCCACCCCGTGCTGGGTCCGCACGAGTCCGCGGGCCTCCAGATCGCGAAGCGCCGCGCGCACCGTCGGGCGGGAGACCTTGTAGAGCGCGGCCAGCTGGGTCTCAGTGGGGAGCCTGTCGCCCGGGAGGTATTCGTTGCCGTCGATCTGTGCCCTGAGGCTGGTCAAGACCCGTTCGACCAGGGAACCGCTTCGCGCCATCGTCGCCCCTTCCGCATTGCTCTGGCCTGCTTCCGCCCTGTTTGAGCGGATGCTCGGGTGCGCTGTCCATTGTTACATAGCAATTCATTCACAACCCATTGCGTGTCGTCTGACAACTCTGTTATGTTGATCCCGCTTCCGATGTCCGGATGCATGGAGACAGGACGGTGCAGACATGGTTCGCGCGATCGAATGGGTCGAGGCCGACCTTCCGGCTATTCGCATCCTCGACCAGACGCGGCTGCCCGCTCACGAGGTCTATCTTGAGCTGAGCACCGTGGACGACCTGGTCGATGCGATTCAGCGGCTCGCCGTCCGCGGCGCTCCAGCTCTAGGCGCCGCAGGTGCCTTAGGGGTACTCCTCGCTATGGCCCAAGGGCGGCGGGAGAGGTGGAATGACATGCGGCTCGCATCTGAGATAGCCCGCGTGCGCGATGCCCGTCCGACCGCCGTGAATCTCGCCTGGGGCGCGGACCGGGCGGCCGCGTTTCTGCAAGAAGGCCCCGAGCGCGTCCGGCATGAGGCCTTTGCCATTGTCAGAGAGGACGAAGCAGCGAATCATCGGCTTTCCGACCTCGGCGCGGATTGGCTGCTCGCCAGCATCGGCGAGGACCGCCCCCTGCGCATCATCACCCACTGCAACACTGGCGCCCTTGCCACGACGGCGTGGGGGACCGCATATGGGATCATCCATGAGCTGCACGACCGCGGACAGCTCGAGCTTGTTTACGTCGACGAGACTCGACCGCTGTTGCAAGGCTCCCGGCTGACTAGTTGGGAACTCACGCAGGACGGCATTGACCATGTAATCGAGGTGGATGGCGCCGCGTCGAGCACGATTATGCGTGGTCTAGTTGACGCGGCGATCATTGGCGCCGACCGCATCACGGCGGACGCCGACACCGCCAACAAGATCGGCTCGCTCGCCCTCGCACTGGCCTGCCAGCGCGCGGGCATCCCCTTTGTCGTCGCGGCGCCGTCATCGACCGTCGACCTAGAGACACTAAGCGGCGCCGACATCGTCATCGAGGAACGCGACGCAGCGGAAGTAGTCGCCCTCGGTGGCGGCGCGGCGCTAGCAGGCACGCGGGTATTCAACCCGGCCTTCGACGTCACCCCGCACGACCTCATCAGCGCGGTCGTCACCGAGCGCGGCATTGTCGAGCCCATGAGGGGCGAGGGTATGCAAAAGCTTTGGGCGCCTGCCCAGAGGTAATCACAGCAACACTTCGAGGAGACGCAATGGAGCGGAAATATTTCAGGGCTGCGGCGATCGCTGCCGCCGGGCTGCTCGCCCTCAGTCTGACGGCCTGCCAGCAGGCCACGGCCGGCACAACGCCCACCAAGGGTGAGACGGGGAAGGTGGGGGAGGCCAGCGGGTCGGCCCCGGCTCCCTTCGACAAGAAGGGAGCCAAAGTCGCGCTTGTGCAGCAGTCTGGCCAGGGCGACTACTTCCAGCAATACCTCAATGGCACGAAGCAGCAAGCGAGCGCGCTCGGCGTCGACCTTCAGGTTTATGACGCCCAGGGCGACAACGCGCAGCAGGCGACCCTGCTGGAGCAGGCCATCCAAAGCAAGCCGGCGGGCATCATTGTGAGGCACGGTAATACAGACACCCTTTGCCCTGGCGTGAACGAGGCCATCAACGCCGGTATCCCGATAGTGATCTACGACGTGGCCATCCAGGGGTGTGCACCCAAAGCGGTACAGACCCAACAAGATGACGCGGTGATGGCGGGCTTGGTCCTCGATCAAATGTTCAAGGACGTCGGCAAGGACGCCAAGGTGGGCTACGTGAACGTTGCCGGCGTTGCCCCGCTTGACCGCCGAAACGTGGTCTGGAATAAGGCCGTTCAGAACAACGGGTGGCACCAGCTATTCAAGACTGGCGCCTTCACCAACTCCAGCGCCACCGACAGCGCTCCGATGGTGACGGCCGCAGTGCAGGCGAACAAGGACATCAAGGCCATCTACGCTCCGTACGATGAATTCACCAAGGGCACGCTCACTGGTCTTAACCAGGTCCCGGGAACAGAGGGCGTCAAGGTTTACGGCGCCGACATCTCCAACGCCGACATTGAACTGATGAAGGCGCCGAACAGTCGGTGGGTTGCCACGGGCGCGACGGACCCGAACGCGATCGGCGCAGCAGTCTTCCGCACCCTTGCGCTCCGCATGGCGGGCGAGGTCGAGGAGGGGGAACTCGTCGAGTTCCCGCCGGTGCTTGTCACCCAGCAGATGCTGCGCGACAAGAACATCGGGAACATGACCGACCTGCGCAAGGCTGAGCCCACCCTGAATATCAGCAAGACGTCGTCGGCCGACTGGATCCCGGCAGTCTCGTTCTAACATGCGGTGCGCGCGGCGGCGAATCCGTTAGCGCGCACCCGTGGACGGGACCGTCCAACTGTGCGAGGCATGTCCAAGTGAACCCGAAACACGCCGGGAAGGAGATACGCAATTAGCGCGAACGCCGCAACACCCAGTCCGGTACTACAGTTGGCTGGCCTAACCAAGTCCTTTGGAAGCAACGAGGTGCTCAAGGGCATCGACCTAGCGTTGCACCGTGGACGCGTCACCGCGTTGCTTGGCGCCAACGGTGCCGGCAAATCCACGCTGATCAAGGTCCTTGCTGGCGTCCACCAGCCCAGCGCGGGGCAGATCCTCGTCGACGGCGACGAGACACGCTTCGAGACGCCGATGGCAGCCGCTCGTGCCGGGGTACGAACTGTGCATCAGCGCATCGACGACAGCATCGTCCCGGGGCTCACCGTGGCCGAGAACCTGCTCTTCGAGAAGATCGCACTGGGTGAGACCAGTCGCATCGCCTCCCTGCGATCGCTGCTACCCAAGGCCCGGCAGATCGCCGATGCCCTCGACCTCGGTTGGTCGGATCAGATGCTGCGCAAAGATGTCTTCGAGCTCAGCATTGCGGACTGCCAGCTCTTGTTGCTCGCCCGCGCGCTCGCAGAGACGCCCGGGGTGCTCATTCTCGACGAGCCGACCTCGACGCTTTCTGCGGCGGAAGCCGAACGGATCTTCGCGCTCGTGAGCCGGCTGCGTTCGGAAGGGGTAGCGATCCTCTACGTCTCGCACCGACTCGGCGAAGTGAACGCGCTCGCTGACGATGTAGCGGTGCTGCGCGATGGGAGGGTCGTCGATCATCAGGTGAAGCCGTTTTCGCTCGACCGCGCGGTTACGGCCATGTTGTCCCAGCCCCTGATTTCAGAGCCGTCGCCCTCCGGTACGCTGAGCGGGACCGAGGTTGCGGTGACCATCCGCGGACTTAGGGTCTTCGACGAATCCCCGCCGCTCGACCTCGACCTGCACTATGGCGAGGTGACAGGCATCGTCGGGCTGATCGGAGCGGGGAAGACCGAGTTCCTCGAGTCCCTGTTCGGCGCCCGCACCCTTTCGAGCCCTGGGACGGTGACTGTCGACGCGGACGGGTACGCACCGCGCAGCCCGAAGGACGCGATCCGCCGCGGCGTTCATCTCGTTCCGGAGGACCGCGCGGCCCAAGGGATGCTGCCCGGCTGGAGCATCGCTCGCACGCTGTCGCTGCCGTTCCTCACCCGACACACGACCCACGGCGTGCTGAACAGGGCGCACGAGAGCGCCACAGCCCGGCGCACGATCGAAGACTTCTCGATCGTGGCCAACGGACCCGACCAGCCCGTCGACGCACTCTCGGGCGGCAACCAACAGAAGGTGATGGTCGCTCGGTGGATGCAGATCGCTCCGCGAGTGCTGCTGCTCGACGAGCCGTTCCGCGGCGTCGACATCGGAGCTCGACGGCAGATCGCCCGCCGCGCGTCATACCAGGCAGGCGAGGGCGCGTGCATAGTGGTCGCGACGAGCGATGTCGACGAACTGCGTGAGATCGCCGACCGCGTACTTGTCATGGTCGAGGGACGCATCGTCCTGGACGCACGCGCGCATGAAGTAAGCAATGAAGCAATCGTCTCAAGCATGGCGGAGGTGGCCTGACATGGCCGACATCACATTCATGGCGGGTAGCGCAACCGATCGGGCGCGCGACATCATCGTCAAATACGGGTTCATCGCTATAACCGTCCTGTTGTTCGCCTTCTTTGCACTGACACAGCCGCAATTCGCCCAGGTGGGCCCCATCTTCTCGATGCTGAAATACGCGTCCGTCACAGCGATTCTGGGTTTGGCGGTGATGTTCAGCATGATCGTCGGCGGCCTTGACCTATCCATCGGCTCCGTGGCCGGCCTAGCGGTCCAACTCGCGGCGATGTCGATGGTCTTCTACAACCTCACCGGAGTGACTGCCGTGGGGGCGGCGCTGTTGGGAGGCTTGGTAGTCGGCGTCATCAACGCCACTCTGATCGTCGTCTGCAAGATCCCCGACCTGCTCGCGACGCTGGGCATGATGTTCGTCGTGCAGGGAGGCAAGCTCATCCTGGTGGCGGGACAATCCATTTCGTCTGGGATGATCCTGTCAGACGGCTCAACCGCGCCCGGCAAATTCGACCCTGGCTTCATCCTCATCGACCGCGGCGCTATCGGCCCCATCTCCGTGCCCGTCATCATCATGACGGTGCTCGTGGTCGCCGCTTGGTTCACCCTTACCCGCACAAGCTGGGGCCGCATGCTCTACGCGATCGGTGCGAACCCGGAGGCTGCCCGCCTTTCGGGAATCCGCGTCGGTCTACACAGGGGTCTCGCGTACGTGATCTCGTCACTACTGGCCTCCGTCGCCGGGGTGATCCTGGTCGCCCGGCTTGGCCAGGGTGACGTCAACGCCGGATCGTCCAGCCTCCTCGAGGCCGTCGCCGTTGCGCTGGTGGGCACGTCGGTGCTCGGTCTCAACAAGCCCAACCCCTGGGGGACAGCACTCGGCGCCGTGCTGATGGCCATCGTGCTCACGGGCCTCACAATGTTCGGCTTCCAGTACTACCAGCAGGACACCGCGAAGGGCATCGTGCTGATCATCGCGCTGCTATTCTCGTTCACCCTCTCGCGCAAGAAATCGCGCTACGTCCCCGCGACCTGACCGTCGCGTAGTCAGAGGAGCCACATCATGAGTACTATCCACGACACCACCTACACTTTCCTCACCGCCGACAACATCGTCGACTACGTCGCCGCTCGACCCGCGCTCGCTGCCAGGGTGGACCCCGGAGCGATCGAACTCGTGGAGGAGATCGGTGACGGGAACCTCAACCTCGTTTTCAGGGTGCGCGACCGTAAGGGGTCGAGCCTCATCCTCAAACAGGCGCTGCCGTACGTGCGGATGACGGGGGAGGGCTGGCCGATGACCCCGGAACGGGCGCGCCACGAGGCGGAATCGCTGAAGGTTCACCACGACGCAGCACCGGACCTTGTCGTCGAAACCCTGCTCTACGACGACGAGAACTACGTTCTCGCACTGGAAGACCTCGGTGACCACACCGTGTGGCGAACGGCTCTCAACCAGGGGCTCCGCCACGAAGGCGCGGCGGCCGCAACCGGTCGGTACGTCGCCGCGGTCGCGATTGACTGCTCAGTGCTCGGACAAGACAGAACGGTGGTTGCGGAGCAAATCGCCCGGCACCAGAACCCCGAGCTGTGCACGATTACGGAAGACCTCGTCTTCACCGAGCCCAGCTTTGACGCGGGTCGCAACTCCGTCCTTCCCGGCAACGAATCGGATGCGATCGCACTCGCAGCAGACCCAGCCTTCCGAGCCGCGATGGGGGAAGCGAAGTGGCGGTTCATGACACGGGCTGAAACACTCATCCACGGCGACCTCCATACCGGTTCCATCATGGTGCGCGGTACATCCGGAGCGGTCGAGTCACTGAAGGTATTCGACTCCGAGTTCGCCTTCTACGGTCCCATCGCCTTTGACCTCGGCCAGCTCTACGCCAACTACACTTTCGCCGCGGCCAGAGCGATCGCGGTTAGCGACGAGCGACAGGCCCGCTGGTGCCTAAACCTCCCCACCGAGACTTGGGCCGCCTTCGCCGGTGAACTGCGCGCCAGGATTGACGCCGGCCACAGTCGAGCCCTTTGGGACCGAGTCTTCATCGATCAGCGTCTCGGGCAGCTTGAGCGGGAAACCTGGCTGTTCGCGGCCGCCGAGCTTGCGCGCCGCACCGTGGGTGCCGCAAAGGTTAGCGATATCGAGACGTTGCCGCCAGCGCAGAGGGTGGAAGCGGCCCGCGCGCTCCTGCTCGCGGCCCGTGCCGTGGCCGCCAAGTGGGACACACCGCACGAGTTGGCAGATTGGGCCGCGACCGTGCTCCCGCTACTAAAAACGCGCTAATTCAAAGGCGATTTTTGGTGGGGCTGGATCTCGAATAGAGCCCCGTCGGGGCGGAATCACAAGCTGGCGCTTCGGTTGTTTAACGAGACGTCGACATCGTCGAACGGCTGTTTACAGCCCTGAGGCTGGAGAATGGCGGGCGGCGTAGGTGGTGGGAGGCTCATATCTTGCCCAAGCTGAGCAGGGCCTGCTGCTGGGGCGAAATCCGTGCGAGCGGACGTGGTATGTATCGAGACACCATTGCCAGGTGTGCCGGGACATCATTGAGGAAAGCCCTCTCCTTGGGGAGGCCGACCAGCGTTAGGGAGCAGAGATGAAGGTCGCATTTCTCGGGTTGGGCCGAATGGGACGGGCGCTCGTCGGCCACATCGCCGACGCCGGCCACGAGGTCACCGTGTGGAACCGGAGCCCCGAGCCGGTGGAGGAAACCGCGGTCAACGGGATCGCCGGCGCTGAGTCGCCGGAGGCGGCGATCGCCAGAGCCCAGGTGGTGGTCACGGTGCTGTTCGGCCCTGACGCCGTACGCGAGACGCTCATCGAACGCGCCGTCCCCTTCGATCCCGGAACGACCTGGATCGACATCACCACCGTCGCTCCCGCCGACACCGAGCTGTTCCAGGCTTGGGCGACGGCGCAAGGCATCGAGTATGTGCACTCACCTGTGATTGGCTCGCTGGCCCCGGCCCGCGCCCGCCAGCTCGGCGTACTGGTCGGCGGCTCGGAACGCGGCGTCGAGGTTGCCCTGCCCATCGTCTCGCTGTGGGCTGATCCCGAGCGTCTTCACGTGGTGCGCACGCCTGCCGTGGCGGCAGCGCGCAAGCTCGTCGCGAACCTTGCTCTGGCCACGACGATCCAGGCAGTGTCCGAAGCGCTTTCCCTCGGCGCAGCCGCTGGGCTGAGCGCCGACGACGTGTTCGACCAACTGCTCGAGAAGTCAGCGCTGCAGACGATGGTGACGATGAAAGGAGACGTCATCCGCTCTGGCGATTACGACGACGCACAGTTCTCCGTCAACGCGCTCGCCAAAGATGCAGCACTCATGGTCCGCACTTCTCGCGAGCCGATGCCGGCCCTCACCGCGGCATACGCTGCGCTCGAAGCTGTGAAGGCCCAAGGGTTGGGGGAGAGCGACTTCGCAGTGGTCGCGCGGGCGCAGCGGCGGTAGGCAACGGATGCTCGCAAGAGCGTTTTTGGTGACGCGTCACCTCTCAAGCCGGGAATAAATCTGGTCGCTCAGGTGTCACCATGAGTGAACGCTGAATCGAACAACTCAAGAGTGGGAGGAGAGTGAGATGCTGTTCGATACATTCAAGGAGCTGGATCGGATCGGCTCGACGTTCTTCTCGGAGATTCCCGGAATGACGCTCAGTTCGGCCCCCGTGAATCTCTACCGGGAGGACGACCGCTACGTGGTTGAAGCCGACCTTCCCGGGTTCGATCCCGCGTCGATCGACGTGTCGGCGGAGTCGGGGATGCTGACGATCCGCGCCGAGCGCGACATGGAGTCGGAGGACCGCGGCGAGCGCTGGTTGGTGCGCGAGCGCGGCTCGGCACAGGTCGTGCGCCAGCTCGCACTGGGCGACGACATCGACCTGGACGCGATCGCGGCCGACTATCGGGACGGCGTGCTGAAGGTCACGCTTCCGGTGAGGGCCGATGTGCTCCCGCGGAAGGTCTCGGTCGCGGTCGGGTCGTCCTCCGATTCGTCCCGCAAGGGGATCGGGACCGGCGAATCGGCGACGGCGACGCGTGAGGCCGACCCAAAAGCCCAGCCCGCGCATTCGGTCGCTTCCTGACCCGGTTGCAGTCTGGGGCCCGCAAGGGCCCCGGACACCGGCTGCGCGGGAACATACCCATTCGTCGTCACTCCCGCGGGAAGGCGAGGGTCTCGTGATGGATGCCTTCGAACTGCTGGAGTCAACGAGCACCATCGCACCCGCTGACACGCTAGAACCGGTCACGGGCGACATCGCCCACGTGCGGGACCTCTACCGAAGTGCTCCGCCCATGGACGGCACTCGTGTCTCCACCGGCCTGCAGCCCGGCACCGCGGCGCCCGAGTTCGCCCTTCCCATGGCTGACGGAAGCGTTGTGCGGCTGTCGGAGTTGCGCGGATCACCGGTGGCGCTGGTGTTCTACCCGCTGGACTGGAGTCCCGGGTGCAGTGTGCAGCTGGAGTTGTACCAACAGGAGTATGACGAATTCGCCTCACGCGGCATCCGTCTCTTAGGCATCTCGGTGGACTCGATCTACAGCCACGGAGCCTGGGCCGCCGTCAGGGGCATTCAGTACCCCCTGCTCAGCGACTTCCAGCCGCGCGGAGCCACCGCTCGCGATTACAACGTGTGGCGCCCTGACGACGGGCACAGCGAGCGGGCCCTCTACCTGATCGACGCCGACGGGATCATCCGCTGGACGTACGTCTCGGAGCGGCTGAAGGAACTGCCGGACTTCGACGAACTGGTGGCGGCCCTCGACCTCGTGGCCGCGACGACAGCAATACCAAGAGGCGAAGAGAAGCACGCAGAGGGCACGCATCACAGCGAGAGCAAGGAGGAAAAACGATGACGATTTTCGATGTCTATACGCCGCACCTCCAGCCGGCCGCCCGCACCGTGCCGGTGGCGATCTACGGCAACCGCTGGTGTGGGATCACGCAGCTCACCCGCCGAGCGCTGGACCGCGCGGGCGTCGACTATGACTACGTCGATCTCGACGACCACCCGTCCGTGCAGGCCCGACTGCAGTCGCTGACTCGCGGCCTCCTTCGCACGCCGGTGGTCTATATCGACGGGGACTGGCTGATGGCGCCCAGCCTGCGTGAGGTGCAGGCGGTGCTGGCCCGCCACGGGGTGTGGGCATGAGTGTGGTCGCCTGCCCGGGATGCGGGACCAAGAACCGGGTTCCCCCGTCACGATCCGGGAAGGTCCGCTGTGCCAGCTGCCATACGGACCTGCCCTGGCTCGTGGACGCCGACGACACCTCATTCGGTTCCGTCGTCAAGGAGGCCTCCCTGCCGGTTCTGGTCGATGTGTGGGCGCCGTGGTGCGGCCCGTGCCGGCAGATCGCGCCCGTCGTGGAGCAGCTGTCGCGAGATTTGGCCGGCCGGCTCAAGGTTGCGAAGGTCAACGCGGATGTCGCACCCGGCGTCTCGGGACAGCACGGCATCACCGGCATCCCGACTCTGCTGCTGTACCGGAACGGCCAGGAGGTGGACCGGTTGGTGGGTGCCGCCCCGCCGCCCCGACTGCGTGCGTGGGTGGAAGCGGCGCTCGCCGGCTGACGGCTGCCGGTTGCCCTCAGCGGGAGGGGCGCGCCACTGTCGACGAGCGCGGAATCAGCGTGGGAAGCGCCCTGGTCACCAGCAGCTTTCGCGGTGGCTACCCCCTTCTCATGCGGAGGCGGTTCGAATCCGCACCTCGCGCTCCATGCGACTCTCGTGACGTTGCCGGCCTTTGATCGCCTCGAGCTCGCGGTTCCTCGGCGGGGCATTCGTCACGAGCGAGTCGAGCATGCGCCGCGTGGCAAGCGCGATTTCATCGATGGCTCGATCGAACGCTTCGGCGTTCGCTCGGGAAGGACGGGTGGAGCCACTGACTTTTCGCACGAATTGCAGCGCCGCCTCGCGCACCTCGTCATCCGTTGTCGGCGGATCGAAGTTATGGAGTACTCGGATGTTCCGACACATGCGAGCAAGGATACGCGTGTGCATGAAGAGGAAGAAGGGTTACCTGCGGAACGAGAACCGCGCTTCAAAAACGCTGAGTACCACCCGGCGCCGAGCTTCGTGAAACGAGGAGCTGCTTCGGGACGCAGCTGCGATTCAGCCGCCGCAATCCTCCGCTGCTGAGCAGAAAAGTGGACTCCCGGGCGCGCTACTCATCCTCGTCGTCCGGGTTAAGACGCTCGCGGGTATCTTGCCGCGCCAGCACCACCGCCACCACCGCCGTGCCGATACAGATAATGCCAAGCGGGTTCGAGATGCCAATCGCAATGCCTAGCCCCGGCTCCTCGCCGCCCGTCAAAATCGTCTGCCAGCCCAGATCCGTGATGTCCGGAATCATCAGCCCCAGCAGGATGCCGCACGCCCACGAAAAGCACACCATCAGAATCGTCGCCGGCCGCGTCGTGCGGCCCAACCGTGCCGTGCGCATGATCGCTCGGCCCGCGAAAAAGTGCAGTGCGCCGATCGCGAAGCCCAGGGTCGGAACGAACAGCGGCGTCAACCCACCCGCGACACCGAACGGGATGCGACCCAACGACACCCACAGTGCGACCAGGAAGCCCACCACGATGTCAGCGAGGCCGAACACGCCAAATCTGCTCGCCGGGACCTTCGCAGCGTCGGCTTCAGGCGCGGTCATGAAAGGCTCCAATCGGGCGTGGGCATTGGCACCCCAACGTAGCCAAAACATGGTGTCAGGTAAAAATGGTGTCAGGGGTGCTGGGCCAGAGTTCACCGAGTCGGGCGCTAGCGCGCAGAGCTGAGCCTTTATCACGATTCGGTTGCCCCCGGAACCACTTGAGTCCTAGCATGTCGATCACACGGATCGATTGGGAGGCCACGGTGGGCGTTTCAACACTGAAAGAGATCGTTGACCGGGCTTTTGCTGAACGGTACGGCGTGCCGGCGATCAACGTCGTGAACGACCTCACCATGGAAGCCGTGCTCGCCGGTGCCGTCGAAGCGCGCTCGCCCGTCATCGTGCAGACCTCCGTGAAGACGGTGAAGTCGATCGGCTCGCGGGTGCTGTTCGCCATGTGGGAATCGATGACCGCCGGCATCGACGTGCCCGTCGCCCTGCACCTCGACCATTGCCCTGACCGCGACGTCATCACCGAATGCCTCGAGCGCGGGTGGAACTCGGTGCTCTTCGACGCATCCGTTCTGCCGGTGGAGGAGAACCAGCGGCAGACCATCGAAGTGGTGAAGCAGGCCAGGGAGTACGGCGCCGACGTGGAGGGCGAGATCGAAGCCATCACCGGCGTCGAAGACGGCATCGGGTCGCACCAGGAAGCGGCCCGGCAGACCCTCGAGGTGTCGCTGCGATTCATCGAAGCGACCGGTGTCGACGTCTTCGCCCCGGCGATCGGCAACGCGCACGGGGTGTACAAGCGGGAACCTGTGCTCGACTTCCAGCGCGTCAGCGACATCGTCGAGGCCCACCCCATCCCGATCGCGCTCCACGGCGGCAGCGGCCTCACCGACGCGCAGTTCGCCGACCTCATCGCCCGCGGCTGCGCCAAGGTCAACATCTCGACCGCACTCAAGATCACCTACATGAAGTCGAACCTGGAGTTCTTGAAAGACGCCGAAGCCCGCGACAAGTGGGACCCGCCCTCCCTCTTCACTCACGTGCGGAGCGACATCGTTGCGCTGACCCGCGGACTTGCCGAGCAGTTCGGCAGCGCAGGCAAGGCCTGAGACCATGCCGGCGCTCATCTTCGACTGTGACGGGGTGCTTGCCGACACCGAGCGGGACGGCCACCTTCCCGCCTTCAACCAGACCTTCAAAGAGTTCGCGGTTCCCGTGCACTGGAGCGACACCGACTACGCCGAGAAGGTGAAGATCGGCGGCGGCAAGGAACGCATGGCGAGCATCCTCACCCCGGAGCTCGCCGCTGAAATCGGGTTGAGCGATGACCCCGCTGACTGGTCCGACACCATCGCACAGTGGCATAAACGCAAGACGGCGATCTACACCGAACGCGTCGCAGCCGGTGTGATGCCGGCCCGTCCCGGAATCCTTCGAATCACAACGGATGCCGCCGGGGCGGGTTGGACGCTGGCCGTCGCGTCGACGTCGGCCGAGGCATCCGTTCGCGCGGTACTGGAGCACGCGGTGGGGGAGGAGCTCGCGAGCCGCTTCGCTGTCTTCGCCGGCGATGTGGTTCCGGCGAAGAAGCCGGCACCCGATATCTACCTGCACGCTCTTCGAGAGCTCGCGCTCGATCCGGACCAGGCGGTGGTGATCGAGGACAGCGCCAACGGCTTGCAGGCTGCGCTCGCCGCAGGCCTCCGCACGCTCGTCACCGTGAGCAGCTACACGGCCGAGGAGGACTTCTCGGGTGCATCGCTCGTGGTGTCGTCCCTCGGTGACCCCGACGCCGCCCCGATCACGGTCGTGTCCAACCCGCTCGGCCTGGAGACCGGGCCCTACGTGCGTTTGTCCGACATTGAGAGCATTCTCACCAGCCCGAATCAGGAGATCCGATGACCGAGACCAGCCTCGCCGACACAGAATTCGTGGTGCACTCGATCGCACAGACCGCCGTGGACAACGAGCGCGAGTTCGGTGACCTCGATGCCGTCGTCGGCGATGGCGACTTCGGTTACTCCCTCGCCCGCGGGTTCGAGATCGTGCTCCACGACTGGGACAGCTTCGACCGCAGCACCCCGTCGGCCTTCCTCCAGAAGATCGCGATGGTCATCAGCAGTCGCATCGGCGGCACTTCCGGCCCCATCTGGGGAACCGCGTTTCTCCGCGCATCGACCGCGATCAGGGGCAAGGAAGAGCTGAGCGGCCAGGACGTCGTCGCCATGCTGCGGGCAGCGATCGAGGGCATCAAGGCGCGGGGCAACGCAGACGTCGGCGACAAGACCCTTCTCGACGCCCTGGTTCCGGCAACGGATGCGCTCGAAGCCCAGATCGCCGCGGGCACCGATGCCGCCGGCATCCTCAGCACCATGGCCGCGGTCGCCAGGGAGCGGGCCGACGCGACGACGAGCATGATCGCGAAGCGGGGGCGCGCGAGCTACACCGGGGAGCGCAGCATCGGGTCGCCGGATCCCGGCGCGGTGGCGGTGGCGGTGATCCTCGAAAGACTGCGCGCCGAATGGTCGGCGCGCTGATGGAAAGCAATGGAGCTGGATAAATGAAGAAGTTCGTCAACGACCCGAAGCAGTACGTCCCGGAGATGCTGAACGGCATCGCCCTGGCCAACCCCGACACCCTGAAGTACGTTCCGGAATACAACCTCATCATGCGCGCCGATGCGCCGAACCCCGACAAGGTCTCCATCGTGCAGGGATCCGGATCCGGACACGAGCCCGCCCACGTGATGGTGGTCGGGAAGGGCATGCTCGATGCGGCCTGCCCCGGCGATGTGTTCGCGGCACCCCCGATGGATTACGTCTATGAAACGACGAAGCTCGTCGCTTCTCCGAAGGGCGTGCTGCTGCTCGTGAACAACTACACGGGCGACAAGATGGCGTTCGAGATGGCGCAGGAGATGAGCGAAGCCGACGGCATCAAGGTCAAGACGCTCTTCATCGACGATGACGTGTCCGTGCAGGACTCCACGTACACGGTCGGCCGTCGCGGCGTCGCGGGCAACTTCTTCGTCATCAAGGCCGTTGGCGCGGCCTCGGAAGCGGGGGCGGACCTTGAGGAGTGCATCCGCATCGGGGAGAAGGTCAACAGCGTCACCCGCACCATGGGCATGGCGCTCACCTCGTGCACCCCGCCGGCCAAGGGGTCGCCGCTGTTCGAGCTCGGCGAAGACGAGATGGAGATGGGCGTCGGCATCCACGGTGAGCCGGGGCGGCGGCGGGCGAAGCTGGCCAGCGCGAACGAGATCGTCGACGAACTGCTCGAAGCGGTGGTGAATGATCTCCCGTACGAGTCCGGTGACCGGGTCGCCCTGATGATCAACGGGCTCGGCGGAACTCCGATCAGCGAGCTGTACATCCTCTACGGGCGCGCCCACCAGCAGCTCGCAGACCGCGGCATCACCGTGGGCCGCAGCTACGTCGGCGAGTATTGCACGTCGCTCGACATGGCCGGGGCGTCGCTGACGCTCGTGAAACTCGACGATGAGATCGAACGGCTCCTGCAGGCTCCCGCAGACGTGGCCATGAGAATCTTCTGACCGCCCGTGGAGCCGCTCGCCGGGGCTTGCCGGTTCGGGAACCACTATCGCTTTGCAGCGTAACGATATATCGTCGAGTATCGTTCGTCATTCAAGGAGGACATCATGGGCGGTTCATTCCCGACCGGCGGCTTCGGCGCCGGGCACCACACTGAGGGCATGTGGCAGGCGTTCGACCAGCTGCGCTCCCAGTTCGAGAAGCGCGGCGGCCCGCGCATGGGCAAGGGTGACGTGCGCGCTGCCGTGCTTGCCCTCCTCGCCGAGAGGCCGATGCACGGCTACCAGATCATCCGCGAGATCGAGGAGCGCAGTGGCGGCAGCTGGAAGCCGAGCGCCGGCTCGGTCTACCCCACACTGCAGTTGCTCGCCGATGAAGGGCTGATCAGCGCCGAGGAGTCGAACGGACGCAAGACGTACTCGTTGACCGAGGCGGGCCGCGAGGAGGTCGCCGAGGCCGGCACGACGGCCCCGTGGGAGAGCGCGATCGCAAGCGAGGGGCATCCGTTCGGCCCATTGCCGAAGGCCGGCATCGCGCTCGCACAGGCGGCCGCGCAGGTGCGCCGCAGCGGCTCGCCGGAGCAGAATCAGCAGGCCGCGAACGTGCTCGACGAGGCACGTCGCAAGCTCTACTCAATCCTCGCCCAGGACTGAGCCGGGGTGTCGTCGTCCGCGCTCCGTCGAGAAGACAGGCCCGACGCCGACCTTGCGCGCGCCCGCTACCGGCGCATCCTGCGTTTCGCGGCCTGGCATCTCTCGGTGACGTGGTGGTTCGAGCTCTTCCTCCCGCGCATCGGCCTTGCCGCGGTCGCCGAGCGCACCCGGTCGAAACGCATGCTCCGCTTCGCGCAGCGGTTCCGCGAGCTCGCGGTGGACCTCGGCGGCCTCATGATCAAGGTCGGGCAGTTCATGTCGTCGCGGCTCGACGTGCTGCCGCCGGAGATCACGAAGGAGCTCGAGGGGCTGCAGGACGAGGTGCCGCCGGTACCGTTCGCCGACATTCGCCCGCTGGCCGAAGCGGAGCTCGGGCTGCCACTGGACCGGGTGTTCTCCTGGATCGATGAGACGCCGGTCGCCGCGGCATCCCTCGGGCAGGCGCACCGGGCGCGCCTCGGCCCCCTGGACGCGGCCGACACCGGGCTCGATGCCGTCGTCGTGAAGGTGCAGCGTCCGGGGATCGCCACGATCGTCGACGTCGACCTCGCGGCCCTCCGCAAGGTGGGCCGGTGGCTGAGTCGCGTGCGGGTCGTGGCTGACCGCATGGACATGCCGGCGCTCATCGAGGAGTTCGCCGTGACCAGCCTGCAGGAGATCGACTACCTGCTCGAGGCGGCAAGCGCCGAGCGCTTCGGCGAGTGCTTCGCCGGCGACGACCGGGTGGAGGTTCCCGCGGTCGTCTGGGAGCGCACCACGCGTCGGGTCCTCACGCTCGAAGACGTCACCGCGATCAAGATCACCGACACGGTGGCGTTGCGGGCAGCGGGCATCGACCCCGCCGCTGTCGCACCGGTTTTCGCCGCGGTGATGTTCGACCAGTTGTTCACCGCCGGCTTCTTTCACGCCGACCCTCACCCCGGCAACATCTTCGTCACGCCTGTCGTCGACGGCTCCGGAGAATGCCGTTGGGCGCTCACCTTCATCGACTTCGGCATGATGGGCGAGGTGCCGCCGGGAACCCGGCGCGGGCTTCGCAAGCTCATGATCGCGGCGGCCGCGCGCGACGGCGCGGGACTGGTGGATGCGATGGGCGAGGTCGGCATGCTGCTTCCGTCGGCCAACACGAACGACCTCGAGCGGGTGATGACCCAGCTCTTCGCCCGGTTCGGGGGCATGGGCTTCGCCGAGCTGCGTGACGTCGACCAGCGCGAGTTCCGCGACTTCGCGGGCGAGTTCGGCGACGTCATCCGCTCGCTGCCATTCCAGCTGCCCGAGAACTTCCTGCTCATCATTCGAGCCATGTCGCTCACCTCGGGCGTCTGCAGTGCGCTCAACCCCGCGTTCAACATCTGGGACAGCATCGAACCCTACGCGGCGCAACTGATGCGCGACGAGCGCGGCAACCTGGCGAAAGACCTCGCACACCAGGCCACGGAGCTCGCCTCCCTCGCCTGGCGTGCACCCCGGCGTCTCGACGCGCTCATCACCCGCATCGAAGAGGGGCAGCTGGCCATCGGCGTCCCACGACTTGAGCGCCGGATCGAGCGGCTGGAGCGCACCGGCCGCCGCCTCGGCGCAGGCGCCTTGTTCGCCGCACTGCTCATCGCCGGTGCCATCGTGCGAGCGGATGACCTCGTGCTCGGCTCGGTGCTCATGGTCGCGTCGGCCGTGCCCCTGCTGGTTGCACTGTTCCTGGGCGGCCGCCGGCGCTGATTCGGCGCCTTTGCGTGCTGAGGCGAGGCCACCGCGCGGCATGGGCCTGGAATACCCCGAGCGGTTCTGCGTTGTAGTCAGCGGGCCCGGCGCCGGTGAGCGAGCGCTGCATTCCCTGAATCGAGAAGGAGAACCCATGTCCACTCGCGAATTGACGATGACCGACTTCGCCGAAACGACCGCCGACGACGGCATCGTGCTCGTCGACTTCTGGGCGGCATGGTGCGGCCCCTGCCGCATGTTCGCGCCGGTGTTCGACGCGGCCTCCACGAAGCACAGCGACGTCGTCTTCGCGAAGGTCGACACCGAGGCCAACCAGGAATTGAGCGCAGCCGCCGGCATCACGTCCATTCCCACGCTGATGGCGTTCCGTGACGGCATTCTGGTGTTCCGTCAGGCGGGAGCACTGCCCGCCCCGGCGCTTGAAGAGCTCATCGAGCAGGTTCGGGGACTCGACATGGACGAAGTGCGTCGCATGGTCGCCGAGGCGCAGCAAGAGCAGACGGCCACGGCCTAGCGTCATGCCCTCAGACCGTCAGGCCCTCATGCTGGCGCCCGCCGCCGCGCACTGGTAACTTGCCCGACATGGCTATTGCAGCATCTCCGAGTGTTGTCCTCGACTGTCCTGATGCCCCTGCGCTCGCCGCCTTCTACGCCGAAGTACTCGGCTGGAAGACCACGAGCGAGGAGGGCTGGGTCGACATCCGTCCAGACGACGGCAGCACCTGCATCTCGTTCCAGCAGGTCGAGAACTACCGGGCCCCCGAGTGGCCCGGCCAGACCGTGCCACAGCAGATGCATCTCGACCTGGTCGTGCCCGATCTCGACGCCGGCGAAGCCGCCGTGCTCGACCTCGGCGCGACAAAGGCCGACGTGCAGCCGGGCACGACGTTCCGTGTCTTTCTCGATCCGGCGGGACATCCGTTCTGCCTGTGTGCCGCATGAGCGGGTCCCGAGAGAGCGAGGAAGAGCGGGTCGTCAGTGCGTCGCGCACGATCGACGCCCCCGCCGACGTCATCTTCGAACTGATCGCCGACCCGTCGCAGCAGCCCTCATGGGACGGCAACGACAACCTCGCGCACGCGGATGCCGGTCAGCGCGTGCACCACGTCGGCGACGTCTTCACCATGGTGCTCACCGGTGACGGGAAGGTGCGCGAGAACCACGTGGTGGAGTTCGACGAGGGACGGCTCATCGCGTGGATGCCGGCCGAGCCGGGCGGCCAGCCGATCGGCCAGCTCTGGCGCTGGGAACTGCAGCCTGACGGCGAGGACCGCACCATCGTGACCCACACGTACGACTGGACGAAGCTGAACGACGAGAAGCGGTTCAAGCGGGCGCGGGCCACGACGGATGCTCGCCTGCTCGCGTCGATCGACCGGCTCGCGTCGGTCGTGACCTCGCGCTGAGCTACGCCACCAGCTCGCGCACGCGCGGGATCACCTGCGTGCCGTAGAGCTCGACGCTCGCCATCAGCTGCTCGTGCGGCATCGTTCCATTCGCGTACTTGAGGTCGAAGCGGTCGAGGCCGAGCGCCTGCGCTGTCGCCGCGATGCGCTGGGCGACGGTCTCGGGCGAGCCGACGTAGAGGGAGCCGTGCTCGATCTCGTTCAGGTATTCCGCTTCGGTCACGGGCGGCCAGCCGCGTTCGGCCCCGATGCGGTCACGGTTGACCCTGAAGTGCGGCCACAGCTGCTCGCGCGCCAGCTCATCGGTGGCGGCGATGTGGCCGGGGGAGTGCGCCCCGAGCGGCATCTGCGGCACGCCGAGCTGCTCGGCCGCGCGCTTGTAGAGGTCGACGTAGGGCAGGAACCGCCGCGGGTCGCCGCCGATGATCGCGAGCATCATCGGGATGCCGGAGCGCACCGATCGCACCACCGACTCCGGGGAGCCGCCCACGCCGATCCAGGCCTTCAGGCGCCCGGACTCGGTCTTGGGGTGCACGTCCTGGTCGACCAGCGGGGTGCGGTAGCTGCCCGACCACGTGATCGGCTGCTCGGTCAGCGCGTGCACGAAGAGGTCGAGCTTCTCGGTGAAGAGCGTCTCGTAGTCGGCGAGGTCGAATCCGAACAGCGGGAAGGACTCCGTGAACGACCCGCGACCGAGGATCACTTCCGCGCGACCGTTGCTTGCGGCATCCAGTGTCGCGAACCGTTCGAACACCCTGATCGGGTCGTCTGACGACAGCACCGTGACGGCAGTCCCCAGACGGATGCGCGTGGTCTGGCCCGCGATCGCGGCCAGCACCATGTCGGGCGCCGAGATCGCGAAATCGTTCCGGTGGTGCTCCCCGATTCCGATGAAGTCGACGCCGACGCTGTCGGCGAGCACCGCCTGCGCAATCGTGTTGCGGATGACCTGGGCGTCGCTCAGCCGCTCACCGTTGCTGTCGACGGTGACGTCGCCGAAGGTGTCGAGTCCGAGTTCGAGTGCCATGGTGGTCTCCATTCGCGGTGGCAGGAAAAGTCGATGCAAACGCATCATTCGACCGGAACGGTCGATGCCTGCATGGTATTCCCCGTCGAACGGCGCGCGTCAGAGCGCGTGGGAGCGTGGGTCCGGGTCGCCTCAGGTCGGCTCGGGCTGCCCGCTGACCTAGACTCAGACGGCGGATCTGCTCATCTCATCACTGCCTGTGGGGCGTGCCAGAACAGACAAGGTTTTCACTCATGCTGCCGATCACTGAACAACAACTACGCTCATCGTTCGTCAACGCGTCACAACGCGAACGCAAGGAGCTGACGCTTCCCGATCTCAATAGCCTTCCCTGGGACGATCTCGATTACCTCGGCTGGCGAGACCAGAAGAAGCCCAATCTCGGCTACGTCGTAGCGGATGTCGACGGCACGCTTGTCGGCGTCCTCCTGCGCAAGGCGGAGGGCAGCACGCGAACCCGGCCGCAGTGCTCCTGGTGCGAAGATGTTCACCTGCCCAATGACGTTCTCTACTTCTTCGCGAAGAAGGCCGGTGCGGCGGGACGCAAAGGGGACACCCTCGGAACGCTGGTGTGCGCGGAGTTCGAGTGTTCGGCGAACGTTCGCCGGCCGATGCCCGCTCCCTACCTCGGGTTCGACGTCGAGGCCGCTCGTGTGCAGCGGATCCAGACGCTTCAGACGCACGTCGCGAACTTCCTGCGGCGCGTCTGTGAAGACAGCTGACGGATGACTCAACGCAGGCCCTGGCTCTGGTTCGTGCTGATCGGGCTCATCGCCGGGTTCCTCTCGGGGCTGTTCGGTGTCGGCGGCGGCATCCTCATTGTTCCGTTGCTGGTCGCGCTCGCGAAGTTCGGTCAGAAAAAGGCCGCAGGCACATCCCTCGCCGCGATCGTGCCGATCTCGATCGCGGGTGTCGTCAGCTACGCCGTGCACGGTGACGTCGCCTGGGTTGTCGCCCTCGTCGTGTGCGCGGGCTCGATCGTAGGCGCTCAGCTGGGCAGTCACCTCCTGCACCGCCTGCCCAAGCGGGCGGTGCAGTGGGCGTTCATCGTCTTCGTGCTGGCCATCGTCGTGTCGATGTTCTTCGTCATTCCCTCGCGCGAGGCGGAGATCCACCTCGGCGTCGGCCCGGTGATCGGCCTCGTGGCGCTCGGTCTCTTCGTCGGCATCCTGTCCGGCATCCTCGGCATCGGCGGGGGAGCGGTCATCGTGCCGATGCTGATCCTGGCGTTCGGCTCCAGCGACCTCGTCGCAAAGGGAACCTCGCTCGCCGTCATGATCCCGACTGCGCTGTCGGGCACGATCGGCAATGCGCTGCGCCGCAACGTCGACATCGGCGGAGCCGTTGCGATCGGTGTTTCGGCCGCTTTCACGACGTCCCTCGGCGCCCTGCTCGCCGGGGCGATCGACCCGCTGCTCGGCAACATCCTGTTCGCCGCGCTCCTCGTGTTCATCGCGGTGCAGATGACCGTGCGTATGCTGCGTGAGAAGCGACGCGCCGCTGTCACCTGAGGTCACATGATTCCCGCTCAATCCGCCGATATGCTGAAATGAGCTTGCTTGACCGGGGGGAATGGAGCAACGCATGACGGAATCAGACGACGACGAACCAACGCGCGCACGACCGGGTGCCCGCTCCTGAACAGCAACGTGCCGAGCGGGAGACCTCGGGATGAAATCGGCTGGCAGGCACTTCAGCGGGGAAAGACGTCCCAGGTCTTCCGGCCCAAGCGCAGCCTGTGGGTCGCGGCCTGGCTCAGCTTCTCAGCGCTCACCCTCCCGCTTTTCGCAGCACTCTACGTCCTCACCGTCCCGACCGGCCGGTGGGTTCCGTTCGCGATCGCGCACGTCGTGCTGCTCCTGCTCTTCGCCGGCATCGCCCAGAGGCTGAAGGGGGCGGGAATCGTGTTGGCGCCCGACGGAATCCGGGAACGCGAGTACCTGAGGGCGATGACGTTCACGCCGGCCACGGCGATCGCATCCGCTGTCATCGTCACGCTTCGGGACTCGTATGGCGAGCAGGTCTCCCGGCAGCTGTTTATGCTCGACGCCGAGGGGAACACCGTGCTGCGCCTGCGCGGGCAGCTGTGGTACCCGGAGGATTTCGACCGCATCGTCGAGTTCTACGCGGTGCCGGTGCGAACGGTGGAACCGGCACTCACCTGGCGCGAGTTGCGGCGCGACTTCGGCCGCAACCTCGACCCCTGGGAGCGCCACCCGGCACTCACTGTCGCGGCTCTCACGAGCGTCACGATCGTTGTCGCGCTCGCGATGTTCCTCGCCGTCAAAGTTGCGATCGCCTGACCGGGCAGAAAGCGGCGCGGGTCGCCTCGCGCGACAAGCGAGCAGACGAAGGGCGCGCCGGCAGTGACCGGCGCGCCCCACACTGCTATCCCGTCAGGATCAGCTGACCGCCTCCAGGGCGTCGACCATGCCCTCGCCGAAGAAGCCGTTCTTATCGGTCGTGCCGGTGCACTGGGTGACACCCGCCGGGCACGGCACATCGTTGGCCTGCGCGTAAAGCACATCGGCCAGGGCCAGTCCGGCGAGCTCCGGGTGCGCCGACTTCAGCAGCGCGGCCACGCCGGCCACGTGCGGCGACGCCATCGATGTGCCCGACGCGCGGGCGTAGCCGCTGCCGGTGACCGTGGAGAGGATCGACGACCCGGGCGCCGCGATGTCGATGACACCCAGACCGTAGTTCGAGAAGCTCGAGCGGGCTCCGGCCGACGTGGTCGAGGCCACCGTGACCACGCCATCGAGCTCAGCGGGGATGTCGGTGCAACCGGCGGTGAGCGTGCGCGTCACCGGAACAGTGTCGTTGGGGCTTCCCTTATCGACCGTCTTGTTGGCGAGATCGACATTCGAGTTGCCCGCTGCTGCCACGTTCAGCACGCCACGCTTCTGCGAGTACTGCACGGCCCGGTCGACCGCGGTCTTCACGGCCGCCTGGTCGGCGTCGTCGTCACACCAGAACTCCCATGGGTCGACGTAGTAGCTGTTGTTGGTGATGTCGGCACCGGTCGCCGTCGCGAACATGAAGCCGCAGATCGCGGCCTCGGGGTAGATGAACCCGTCGTCGTTCACGACCTTGACCGATCCCAGCCGCACATTGGGCGCCACGCCCGTGATGCCCACGCCGTTCCGAGCGGCCGCGATCGTGCCGGCGACGTGTGTGCCGTGCCAGCTGGTCGTCGGCTGCCAGGCGTCGTAACTGGTGTCCGCAACTCCGCTCAGGCAGCCCGCCGAAGCCCCAGCGTCCACGTTCGCGGCGAGGTCGGGGTGGTCGGCCTGGATGCCGGAGTCGAGAACCGCCACCAGCACGTTGCGACTTCCATCGGTGATCTCGTGGGCGGCATCCGCGCCGATCGCTGTCATGTCCCACTGCTCGCCCTCGCGGGGGTCAGCGACGACGTCGAGCTTCTCCTCGACCCCGGCATCCTTCGTCTTGTTCTTGCCCTTCTTCAACGGATGCTTGCCGGACTCGCCGCGTGCCAGCGGGTCGCTCACGCCGAAGGTCGGGTCGCTGGGCAGCACCTCGGCCGTGCGGGTGGCGCCGACCGAGAGCACCGCCTTCTCGGTGGCCACCGAGTCAGCGAACCGGGCGTTGGCCGACTGGGCGATGACGACACCGATCTCGGCGTACGACTCGATCACGGTACCGCCGGCGGCCTTCACCGCACGCTCGACCTTGAGCGTCTGGCCGCGGTTGGCCGTGGTCGCGTTGACCGCGTAGTTCATGAGCGGCCCCGGGACCGCTTCGATCGCAGTGCCGTGGCCCGCCGGTGCTCCTGGCGCCGCCACCGCGACGCCGGGAAATAGAACGGATGCGCCCAGCGCGGCCGTCAGGGCGACGCCCGTCGCCAGGCCCCGCCTTCTCGTGGGTGAGTTGGTGAACGTTCGGGGAGTGAACATTGTGCTCCTGATCCTCTGTGGTTTTCCCGATGGTTCGGCGATGCTCACCGACCCCCGGGCGACACAGCAGTGTGCAGACCCCCGAGCGCCGGCAGTCATAGCCGACACATATCGAAGGCTAAGCAGGCGCCAAAGAAACGGCACGTCGACACTTAAGAGGACTTGTGCCCGCGGCACTATTCGCGAACAGGGATTCCACCCCAGTTCGGGCGTAGAACGAATCGCATCCGGCGGGCCGCCGGCCCCGATCCCCATAGTGTGAAGACACGTCCCTTCCGCTGACCCGGCGGCAGGGGCAGAGCGAGATCCGTATGGCGACCCGATTGCGTCAGGAGCACCCCATGAACGAGTGTTGCGCATGGTGATCACCGAGCCCGGTGGCACCACGGGCACCTCGTCGATCACGCCGGACGACCCTGTCACCAGAGCCGGCACCGCTCTCGTGCCGGTCGGGGAATTCGGGCCCTTCGACGCCCTCGCCGACCGCGCCCATCAGCTCTACCTGATGGGGTACTCGGAGCGGGCCGTTGACGGCTGCCGGGCGTGGAAGGGCGCTGTGCGTAGCGCCGGCGACAGCATGACGACGCGCTTCCTGTGCTACATCGAGGGCGTCGCCCTGCAGGAGCTGGGTCGCTACCACGAGGCCGTGACCGTGGCGATGGACCTCCTCCTCGACCTCGAAGAAGACCAGCCTGACCCGATGTGGCGGGCAAAAGCGCTGGCGCTGCTGGCTGAATCGTCGGTGCGCGCGGGGGAGATCGGCCGAGCAATGGACGCTCTGGCTGAGGCGAGCTGGCTCGTCTCGGTCGGCGAGAACGCCAGCTACGGCCACCTGTCCGCCAGCACCGCGGTTGCGGTGGCCCTGCGCGCGGCCTTCCTGTTCGAGCAGGCGGACGAGCTCATGGCGGCCATCCGGCTCGGTGAGGACGTCGACATCGACCTCCTGGTGGTGCAGGAGCGCGCCTTGCTCTCCGCCTTCTGGGCAACGACGCTGCTTCTTGTCGGGAGGGAGGCCGAAGCGCGCACCCGTCTGGTGCGCTGCGCAGAGCAGGGCCTGCTGATGGGCAGGATCGCAACGCTCGCGGGTAACCAGGACATGATCGCGCGCGCGGCCGTCTTCGAGGCGTACGCGCTCGGTCGGCTCGGATACACCGACCTCGCCGCGGCTCGCGTCAACGCGGTGATGGGGTTCTTCCCGCTGCGGGACGACCTCGTCGAGACGCATCTCGCCCGCCTGGTCCTCGGCAAGGCAGCCACGGAATCGGGCGACTTCGCGGCCGCGAGGCACCACCTCACCGCAGCGACCGTGACGGCCGAACGTGCCAACCGCGACACCTGGAGCGCGGCGGCGATCGAGGCGCTGGCCGACCTGGAAACCGCCGAGCACGGAGCTCACGCCGGCGTCGACCTGTGGAAGCGCCTGGCCCGCGAGGCTCTGGAGCGGGTATGGCTTGAGCGTGACGGGCGCTTCACCGCGTTGCAGACCCACAACCAGGTGCGCGCACTCACGGCCGAGACCAGCCGCATGGGGCGGGCGGCCCTGCTCGACCCGCTCACCGGCCTCGGCAACCGTCACATGATGACCAACGCCATGGAGAACAAGGGCGACACGTTCTCTGCGGTGTTCGTCGACGTCGACGAGTTCAAGCAGGTCAATGACCGGTTCTCGCACGACGTCGGCGACGAGGTGCTGCGGCGTATCGCCGTGCTGCTCCGCACGCATTGCCGCGCCGACGACATCGCTGTGCGTTACGGCGGCGACGAGTTCGTGCTTCTCGTCTTCGGCGACGGCGACGTCGCCCGCGACGTCGCGACCCGCTTCCACACCGCCGTGCGCAAGGCGCCGTGGGATCAGGTTGCGCGGGGGCTGTCCGTGACGGTTTCGGTCGGCGTCGGCCACGCCGCGCCCGACCATGGGGCGATTGCCGCTGCCGATGCCGCCCTGTACGCCGCAAAGGGCGCCGGCCGGAACTGCGTCGTCGCCGCCTGACGCCCGAGCGGCTCTTGCCGTCTCCTCAACCCGATCTTGCTCTACGCGCGGTCGGTCAGGCTGCCGTCTCGCCCAAGCTCCAGAACGCGGTCGAGGCCCAGGCGCTCCAGGAAGGCGTCATCGTGGCTCACGATGAGGAGCGCCCCGCGGTAGTCACAAAGCGCGTCGACCAGCTGGTTGACGGTGCTGATATCGAGGTTGTTCGTCGGCTCGTCGAGCACGAGAAGCTGCGCGGGTGGGTCGGCGAGAAGCAGGCGCGCCAGACAGACGCGGAAGCGCTGGCCGCCGGAGAGGGTCGAGACCGCACGGGTCACGGTGTCGCCCCGCAACAGCAGCCGGGCGAGTTCGTTGCGGATCTCGCCGGGTGAGAGAGCGGATGCCACGCTCTGCACGTTCTCGAGCGCACTCGCGTTCTCGTCGAGCCCGTCGAGGCGCTGCGGGAGATAGCCGACCCGATCGACGAAGGCAGCCGCACCGGCGCATCCGTCACGCGCGACACGACCGAGCACGAGGTCTTCGACCAGGGTCGTCTTACCGGCGCCGTTGGCGCCGACGAGGGCGACACGTTCTGGGCCCTGGATGACGAGCGCCCGGTTCGTCCCGCGCAGTTCGGCGATGCGTCGGCTCCGCGGCACGGCGGGGTCGGGAAGCGTCAGATGGATGTGTTCGTCGTCGCGCACCCGGGCATCTGCGGCGTCGACGGCCGCCTGAGCGGACCGGGCGCGCGCGTCCAGGCCGGTGCGCATCACGCCTGCTGAGGCTTGCGCCTTGCGCGCCAGGGTGCCGGCGACGATCTTCGGCAGGCCCCCACCCAGCTGTGCCTTCCGCCCGGTGCGCTCCCGGTGCGCCAGTTTTGTCTCCGCCTCCACCCGTTGCCGTTTCTCGGCCTTCAGAGTCTGTTCCGCGGTGCGCGCCGCCTGGATGGCAGCATCCTGCTCTGTTTCACGGTGCGCCCGCCAGGCGCTGTACGGGCCGCCGAAGAGGCTGAGTTCACCGGCGTGCAATTCTGCGGTCTGGTCCATCCGCTCAAGGAGTTGCGTGTCGTGGCTGACGATCACCAGGGTGCCCGGCCAGGCGTCGATAAGGGTGGCGAGCTGCCCCCGCGCCTCGCGGGCGAGGTTGTTCGTCGGCTCGTCGAGCAGGGTGATCGGTGTGCGACGGAGGCGGAGTCCGGCAACAGCGATCAGCATCGCCTCGCCGCCGGAGAGGGCGCCCACGGGCCGATCGAGGTCGCGTGAACCGAAGCCGATCCCGTGAAGCGCCTCGTCGACGCGGGTCCCGATGTCCCAGTCGTCGCCGACGGCCTCGAAGTTGCGCTCGTGCGCGTCGCCGCCCTCGATTGCGCGAAGCGCGGCGAGGGTGCTGCGGATGCCGAGAAGATCGGCGACAGAGGCGTCGTGGGTGAGCGTCAGCGTCTGGGGCAGGTAGCCGACCTCACCGACCGTGGTGAGCTGGCCGGATGTCGGAGTGAGAACGCCCGCGATGAGGCGCAGCAGCGTGGACTTGCCCGCGCCGTTGTCTCCGATTAGCCCCGTTCGGCCGGGGGTGAAACTGCCCGAGAGCCCGGAGAGCGCGACGGTGCCGTCAGGCCATTCGAGGGTGAGGTCGGCGAACGTGATGGTGGATCTGGTGGAGGACATGCTTCTTCCTGTGCCCGTCTGGGCGGTTCATCGTGGGGGAACCCCGATCCGCGCTGCGGAGAATGGGGCGGGCCGCTGGGAGCAGCGGCTAGAGCCGGTCGACCTCGATGAGCATGCACCCATCCTAATGTTCCGCTGGAAAGCGGGGCGACTCTTGCGCCCGTTCGCACTCGCGGCCGTAAAATGAGGGCGGCAACGGTGCCCGAGCGGGAGTCAATCATGCAGACGATCACGCCCAACATCTGGTTCAACGGCGACGCCGCAGAAGCAGCGGACTTCTACGCCGGCGCGTTCCCGCACGGGCGGGTTGTCTCGACGACGCACTACCCGACGGAGGGGCTCCCCGACTTCCAGCGCGAGATGGCGGGCAAGCCCTTGACGGTCGATGTCGATCTGGGCGGCTTCCTCATCACCTGCGTGAACGCAGGCCCGGAGTTTCCGGTCAACCCGGCGATCTCCTTCATGCTGAACTTCGACCCGGCATCCGATGACGACGCCCGGGGGAGCCTCGACCGGCTGTGGGCGGTGCTCGCCGACGGCGGCCTGGTGCGGATCCCGCTCGGCGAGTACCCGTACAGCAGTCGATACGGCTGGGTGCAGGACCGTTACGGGGTGAGCTGGCAGCTGATCCTGACCAACCCCGATGGGGAGAAGCGGCCCTTCGTGATTCCGAACCTGCTGTTCAGCGGGGCCGCCCAGAACCGGGCGGCAGAAGCGCGGGAGTTCTACAGCTCGGTCTTCTCCGGCTCCCGCACCGGCACGGTTGCCGAGTACCCGGAGCAGACCGGGCCGGCACCGGCGGGTGCGGTCATGTTCTCCGACTTCACGCTCGGGGACCAGTGGTTCGCCGCGATGGACGCGGGAACCGAGCAGGACTACAGCTTCACGGAAGGTGTGTCGCTCGCGGTCATGTGCGAGAACCAGGCCGAGATCGACCGGCTCTGGGAGGCGCTGTCGAGCGTGCCGGAGGCGGAGCAGTGCGGCTGGTGCAAAGACCGGTTCGGGGTGAGCTGGCAGATCATTCCGGCAAACATGGGGGAGCTGATGTCCCGCCCCGGCGCCTACCCGAAGATGCTCGCCATGAAGAAGATCGTGACCAACGAGTTCTAGAAGCTCGCCGCACCCAGCGCTCGTGCAGCCGGCGTGGCTAGGATGGGACCGGCGCAGGCCGCTCTACGCGGCGCGCCACAGCATCCATTCGTGTATCTACCGGCTGCCGGCCTCGCCGGCGGACCACGGCGGCACCCAACCCTCCGCGCTCGCGGACGTGCACAAAGGTCATGACCGGAACCATCGCATCTACGCCCAGTCTGCTTCGGCTCGCTGGCTTTCCCTATTTTCTGATCGCCTTCATCGCTCGGCTTCCGTTCGCGATGATGGTCGTCGGCGTACTCACCCTCGTGGTGGCCGCCCGCGAGTCGATCTCGCTCGGTGGGCTCACCTCCGCCGCTGTCGGCCTCGGCACGGCCTGCTTCGGCCCGTTGCTCGGGGCGGCGTCCGACCGGTTCGGCCAGCGGCCGGTGCTCCTCGCCGTCGGCATCGCCAACGGAATCCTGCTGGCCGCCTTCGCCTGGGTCGCCTACAGCAGCCTCTCGGACCTCGCCCTGCTGGGCACCGCCTACCTGATCGGCGCAACAGCACCGCAGGTGGCCCCACTGTCACGCTCACGGCTGGTGGCCGTCATCCGCGATCGGGTGTCTCCCGATCGGCGCCGGCGGGTGCTGAACGCCACCATGGCCTACGAGTCAGCGGCCGACGAGACGGTGTTCATCATCGGCCCGTTCATCGTCGGCGTGCTCGCGTCGATCCTCGCGCCCTGGGCGCCGCTCGTGGGCGCGGCGCTCTTCACGCTGGTGTTCGTCACGGCGTTCGCGCTGCATCCGTCGGGCAGAGCCGGGCAGCATGGTTCGGGGCGAGCGGATGCCGTCGGCCCGGCCGCCGAGCTCTTCCGGCCGGCCCTCGTGGTCGTCGTCATCGGCATCCTGGGCGTCGGCCTGTTCTTCGGTGCGATGCTCACGTCGCTCACCTCCTTCATGGCTGATCGCGGCGCGCCCGAGGAGGCCGGCCTGCTCTACGGGGTGATGGGAATCGGTTCGGCGAGCTTTGCGCTCGGGGTTGCCCTGTTCCCGGAGCGCTTCACCCGGACTGCCCGCTGGTTGGTGTTCACCACCGTCATCTTCGCGGGTGCAGCGGCCCTGCTGTTCGTGACGTCGGTCGGCGGCATGGTGGCGGCGCTCGCGGTCATGGGGGTGGGCATCGGCCCCACCCTCGTCACGCAGTACAGCATCGGAGCCGACCGCAGCCCGGTGGGACGGTCGGCGACCGTCATGACTATCCTCGGTTCGGGGGTGATCGTCGGCCAGTCCATCGGCGCCGCCGTCACAGGCGAGGTTGCGCAGCGCTTCGGAACGGAGGCCGCGCTCTGGCTCCCGGTCGCGGCCGCCGGCCTCGTACTGCTGGCCGGCCTGGGCAATGCCGTACTCAGCCGCCGCCCACGCTAGGTGCGGGAGTCGGGGTGGTCGTCGCCGATGTGACCCGGCCCCGACGAGAGAACCCGCTCGACGAAGGCGCCATACTCTTCCATGTAGTGGCGCAGGAACGCCTGCATGCCTTCATCCTTGATCGCGCCGTCTGACCCGAAGACGTTCGGGTCGAATTTGATGTAGGCCTCCGGCGCATTCAGCTGCGGAGCATTGAGAAAGCTCAGCACACCGCGCATGGAGGACTGCATCACCGCCGTGCCGATGTTGCCGGTGGAGGCGCCAATGATTCCGGTGGGCTTGCGCGCGAAAGAGTTCGTGCCCCACGGGCGGGAGCCCCAGTCGATTGCGTTCTTCAACCCACCCGGAATCGAGCGGTTGTATTCGGGCGAGATGATGAGGAGACCGTCGGAGGCCTCGATCGCGTTCTTCAGTGCCCGGCCCGCCGGCGGGTAGTCCGAGTCGTAGTCCGAGCTGTAGAGCGGCAGGTCCTTGATGGGGATTTCGGTGAATTCGAGATTGCTCGGCGCGACCTTCAGCAGTGCCTTCGAGAGGATGCGGTTGATTGACGTGCTGGCAAGGCTCCCGACCAAGTATCCGATCGCATAGGTGGTCATGTGCACGCTCCTTTCAGATGAGCAGCGTCGTGAGCAGTGTCAGGTGTACCACCGTGTTGCCGGCGCGGCTAGGGCGTTTGTGCAACTGATCGCTCATGGTTTAGTGAGATCACAGCCGGAATTCGGCAATCACAGAAGGAGGATCGCAATGTTCGGACTCATCATTTCCATGATCATCATCGGCCTGATCGCGGGCTTCATCGCACGGGCGGTGGTTCCCGGCAGGCAGCACATGGGAATCCTGGCAACGATTCTTCTCGGAATCGTCGGCTCGTTCATCGGCGGTCTGCTCGGCTTCCTGATCTTCCAGCACGATGCGCAGGACGGCTTCTTCCAGCCCGCCGGCATCATCGGCTCGATCATTGGAGCCATCATTGCCCTGCTCATCTGGACGAGCATGCGCAGCCGCCGTTCGGCGAGCTGACCGTCGGCCGCTCGCCGGTCTGACTGGCCGGCGAGCGGCCCACACCAGTCACACTGACTGATGGGGCTGGCGGCATGGCTAGATGCGAGGCGGGATGGGCAATTCGTCTCCGATGGTCGGCGGATGCTCGACCAGCTCGATCGCATCCGCTTTCGTGAGATGGTCGGGGAAGTTGTAGCGGGCGAACTTCCCGGTGGGATCGTCGGTCGATGTGGGTATCGCGACGTTCGATTGCCGGAGCATGTCCTGCAGGAGCAGTGCAGCGTCTGGGCTGAGGGCGCGCTCGTGACCGTCCCCGACGCGAACCAGGGCGCGGAGACCTGAGCCGTCTCGCAGCAGCAGGTTGATCCCGCGGCGCTTCCGGGTCGGGACGACGAAGAGCTGCGCCGAGGAGATGTCTCTGTAGCGCGCCTGTCGGCGACCCACCCGGATGGTCGACGTTGCCGGGTCGAGGCGTGCCGGCGGAAACCGGACTCGGATGATGAGCCAGATGAGCGCGAGGGCGCCGACGAGTACGGCCGTCATGATCGCGATGATCCACCCGAGCGGCAGATCGCGGACGAACGGGAGCGTGAAGTTGAAGGCCGCGAGCGGCAACAGGGGGACCAGCGCCGGTGTGAGCGTGGGCGACGACGTCCACCAGGCAGGGCGTGGCAGCGTCACCTCGTCGCTATCGCCTGATGCACGTGCCATATCCGCATCGTGCCACCCGATGGGATGCGTGGGGAGGGTGCATTCGGTGATGAGAAATCAACATCGCGTCGTGCTGCCCCATGAGCACTAGGAGGAGTTGGCTCATCCTGCGCTCTGGCGGATGGGACGTGAACCCTCACAGGCCACGGAGCGCGTCGGAAGGCCTACCGCTTCTAGTCCTTACCGCGCGGAGCATCCGGATCGTCGGGCGCCTCGTCACGCCGCTCCTTCACCAATTCCTTCGTGCGGATCAGGCGCAGCGTGGTCACGAGGAGCACGCCGCCGAGGATGTTGAACAGCAGGGTGTACCAAAACCAGCCGAGCCACTGCAGGTAAGTGATATCGGATCCGGCATGGATGGCGCCGAAGATGAGCAGCGAGTCGAGTATGGAGTGGAAGAGGCCGAGCCCGGCCAGCAGGAAGCCGCCGATCACCGCGGCCACCACCTTCGCCGGATCGGATGTCGTGCCGTGCCGCATCCGCGTCATCAGTGTGATGCTGCTCCCGGCGAGCACAGCGAGGGCGATGGTCTGCAGGGAGAGGGGAGCAGTGACGTACGGCCTGGCGGCCTCCGCGATCGTGCGTTTCCATTCGGGGAAGGCCTGAACGACCAGCCACATGATGACCCAGCCGCCGACAAGGTTGGCCACCAGAGTTCCACCCCAGAGTCGGCCCAGTCGAAGGATGCTGGCTTCTTTGGCGACGACCGCGGTGATCGGCAGCAGGAAGTCCTCCGTGAACAATTCGCTGTGCCCAAGCATCAGCGCAATGAACCCGACTCCGAAGGCGAGGCCGGCCAGGAGGTGATTTCCGGTCTGGTGAAGCACGGCCAGGTAGGCCATCACACCGGTGCCGACCTCCAGCCCGCCGACGAGGCCGGTGGCGATGGTGGCGCGAAAGGTGCGGTGCAGTCGATCGGCGCCCTCTCTCACGATGCTGTCGAAGGATGCCTTCAGTTCGTCTTCGATCGCGGCATCGCTTTCGCCGAGCTCCCGCCGCCGTTCGTCGCTCATCCGACCCTCTCATCACCCCGACGGGATACGTCCGCTGCCCGGTGATACGTTGCGTTTCGCTTCCCGGTAGGCCCGAGTACCGCCAATGTACTACCACTCACAGGAGGGGCTGTTCGTCGGCTCGGGCCGTCCGTTGCGGCTACGGTGGTGCCGCTTTCGGGGCTCGCGGGGGCGCTAGCGGTGGCGGGGCTTGCGCGGCGGCCGGTTATCGCGCGTCGCCCCCGCATCGCCCGCGTCCCGGGAGTTCCGATGCCCTGGGCGACCCCGATCAGCACGGAGCTCGATGAGCTTGCCGCTAATGCGGGTGTCCCTCAGCTTGTCGAGCACATGGCTCGGGAGATCGGCAGGCAGGTCGACGAGCGAGAAGTCCGGATAGATCTGGATGGCACCGAAGTCCTCGCGACTCAGCCCGCCTTCGTTGGCGATCGCACCGACGATCTGCCGAGGCTCCACTTTCTGCCGCTTTCCCACCTCGATGCGGTACGACGTCAGTGCGCTATCGCCGGCACGGGGACGACGTTCGGGGCGATCGCTCCGATCGGGCCGACTGGTCCGGTTCCCGCGATCGCTGCGATCG
>Ga0157369_10000923_pt1 | contig 37458 bp, 23 predicted proteins | sample C25metaG_FD_113461 | JGI IMG/M metagenome (GOLD analysis project Ga0157369, IMG submission 113461) | Corn rhizosphere microbial communities from Kellogg Biological Station, Michigan, USA - C2-5 metaG | ecosystem: Host-associated > Plants > Roots > Rhizosphere > Soil | place: USA: Michigan... | reverse complement strand
ACTTCTCGGCGCTTCAGGGCACGACTTCGACGACTGAATTCAGCGCAGCCACTACAGGTTCCTGCAATACGGTTAACGGCACCGCCGCGAGCTATGCGACGACTCTGACCTTCACGCCTGCCTATGGTGGCACGCGGATTGCAACACTCAATGCGACTGAGGCCGGTGGGCCCGGCAGCATCGGGTCCGCGAATGTGACTGGATCCGCCACAGGACAACTCGCTCCTCCAACCTTCTCTCCGGTCGCGGGAACCTACCACGCTGTTCAGACAGTCAATATCTACGATCAGTCGCCGGGCGTATCGATCTACTACACGACGGACGGCTCAACACCGACGACTGGTTCCACGCTTTATTCCGGTCCAGTCACGGTCTCTTCGACAGAGACGATTAGCGCGATCGCAACCTCGAGTGCAACTGGAGTCACGAACAGCAGTGTAAGCACGGCCGTTTACACCATCACACTGCCAGCTGCGACGCCGACGTTCTCTCCTGCAGGTGGATCGTACAGCGCGGCGCAGAACGTTACGATCTCCGACGCAACCTCCGGCGCGACGATCTATTACACGACGGACGGAACGACGCCAACGACCTCGTCGAGCGTCTACAACGGAGCGATTGCAGTCTCCAAGAGTGAAGTCTTGCAGGCCATCGCAGTAGCCAGCGGGTTGCCCACAAGCAGCGTCGCAGCGGCGACTTATCTGATCAACGGCGCCACGAGCGGAACCTCGCTCAACATCCTGACGAACCAGATCTCCACATTGGGAACCTTCCAAGGTGGCGGAGCGCTGCCCGGCGGCAGCCCGGCCGGCAATGGATTCGCGGCAGATGCGTACGGAAATCTGATCACCGGCAACAGCTACGGTCACAAGATTCTGGAATTCGCTCCAGGGGCCACTTCGGCGACCGTACTCGCTTCATTTACCGGATTCAATCCTGGAGGCGTAGCTCTAGATCCGGCCGGGAACCTATACCTGTCCAACACTTATAACGGGACCATCACGAAGATCCCGGCTTCAGGTGGAACGTACGCCACGATCACTGAGCCCGGAAGCAGCACGCCTAAGTGCACCGGCAGCGATACCGCTGAGTGCAATATGCCCACCTCAATGCCGGTGAGCGGCATCGTCGCGATGGTGTTTGACGCCTCCGGCAATCTCTTCTTTACGTCAACGGCTGGAAGCTCGAATCCCAATACGGTCTATGAGTGCACCACAGCCTGCTTAATGACGGGATCTCCGGCGCCCGCAGCCATCTGGGCCGAACCGACTGCGACGGTCGCTGAGGGTTCCGCGAGCGCGAGCTGGTTCATCGGCGGAGTCGCCGTCGATCCCTGGGGCGATGTGTTTATCACCGATACCCTGATGGTCGCGGCGGCCAACACAAACTACCAGTCAACTCTGAAGGAGTTGACCTATAGCGGAGGAGCGTACAGCTCAACACCGACCACGCTGTACACACTCACCGTAGGTTCGCCCAGCGCCTACGACGACCAGTTGGATGGTGTTGCAGTCGACGCGAATGGAACGGTGTACTACACGGCACAGTATGACGGCGTCTTCGCGTTCGCGAACAATCACGGCAACGTGAACACGACCACTACGTACACGGTCTCTTCCCAGGGCGCGAAGATGCTGACGCTCGACTCGAAAGGGAATGTGTACGTGTCGACGTATTCGAATTCGGCCAGCGCGGATGTTGCGATGCAGATTGCGGTCAACAACATCAATCTGCCGAATGCCGCCGTCCCTGGTTCCTCGACTGCGAGTGTGACGACCATCCTCAATGATGGCGCGTGCTCGACGTCGCCGGTCGTTGTTTTCTCCGCCACGGAGAATGGCGCATCTTCGACCGAATTCTCGGCCAACACCACTGGAAATTGCTCGTCGACTCCGACTGGCGGAGCCTCGTTCGCCACGAACGTCACTTTCAACCCGACTGTCTCCGGGACGCATATCGGCGTACTTACAGCCGTTGACACCGTCAACGGCGGCATCGGCACGGCGAATGTGTTTGGTGTTACTGCTGGCAGCGCTGCGGCGACGCCAACCTTCTCGCCCGCGCCGGGGACTTACACCAGCGTGCAGACCGTGACGATCTCCGACACCACACCAGGAGCCACGATCTACTACACGGCCGACGGTACGACGCCAACCACCGCCTCCACCAAATACACCGGCGCCTTCACGGTCTCCTCCTCGGAGACAATTAACGCAATCGCCGTGGTGAGCGGGCTGAGCAACAGCGCCGTGGCTTCCGGGGTATACACCCTGAACCTGCCGCTGGCGCAGACACCGGTTATCTCCGTACCAACCGGCACCTACACTTCCATCCAGACGGTGAAGATCACCGACGCGACTCTGGGAGCGAAGATCTACTACACCACCGATGGCAGTATGCCGACCGCAAGCTCGACCTTCTACAAGAGCCCGCTTACGGTCTCGACCTCTCAAACACTCAATGCAGTCGCGATTGCAACGGGCTATGCTCCCAGCGTGGTGGCGACCGCTACTTACACCGTGAATCTCACCGTGACTCCGCCAGCGATCTCTCCGGCCGGCGGCACTTTCACGACAATCCAGACCGTTACGCTTACCGACGCCATACCGAATTCGACCATCTACTACACGACCGACGGTTCGACGCCGACAACAAGCTCAACGCTGTACAGCGGACCGATTCAGGTTCTGGGTTCAGAGACCATCAAGGCAATCGGCGCTGCCAGCGGCTATGCGAACAGCTCAGTAGCCTCGGCTACCTTCACGCTCAATCTGCCGGCGGCGGCGACGCCAACCATCTCTCTCGGAAGCGGCACTTACACCGTCTCGCAACCGTTCACCATTTCGGACACGACTACAGGCGCGACGATCTATTACACGATTGATGGCTCTACGCCAACGACGAGCTCAAAAGTCTACTCCGGAGCGCTGACGCTCAACGCCAGCGAGACGTTAAAGGCAATCGCAGTCGCCATCGGTTACAGTCCGAGCGCGGTAGCGTCGTCCTCCTTCACCTTCACCCCGATGTCAGCCGGATTCCAACTCTCTACAAGCCCATCTTCGCTGACGATCCCGTCGACGGCCACCTTCGGTATCTTGCAACTTACGGTGCAGCCAGTGGGAGGATTCACGGGCGCCGTGACACTTTCCTGCTCGGGGTTACCGTCCGGCGCGGCTTGTGGCTTCAGCAATTCACCAGTCAACCTCACCAATTTCAACCAACCACAGAACATAACCGTGACCATCAGCACGGGCCAGGTGGCGATTCTCCGCCGCCGTTCCAACCCTTTGATGCCCGAGGCCACTCTGGCACTGGCCCTGTGCTTCCTCGGTTTCCGCAAACGGCGCGGAATCCAGGTCATGCTGCTGGCGGTCATCAGCGTGCTGGGCGTGAGCATGCTCTCCGGCTGCGGCTCGTCCGGTCCCGGCACCTCGACCTCGACGGTAACGGTCACGGCGACAGCCGGGTCGCTTTCCAGTAAAACAACCGTCTCGGTGACGATGAATCACTAAGCCCGGTTTTCTCTCCTCCAAAGGCCTCTCTACGTTAGAGAGGCCTCACCTTGTTCTCAGAGCGACGAGCATGACGCGAAGGCCGTCCCCAACGTCTTATAGAGCACCACCGATCGGGGGATGGAACGGTGCGGGCCGGGGCCGCGTAGGGGTGCTAGGTCTTGCGACTTTGGCAGGGTCTAGTGCATCCTATGCATGAAAGTTGATAAGGACACACTAAAGATGCCAAACGAGTTTGTGAGCGTAATCCGGCCGACAGGCGAGCGAGAGGACGAAGCGCGGGTCGACGGGAGTTCCTATCCTGTTCTTCCCGTTAGGGATACTGTCCTGTTCCCCCACGCGGTCCTGCCCCTGACGGTGGGTCGCGAAAGCTCTATCCAGCTGATTCAGTCCCTCGGGGAGGAGAAGACGATCCTGGTAGTTGCCCAGCGCGACGCCCGGCAGGACGTCCCCTTAGGGGCCGATTTGCACGCCATCGGCACCAAGGCGACCGTCCATAAGGTCGTCAAAATGCCCAACCAGAGCCTTTTTGTCTTCACGGAGGGCACGGAGCGGGTAAAGCTGACCAATTTTACGCAGGTGCAGCCATTCCTCACCGCCGAGTACGAGACGATGGACGACATCGTTCCTGAGACCTCGCCAGAGCTTGAGGCGCTGCAGCGAAACGTGGTCGGCCAGTTCAGGGAGATCGTTACCTCGTCGCCTACCCTGTCGGACGACCTGCAGACGATTGCGATCAATATTGAGGAGCCATCGCGACTCTCCGACTTCATCGCCTCAAGCCTGCCATTTCTCACGACGGCCGAACGCCAGGAATTGCTCGAGACAGCAGATGTGAAAGCGCGCCTTGAGAAACTGAACAGCCATCTTGCGAAGGAAATCGAGGTCCAGCAGCTTCGCAACAAGATTCAGAATGAGGTCCAGGACGCCGTCCAGCAGTCACAGCGTGACTACTACCTCCGCGAACAGATGAAGGCCATCCAGAAGGAGCTCGGCGACACCGACGAGACCCAGAAGGACGTTCAGGAGCTTAAGGAGAAGATCGAAGCCGCGGGCATGCCTGAGGAGGTCAAGAAGGATGCCCTCAAGGAACTGAACCGCCTGAGCCGCATGAACCCGGCAGCCGCGGACTATTCTCTGACGCGCAACTACGTCGAGTGGCTTGCCGTGCTGCCATGGTCCAAGCACTCGGCCGGCGAGGTTGATATCAAGAAGGCGCAGGAGGTCCTCGACGCGGACCACTACGGTCTAAAAAAGGTGAAGGACCGGATTCTCGATTATTTGAGTGTTCGCCGTCTGAAGCCGGATATGAAGGGACCCATTCTGTGTTTTGTTGGGCCTCCGGGCGTTGGTAAGACTTCGCTGGGCCGCTCGATCGCCAGGGCGCTGGGTCGCAAGTTCTCGCGTATCTCGCTAGGCGGCATGCACGACGAAGCGGAGATCCGTGGTCACCGGCGCACCTACATCGGCGCCCTGCCAGGCCAGATCATCCAGCACCTGAAGCGCGTTGAGGTAAACGATCCGGTCTTCATGCTGGACGAGATCGACAAGCTCGGACGTGACTTCCGCGGCGATCCCGCGAGCGCGTTGCTCGAGACGCTCGATCCGGAGCAGAACAACACGTTCCGCGACAACTACCTCGACCAACCATTCGATCTAAGCCACGTGCTGTTTATTTGCACAGCCAACCAGCTGGACACGATACCTGGTCCGTTGCTCGACCGCATGGAGATCATCGAACTCACCGGTTACACCGAGGAGGAGAAGGTCAACATCGCAGAGCGCTACCTGATTCCTCGCCAGATTAAGGAAAACGGAATCGCGCCCGAGACCGTTGAGTTTCCTACCTCTAGTGTCGCTCTCATCGCGCGTCACTACACCCGCGAGGCAGGCGTCCGCAGGCTCGAACAACTCATCGGGACGGTCTGCCGCAAAACCGCGCGGCGCGTTGCTGAAGGTGCGATTGATCCGGCGAAGGGCGAGAAACTGCTAATCACGCCGGAGATCGTGCACGAGTTCCTCGGCGGAATCAAGGTGCGCGTCGACACCGAGATCGCCGAACGCACAAAGCGTCCGGGGGTTGCTGTAGGTCTCGCGTGGACGCCTGTGGGCGGCGACGTGCTCTTCATCGAGGCGAACAAGATGAAGGGTAAGGGACACTTCAGCATGACCGGCCAGCTTGGCGATGTGATGAAGGAGAGTGTGCAGGCGGCACACACGTGGATTCGCTCAAATGCGGCTTCGCTCGGGCTCGACGAGGATGTTCTGAAGGAACTCGACATCCATGTACACGTGCCGGCTGGCGCGATTCCGAAAGACGGGCCGAGCGCGGGCGTAACAATGGCCACGGCGCTTGTGAGCTTGCTGACGGACAAGCCGGTCCGTCCGCTGCTGGCCATGACCGGTGAGATTACCCTCAGCGGCAATGTCCTGCCGGTCGGTGGCATCAAGGAGAAGTTCCTTGCAGCCAAGCGCGCAGGTGTTCGCGACGTCATTCTGCCGATTGATGTGAAGAGCAATGTCGAAGAGGACCTTGCTGGAGACCAGATCGACGGCGTTACGATCCACTACGCCTCGCGCATCGAGGACGTTCTTGCTGTAGCCCTGCCACACACGCAGCAGGAATCAGTGCACGACGAAGAGGTCCGCGAAGAGGTTTTGGCGACCGTTAACTAAACCTGCTTGGGCAATTGCGAAATAGCCGAGGCGAACTTGCCTCGGCCGTTTTGTTTCTGCGATTGCAAAGCGGCGGGCATCTTGACGATATGCTGAAGACAATGATGCCTGGCGACAGACTGCTGTTAATAGATACGGTGGGTGATGCGCCAGGCGCCGTATTGACCGACGGCGGTCGGGTGCTCGCGAGCGCGGAGTTTCCACTCCGCTCCGCCTCAGCCGTGCTCACGAGCGAACTAAGGCGCATGCTCGAGTCTTACGGGATTGCTCTGCAAGACCTCAGCGGAATCGGTGTTGTGTCCGGCCCAGGTTCCTTCACTGGGGTGCGCACCGGTCTGGCGATGGCGAAGGGCCTCTGTGAGGTCGCTGTCCTGCGACTTGCAAGCGTTTCGCGCCTCGAAGTGTTGGCTGAGGCCGCAGATCTGCGCGAAGGTTTCGCCGTATTAGCCGGCGGCCGCGACTTGCTCTACGTTCGCGAGCAGAGAAGCACAGAACCCGCCCGCGAGTACCTTGCAAGTGTCGACGAGTTTGAGCACAGCGCGGCCGGCGCGCCGATCGTTGTTGCTGAGAAGAGAGTTGCTGATCTGTTGGATCGCCTCGCGCCTTTGCTGCGAGAGCTTCGTCCCATTGATCTTCTAAAGCCGGTCCAGCGCTGTCTTGCAGAAGGCGGAACGAACGTCGCTCTGGCCGACGCAAATTATGTGTTGCCGGAGAGCGAGATTTACAGCCGGCCTCGCCACACGCAAACAACAGATCCGGGCGCGCGCTGATGTCGGCTCCGCACATTATCCTCCGACCCGCCGAGGTGTCCGATCTTGACCGGTTGATCGCGTTGGCCGAAAGTTGTCCGAGTGCGCCGCGTTGGGCGCCGCAGACCTGGCAACAGGTTCTTGAATCAGGACCAGCAGGCGTGAAACGAATCGTTCTCATCGCCGAATCGGTGAACGAGTTGGTCGGCTTTGGAGTCCTCGGGATAGCGGTTGATGATGGCGAGATTGAAAGTCTCGCAGTGAATAGATTATGGCGACGCCGCGGCGTCGCCAGACGACTCTGTGAGGAGTTGCTGGGCTGGGCTCGTGCGCGCGGTGCAAGGCGGGCGTCGCTCGAGGTACGCGTATCGAATACCGGGGCGCGTGCGTTATATCAATCGCTCGGCTTTCGCGAGGTCGCAGTAAGGCGTGGGTACTATCACGATCCGGAAGAGGATGCACTCGTCATGACAACCGGCCTCTAAGCAATCCTCCTCTTGGGTGCTCAAAGAGCCTCTCTCTGACGGGTATAATCGTTTGGCTATGGTGCGTGATGGGCTATTCTACGGGCTGGCGCTGATTGTCGTCGCGGTCATCGTCTGGTACTCGACGCACATTGTCGCGTTGACGTTGATTCCGCTACTGTTGGCGGCCTTTTTCCTCTGGTTTTTCCGCGATCCCGCGCGAAAAATTCCCCAAGGCGAAGGCATCATCGTTTCACCCGCCGATGGCAAGGTTGAAGAGGCCGACTGGATTGAGACGACATCGGGCAGTCGCGTTCGCGTGACGATCTTCCTCAACGTCTTCGATGTCCATGTGAACCGCGTTCCATCCGAGGGCGTCGTTAGCCTCGTTGAGTATCGCGAGGGCCAATTCCTCAATGCTCTGAAGCCCGAGTCGGCTGTGCATAACGAGCAGACGCTGGTCACGATTGAGAACGAACGTTACAGCATCAGCTTCAAACAGATCGCGGGTCTGCTTGCACGCCGCATCGTGTGCAATCTTCAGGCAGGTCAGCGTGTCGAACGTGGACAGCGCATGGGTATGATCAAGTTCGGTTCCCGTTGCGATGTGCTCTTGCCGGCATCAGTGGATCTCCGCGTAAAGGCTGGCGATCACGTGAAAGGCGGAAGCTCGATTCTGGGTGTCGTGCCGCCTGTAGGGCAAACGGACGGGCGCGGATGAGCGCAGAGCCGGTCAGGCTTCATCCAATACGCCACGGCATGTACGTCCTGCCATCATTGTTCACGGCAGGCACCATCGCGATGGGCTACTATGCGGTGTTGCAGAGCATCCGCGGCATGGTCACGGGCTATTCTGCCTGCTTCGATCACGCTGCAGTCGCCATCATCCTTGCCGGCGTCTTCGATGGCTTGGACGGCCGCATCGCACGCCTCACCAATACATCGAGCGCCTTCGGACGCGAACTCGACTCGCTGGCCGACGTTATCACCTTCGGCGTCGCGCCCAGTCTGCTCGCGTACCTCTGGGGAGTGCGCCAGGTCGTACCATCCGGCTATCCGATCATTGAAGGGCGCCTGCAGCATATCGGCGCGGTGATTTGTTTCCTCTTTCTCATCTGTGGTGCCTGCCGTCTCGCGCGTTTTAACATCAGCATCGACCCGAAGCCCCGCAATCCCGGCCGCCCCGGCCGCAAGTATTTCGTGGGCATGCCTATACCCGCTGGTGCAGGCGTAATTGCAGCAGTCATCCACTTCGAGGCCGGGTCACCAGTTCACAATGTGTGGCTCTCCGCGGTTTGGATTGCATTGGTCGCATTCACAGGGTTCCTCATGGTCAGCAGTTGGCGATTCTGGAGCGGCAAGGAGATCGATTTCAGTTCGCGCAGACCCGGTCGTCTTCTCGTGCTGCTCATGGTTTTGCTGGCCATCATCTTCGAGTGGCACCAGTACGCGCTGATCGTACTGGCGATGATCTATCTCGTCTCGGGTGTGGCCGCGCGGCTCGCGTACTCCTGGAGTCGCCGCTCCGTAAGGGCTTCGTAGCAACGAACGGACAGGGAGAGCAACGATGGCCACGAATCATCGCGCCGTTGTCGTAGGAGCCTCGACGTTACTCGGCAAAGAATTAATCGAGGAGCTGAACACCTCTGAAACCCCTTGGGATCTTCGGCTCGCTGATACGGGTGATTCAAGCGGACAGTTGGTCGCTGGTGTCGATGAAGCGCTTGTCGTCCAACCGCTCAGCCCCGACATCTTTAACGCGCGCGACGTCGCATTCTTCGCAGCTGAACCCGAGACCACGCGAACGCACTGGAGAGAGGCGAAGGCTGCTGGCGACGCAGTCGTCGACCTGACCGCAGCGCTCGAATCCGAACCAGACGCTGTCGTTCGATCGCCATGGATTCTCGGCAGCCCAGCGCCGCCGACCAACACTCCAGTCGTCATCTCCGCGCATCCGGCTGCAGTAATGCTTGGCATCGTTGCCTCTCGTCTCGCGACCGCATTTGGTCGAGTGCATCTAGCTGCCACGGTCCTCGAGCCCGCATCGCAGCAAGGGCGCCGCGGGATGGACGAGATGCACCATCAGACGGTGAGCCTCCTCGGCTTCCATTCACTCCCGCAGGAGGTCTACGATGCGCAGGTCGCATTCAACCTGCGCATCGGCGTTGGTGAAGCTGCGAAGGTGGACATGGGCGCGATTGCGTCGACCATTCGCCGTCACCTGAAAGCAGCCGCCGGAGAGTCGATCGCGTCCAGCATCTCGTTGCAACTCGTGCAGGCGCCCGTTTTTCACGCCTACACCATGTCCGTCTATGCGCAGCTTCCGGCTAATATCGATGCCGCTGCGGTCCGGCGCGCTCTCCATGGTGGAGTAGTTCGCGTGACAAATCCCCACGAGGAAGCCCCAAGTAATCAAAGCATGGTGCAGGAACCAGAGATCGTGATCGCTCTCACCGAAGAGTCGCGCACACAGGAGAACCTGCGCGGCTTTTGGCTCTGGATTGTTGCCGACAACCTGAAGCTCGCGGCCCGCCACGCAGTGGCCTGCGCAGAGGAGTTGGCTTCGTCGCGAGCCGGCAAGGCCCAATAACTACTAGCCGCTGGTACACTCGAAGAGGTGCGCCGGGATGGCGGAACTGGCAGACGCAGCGGACTCAAAATCCGCCGATCCTTGCGATCGTGGGGGTTCGACCCCCCCTCCCGGCACCATAAAATCAATAAGATATGGGGTCAGTTGACTGGTGTTCGCGGCTTTGACAGCTTCGCCGACAGCAGTTGGGAAAATTTCATCCAAACAATCCGCAACTTCGTTGCGCAGCGCCGGGATCATGTCGGAGTAGGTGTCCATCGTCAGCTAGTAGCTCGAGTGTCCCAATGTCTCCTGGACCAGCTTCGTCAGGCACCCCCAAAGAAAGCAGCAGACTCGCGCAGGAATGGCGCAGGTCATGGAAGCCAACCTTCGGCCAGTCGGAGTTAGACGCTAGAAGCGCCAAGCAACTGGCTGCTGCTTTTTGTCAGGAACTCTTCAAACAGCGATACTCGGAGATTGTGCTCTTCAGCAACTTCTCCTCTTGGACACCCTGGTTCCGTGGCATCGCGTGGGATTGGACTGCATTTCTGTTCGACCGCAGGAAACGAATCTTCGCAATTCTCGCAACCACCGATTCCGATTAGCCAAACCCTTCGAATGATGTTTCCATCCGGTGCCGAGCGCGGTGCATTGTTGAATAGCTAAAGGAGACAGACGAGAGCATGGAAGAGTTTAGAAGACTGCAGCGGCTACCGGCGTATGTGTTCAACATAACGACGGAGTTGAAAGCAGCGGCACGCAAGCGCGGCGAAGACATTATCGACTTCGGGATGGGAAATCCTGATGGAGCGACACCGAAGCACATTGTGGACAAGCTGATTGAAGCGTCGCAGAAGACGACGACGCACCGCTATTCACTATCGAGAGGGATTCCGCGGCTGCGGCGGTCGATTTGTAATTGGTACAAGAACAGGTACGGCTTAGATCTGGATCCGGAGACTGAGGCGATTGTGACAATCGGGTCGAAGGAGGGCATTGCGCACTTGTGCCTGGCCTTGTTGGATGATGAGGACACAGTGGCGGTGCCGAATCCGAGTTATCCGATTCATATCTTTGGGCCGGTGATTGCTGGATCAAAGGTGCAGAGCATCACAGTGGATGGGATGGACCAGTTCTCGCTGTTGGAGAAGCTGGATCATGATCTGCGCAGGATGGAGCCGAGGCCGAAAATTCTAATACTGAATTTTCCGGCGAATCCCACGACCCAGTGTGTGGATTTGCCGTTCTTTGAGAAAGTGGTGGAGGTCTGCAAGGAACTGGGGATCTACCTGGTGCACGACTTGGCTTATGCGGATTTGACGTTTGATGGGTATAAGGCTCCGAGCGTGATGCAGGTTCCCGGCGCGAAGGATATTGCAGTGGAGTTCTTCACGTTGTCGAAGAGCTACAACATGCCGGGGTGGCGTGTGGGCTTCATGGTGGGGAACAAGAAGCTGGTGGCGGCGCTGGCGCGGATCAAGAGTTATTTCGACTATGGGACCTTTACACCGATCCAGGTGGCTTCGATTGCGGCGCTGGAGGGGCCGCAGGATTGTGTGCGTGAGATTGTGGAGAACTACAGATGCCGGCGCGACGTGCTGGTGCCGGGGTTGAATAAGCTTGGCTGGCCGGTCGAGATGCCGAAGGCGACGATGTTTGCGTGGGCGCGGATTCCGGAGCAGTACAGGAAGCTGGGGTCGATTGAGTTCTCGAAGAAGCTGCTGCTGGAGGCTAAGGTGGCGGTAAGCCCGGGTATTGGGTTTGGGGATCGCGGCGATGGGCATGTGCGGTTCTCACTGATTGAAAACGAGGAGAGGACGCGGCAGGCTCTACGCGGGGTCAAGCAGATGTTCAAAGCCGGTTGAGGGTTATCTTAGGGCTCATTGTTAGTCGCCGAAGGATCAGCGCGCAAACGTCCGGCGCCTGTGCGCACGATGCTCAGCACCATACAGATGATCGCTGGAACTTTGATCGCTCAGATCGCCAACTACGTACGATCTCGAGAACCGAACGTGAATGTGCATGCCAGCAATCACTTCTTGATTGGACGGAGCAGCTGCTCCACTTTTGACGATTGAGTGTTCAATGCGGATGGGATAGCTCAGGAAGGAGACGGCGCCGAGGTCCATGGCTTGCGTTCTGGCCGATTGAGTGTCGCGTGTCGCCGAATGAAAGATGATTGGGACCGAGCCGGTCTGAACGCGGCATGGAGATTCTGCGTGCCGATGTCGCCCGTATCGGCCAGGAGGTCGAAATGGAGCAAGCGGAGGAGTCGATTGATGGAAGTTCTCAAATCTGAGGCGCTCTCCGTTCGAACCTCTGAGGATCTCGTGACGGTGCGTACCTCTGTGCGCAAGATGGCGGCGGAGCTTCGCTTTGGCATCGTCGACCAGACCAAGATCGTCACTGCGGCCAGTGAGATTGCACGCAATACGACCGACTACGGGCGTGGTGGAAATCTTCGAGAGACGGATTCACGAGTGGGAATGGCATGGGACTCGGGCTCGGCGGAACGCGTCGTCTGATGGATGAGTTTGACAATGCATCCAAGCTCAATGAAGGGACGACCGTCACCATCACCGATCGTCCCCATTCAGGATTCCTCGCACTGGCTCGCCGGACGGCCAATGAACTCGCGACAGCAGCCGGTCTGGATGAACAACGCCGGTCCGCGGTCAATGTTGTCACGGTAGAGTTGGCAAATAACATTCTGCAGCATGCAAGTTCAGGCTAGTTACTTTTTCAATACCAGCAGACAACCGGCGCGTTTGACATCAGGGCCATCGATCATGGGGCCGGGATGCTGAATATAGAGCGTTGTCTCGAAGACGGCTTTAGCACCAGATCGACCCCCGGTCTCGGACTCGGCGCGGTCCGGCGCTTTCGCCACGCGTCTTGGAGCCTATTCAATGCCCGCCCGCGCCACGGTCGTGACGGCGCGCATGGCTGAGCTGAAGGCTGAACCGGACCCTTCTGTGATCTGCACTGCAATGCACGGCGAGACGCTTAGTGGCGACGGATGGGGCGTCTCGGAGGACGGGCGCAGCTTCTGCCTGGTCGAGGGCTGGGCCATGGGATGCTGGCGGCGGACGCCGCAAAGGTAGCGATTGAGATATTCCACAAACATCCGGAAGCCTCACCTGAAGCTGCTCTTGAGAAGATACACGCGGCGTTGAGGGCTACTCGGGGAGCGGCGGCGGCCGTTGTGAGAGTCAACCCTGAAGCCCGCACTCTCAATTTTGCCGGATTGGCAACATCAGCTGCGTCCTCATGCGGCACGGCAAGAGTCAAAATCTTGTCTCGCACAACGTACTCTCGGGCATCAGGTTCGCCGCGTTCAGCAATTCTCTTACCCGTACGACCGCGATGACCTTCTTCTAATGCACTCGGACGGTCTGACCTCCCAACCAAAACTCGGCATTCCTCCTTCGCTGCTATCTCGACCTCCCGACGTTATCGCGCCTCTGAGCAACTTCGAGGCCGCGATGACGCGACGCTCCTGGTGAATCGCCTTGCCTAAGATCAGCTCAACCCGGTTACTCTCGATCGCGCTTGCAGTGGAGACGGATTTCCTGCTCGCGCGTCAGCGTGCGAAACAAATCACCGAGATTCTCGGATTCGAAAATCAGGATCAGACACGGATCGCCACGGCGGTCTCTGAAATCGCCCGCAACATCTACGAGTATGCGACGAACGGCACTGTCGAGTTCCACCTTGATCGGGAAGAGGTTCCTTCCTTGCGAATCATCGTCAAGGACAAGGGAAAAGGAATCGCAAGGCTGGATGAAATCTGGGACGGAACGTTCGCGTCTGCGTCAGGAATGGGCTTGGGGATCGCGGGATCGCGGCGTCTGATGGACGATCTCAAAATCGATAGCTCTGACACCGGAACGATCGTAGTGATGCGGAAGTATCATCCCCGCCCTCAGATCATCCCGGCTCAGAAAGAAATCGCCGATCGCCTTGCCTCCCTGGGTCCGCAGGACCCGAATTCCGCTCTCCACTCGCAGAATCATGAGATGATCCGTCTTCTCAATGAGCTTCGCGAGCGCGAACGCGAACTTACTCAGCTCAATCAGGAGCTCAAGGAGACGAATCGCGGTGTCATGGTCCTGTACGCGGAACTCGAGGACCGGGCCCAGGAGTTGCAACATGCCTCCGAGATGAAATCGCGGTTCATCTCCGGTGTCACACATGAACTTCGCACACCGCTCAACTCCATTGTTTCGTTGGCTGGCCTGCTGATACGCCGAGTCGATGGAGACTTAACCGCCGAGCAAGAGAAGCAAGCGCTATTCATTCAGAGGTCAGCTCAGAATCTCACCGAGATGGTCAATGATCTTCTCGATCTGGCAAAGATCGAGGCGGGGAAGGTCACAGCACGTCCTTCGGAGTTCACGATTGCGGAGTTCTTTTCCGTATTGCGCGGCATGTTTCGTCCGATTGCAACGAATGAGAACGTGCAACTTGTTATTGAGGACAGCCCCATCGTCAGGACCCGTCTATACACGGATGAAGGCAAACTGGCGCAGATACTCCGCAACTTCATCTCCAACGCGCTCAAGTTCACCGAGCGAGGCACGGTTCATGTGAGAGCAAACCTCACTCGCGAAGGCGGCGTCCACTTTTCGGTCAGGGACACGTGCATCGGCATTGCCGAACAAAACCGGGAGCTGGTCTGGCCGGAGTGGGGTCAGGTTTAAAGTCATCAGCGGCCGCGCATAAGGGCAGTGGCCTCGGCCTCCCGCTCTCTCGTCAACTAGCAATTCTGTTGGATGACAAGACATGGCTTGAGTCCACGTTGGGCGAAAGCTCGACGTTTTATGTCGAGATTCCCACGGCAGTGAAGGCATCCGCGGTGGCTGCCGAACCGACAGAGAGCGAGGCGACGATCCTCATCATCGACGACGATGAGGTCTCGCGGCACATCCTCCGTCGCACACTCGTTACCCTGACCAGTGCCCAGCTCTTCGAAGCATCATCTCTCGTCGAGGCACGCCGCTACCTGGCCGCCAGCCGCCCGAGAATCATCTTCCTCGACATCGTTATGCCAGAGGAGAATGGTCTTGCCTTCGCGGAGGAACTGCGAGAGAACGAAGACACGGCTGACCTTCCGACCGTGCGTCAGCTCCAAACTGCTCAAACCCGAGGAAGGGGCTTACATCCAACGCCGGTCCCTCGTTTACATCAACAAGGACCAGGGCGACGCGGAAGATCAGCGTGTGGCTTTCGAGCGCGTTCTTCTGAATCTGGGCATGAGCGATCTTCACTAATCGAGAGAGGCCCGTTGATAAATCACGAAAAGCGGCCAATCCTCTACGTTGACGATACCGTTGAACAGCGTTAAGCGATGCGTCGCATTCTGGAGACCGAAGGGTTCGCCGTGCTCGAGGCAGGCACAGGGGAAGAAGCTCTCGAGCTGATGAAGCAATATCCCGCACTTGCGGTTGTCGACGTCAAACTTCCGGACATCAACGGGTACGACCTTTCCCGGAGAATGAAAGAGATATCGCCTTACCTGCAGCTGCTTCAGGTATCTGCGAGTTTCAGCGATCCCAATCTCCGAGTTTCCGGGCTGTCCGGCGGCACGGATGCTTATCTTGCGCAACCGGTGCACCCCTCAGAACTCGTCATTCTGATCCGCCGGATGCTGCGCACGGCCCAAGCCCAAGAGATGTTGCGTTTCCTTGCAGAGATAGGTCCGAAGATCAGCGGGTCGCTGTCTATCTCAGACACGGCCGAGAGTATCTGCGACGCGCTTGTCCCTCGGTTTGCAGACAGATGCCGCATCTTCCTTGAGAAATCTCCGGGAGGCCCAGCCTCCTTCTTCCCCGTAGCCCGCTGGGATGACGAAGGGTTGAGGGCCGCGATGACGGCGCACACTGCAATCACAACCGTTGCATGTCAACAGCCGTTTGCTCCTGTCACCTTTGCCGAATAGTGCGAAATCCATAGGTTTGATTGCGTTCGCATTGGATCAGGATCGTGAATACACCGAGTCAGACGTGATTCTCGCGCAAGATCTCGCGAGCACGGCCGCTCTGGCGTTGCAAAACTGCATTTTGCTTTTTTCGGACCATATGACGCGTTCGGCTCTCGTGCAATCGGAAAAGCTGGCTACGGCAGGACGAATGGCCGCCGCAATTGCACATGAGATCAATAACCCGCTCGAGGCGCTCACTGATTTGCTCTATATTATCGAGCGCTCAAAAGATGCGAACGAATCGATTCACGAGTTAGCGCGTTCTTCTCTGACCGAGGTCACTCGCATCGCTCACATCACGCGTCAGACGCTGGGCTTTTACCGCGACCGCCGAACACCGATGAGTCTGAACCTCGCCCAAAGCGTCTGTGAAACCTTCCAGCTTTACAAAAGGCGATTCGAAGATAAGAAGATCCTCGTCGGAATCCGACTGGACGAGACAGTTCGGATCAACGGCATCAAGGGAGAGATACGACAGGTCATTTCGAATTTGTTAATGAACGCTCTCGAGGCAATGGAATCCGACGGCAAGATAGATATTGCTGTCTTTGCGCAGGAGAATGACGCGGTCCTCCCCATCTCCGATACGGTCCAGATGTAGACGATGAGTTGATCGGGAGGATCTTCGACCCGTTCTTCACGACGAAACAGGGAACGGGGACCGGACCGGGACTTTGGATCACGCAGACGATTGTAGAGAAGCACGGAGGTAAGATCAGGGTCTCCAGCCGACGGGGCGCAAGCGATCATGGAACATCATTTGAACTCAGGTTCGCGAGATCGTAACGACGCTGTTCTCGGCTTAGGCTCCGTGTGGTCAATGTGACCATTTTGTGACCATCCGACCAAAATCGGGTCTCACAGGACCTCACGGAACAGCAACCTAATAAAACCCAGGTTCTGTAAATCCGTGTTTTTCCAAGGAAGCCGGGGGGGTGCCGAGGGGGACTCAAAATCCACCGACCTGCGATTCGTGGGGGGCGACACTCCCGGCACCAATAACTGTTGAACTCCTGCGAACTTGTTGAGTTCGTGCGAAATCGATGGGAATTCAAACGGTCTAACGGCTCTAATGAATTGCACTTCAAAGGGTTACGTGGGCGAGCCAATGTGAGAAATCAAAGACCTTACGAGGGGCCTACAATTTCGGGGTAACTTCTGTATTGCCGACCACACGTCCCTAACGGTCGATGAGCGCGTTGCCCTGTTCTCGCCAGTGAGATTTGGAATACAACGGGATGGTTGAACAATCAGTTCAGAATGATCTTGCGCGCATCTCCGTCGGGGTCATCCACCATGCGGCACTCGTTGTCCCAGACCATAGTTCTGTTCGTTTCAGGGTTGGTGGGCTGCCAGGTTAGTCCCGGTATGCTTGGTTTGCCCGTTGTAGCAAACGTTGCCCATGACGAGGCCATCTTCTTAGCGAGCGCTTGCGCTTCTGGTGTGTTGCCTGTCCCTTGTTCGCACCGCTTGGTGTTGTCGAAGCAAAACTGGAGTTCGGCCGTGTGCCACGCGCCCGGCACGCCGTCGAGAATGGGCGTTTGCCAGGTGAAGTAATAGGCGTAAGCTGGGGCGGCGTTGAGGTCGTGTTTCAACTTGGCCATCTTCACGACATTGTTCCGCATGGAAAGCCCGTTCAATCCGCCGGAGCCGCCGCACATATACGACAGGGTCTGGATTTTTTTCTGCGGGTATGCCTTCTTGAGTGTGGCGATGATTGCCGTTGCCTTCTCGTCGCTGTAGGCTTTGGCAAGGTTGGCATGCCATTGTTCTTCGGTGGGGTGTGAGGACATGCGATTGCCTTCTTCGCTAACGGAACCGACCAGCATCGGGACGTTCTTCGAGACATCCGGAGCGGCATCGAAGAAAGACCTCATGTTAATCACTTTGCCGTCCACGCATGGCGACCAACCAACGCGGGGGTGACCAGGAGCTCCCGGTCCTAAGAAGGCCGGTCCTGGCGGGTTAATCTTGGCGACGGCTGCGTTGCCGGCTGCGTTGAGCTTCGCCCAGTCCATCTTCTGCAGAGATGCGATGTCGTTCGGCGCGAGGCCGAGGTCTTTCATCATTACCTGCGCGACTTCTCGCTGCTGCTCCTTAGTGGGAATATTGCCGCCGCCGCCGGATTGTGCGGACGCACGATGGAAGAGGCCTACGGCGGAGGGCATGCCCATCAGGGTGGTCACCTTCGAGCCGCCACCAGACTGGCCGTAGATCATCACCCGATCCGGATCGCCGCCAAAGTTTTCGATGTTGTTATGGACCCACTGCAGCGCCGCTATGAGGTCTGTCATGCCGACGTTGACGGAGTCTTCATACGCCGAGCCCCCGATTTCGGAAACATCGAAGAAGCCGAGAATGTTGAGCCGATGGTTGACGGAGACCTGCACGACATCATGGTGGCGTGCCATCTGCGCACCCTCGTGCGAGGGCAGTTCATAGGAAGAACCAAAGCTGAACCCTCCGCCGTGCATATAGAACATCACGGGACGCTTCCCGGTCAGGCTCGGCGTCCAGATGTTGAGCTTAAGCATGTCCTCGCTCTGCCAGCCGTCGTCCCAATCCTGGATGAAGGTTTGCTCGGAGCTTGTCCACGTGTGGAGGTTCTGCGGGCAATTTGCTCCGTACACGAGCGCCATATATTCATCCGTCCACGGCGTGGGCGGCTTCGCCGGAAGCCAACGATTCTCACCGGCGGTGGTCTGACCGTAGGGCACACCCTTGAACGTAAGAACTCCGCCGTCCAAGAATCCGCGGACCTTCCCATATTGAGTCTTAGCAATTGCCGAGCGCGGCGTGGACACATTGCCCGGTTGCTGGTGGGCACCCGTCTTGATGCTGTCGGAAGCGAGTGCGGAGTTAGCCGTCGCGACGCTGAAGCCTGCCGTCGCTGACAGAAAGAGCGCCTCTCGACGGGTGAGAACGGTGCGTTTTGCGGATGCCATTCGATTCGTCTCCTTTGGGTATTGCTTGCAGAGGCACAGCACGCGGGCCTCTAAACTTGCGCGCAGGGTGTGTGCGGGTCTCAGTGGATTTCGGATACCGGGAATTGGTAGATGTTGATGCTGATGGGAGCGATTGAAACGCTCTGAAGGTTTGGGCTCACAGAATGTTCCGTCACGGCAACCCCGGGTGTTTGGCCCACACGGTTTGCAGCGTCAACGGAGTTTGCGGTGAGTTGCCACGCTTTACCTGCTGCGTTCGCCCGCACGCCCGAGATGCCAAGATCGAACTGCTGCGGAGATTCGGTCGCATTCACAACCGAAAGGATCAAATATTTGCGGTCCGGGCTGAGAGCTGCCACCATATCCAAGGGGTACGTCGGACTTCCTGAGGTCTTGTCCGGTTGATCGCCGATAGCAGGATACTTGGGAGCCGGCTGCGGTGAATTTCCTGAAAGCTCCACAGGGATCGCGCCTACGAAGTGATCCGCATAGAGCTTGAACACCAGGCCGGTGGTGCTGAATGTCGACGCAGTGCGGTTGATGTCCAGCATGGAGAGGCCGGTGGTGTGAGCAGCCATGGTGAGGAAGTCTGTGTGCCGGAGCATCTCGTTGAAAATCAGCCCGTATGCGAGCCCTAATTTGAGGCTCGAACTTCGATTGAAGCCGCCACCAAAGTAGGCGTACTCGTCGATTGACAGGAAGATATTCTTCTCCTTCATCACCGGAAAGCGCTGCTCATATCCTTCCCACTCTTCTGCTTTTTTCAGGACGACGTTTGCACCGTATCGCGCAGACTCGAGCAACGTCTGATCGACCTTCACATAGGCTTCTTCGTTAGAGGCGTCGGGCGGAAGCTTCTTTGCCTTCTCCATATCGAAACGTCTGCCGGGCTGTGCGTACCAGTGTTCGGCTATGCCATCAAAGTTTCCCAAGCAGTGTGCGAGAAAATTACCAGTCCAGTCCACATCTGTTCCGTAGAGAGATTTGAGACTCCCGTCGTAGTTTGTGCGTTCCGCGCCTCGGAGGCCGTCCTCCTGCAGCATGCGTCCTGAGGCAATGAGAATGATGGAGGGATCTACGGCGCGCATCGCCTTGGCGAACTCGTTGTGCTTGAGCATGAAGTACTTGGTATCGGTGCGACCGAGTTGCCATGAACCCCAAGGTTCATTGCCGATATTCCAGAACTTTACGTGGTAGGGCTCAGGGTGCCCGTTCCGCGCGCGCATCGCGCCCATGTGGGTATCGGCCGACCCATTCATGTACTCGACCTCTTCGGCAGCGGAGTGCGAATCGCCGAAGCCCGCATTGACGCTGATGTAGGGCTCCACGTGAATCAGCCTGCACAGCGTCATGAACTCGTCCAGTCCGAGATCGTTGGACTGCATTGCATTCCAGGCATAGTCGAAGTCAGGTGGACGTTTATCGCGATCGCCGATCGTGTGATACCAGATAAGCCCAGACGTATAGTTGCCGCCGTAACGCCAGAAGCCCATGTTGATCTGCTTCAGCAGGGCGATGGTGTCGGGACGAAACCCCTCCACGTTGTTAGCCGGCATGAGCGAAACGGTACCAATGTGGAAGTCGCCAGTTCCTGTCCCTGTGATCTCGAGAGCCGCATCAGAGGAGTCTGCCGGAGCGGTGAAGCTGAGTGGAAACCTCTTGTATGTTTGCGGAACTGCGTTCAGCGCAATCAACTGGCGATCACTCGACGCGTTACCCCATACAAGAGCAACTTTGATGTGGGCGCCTGGAGTGCCACGAAGAATGATATGACCGATGTACTTCTTCCCCTTTTCGAGCGTGATCCCGGATTGGCGGATACCGTGTGCCGTAGAAGGATCCAGCGCAATGCGCGGACTTTGATCTCCAACGAACGGCTTCTGCTTATCCATGCTGATTGCTTCATCGGGTCCGGCAGGGCGCCACCTGCGAGGCTGCGGTCCTCTAGGAGGACCACCACCAGGCTGCTGAACCGGGGACTCGGGTGCTGCAGACGAGATGGGAAAGTAGAACTTGCGATCATCGAGCAACTCCGACCAGAGTCCGCGATACATGGTGTCGCGGATGTGTTCGATGAACATGCCGTACTCATACTTCGACACGGGAGGCATGGTTTTTTGCGTATCGACCGTCACCATGATCCTGCCTGGAGCCGCCGGCTCCGTTTGCGCTGAAATGACGACGGTCGAACCGAGCAAGAGCGCCGCAGCAAGTACTTTCATTTATCTCTCCGGTCTGAAGGTTTCTAAAAGTCTGTTGGGTTTGCTGGCACCTCGGACCCCGCGTGATCGTAAAGTCACACAACTGTTCGCGGGTCAATCCTCCAGCTGCGCTCGGAAGCAGGATCGGCGAGGGGGCCCGGAACTCTGGTGTCTCCAGTGGTTTTGCCAAAGATGTCGATATCAATGTGATCAAACACTCTCACCTGTGCCAGATTCTGATTAGTGTTGACGGTCAATTCAAGGCGATCAGGGTCAAAGCCTATCTGCATGTCGCTCACAGATCCGTTGTTATCCCAGCCGTGTGAGTCACGCCAGGCCGGCAGATCGAGCCATTGCTTGGTATCCCCGTCGAAGAAGCCGAGAAAGTCTTTCGGCATATCGACGTAGAGGTTACCGTCTGCTTTGTTGCGCTTGTTAAGGAAGACGATGGCTGATTTGCCGCATCGCGCAAAGATGTTGTTGTAGATTTCATTGTCCTCTGCGAGCCCGCTATCTGCGCGGTCGGGCCGCACGATGGCAAAGACGCCGGAGTTGTCGCAGCGCCCGATGAGGTTTTGCGCGATCATCACATGGTCGCTGGCGTTGATGAATACGCCTGAGCCGGCGCAGCCTCTCTGGCCGGGGGTTCCCGGCTCTGCGTTGCGAACATCCCAGATGATGTTGTCATCGATCAGGTTCGGCTGACGGTTCATCTCCATGTGCACGGCCGCGCTCACCGTCAGGACGTCCGCAAATACATTTCGCGTGATGCGGCAGTTGGTGTTGCGGCTGTCAAACCAGACAGCATTCGCGTGCCGTATGTGGCGGACCACATTCTGGCGGAAGAGCATATTGCGAGCGCCATGGAATTTGGCTCCGGCGGCCTCCCATTCGCGTTCGGCGTCGGCCCAGCCGCACCATTCGATCAAGTTATCCTCGACAACTGTCTCGCGAGTCTGCATGCCCGCCATGCCTTCCACGCCGCAGTAGCGAACCGTGTTTCCGCGAACGATATGAGATTGCCCTGCCTGTGGAGTAAAGCCGCCGTTCCAGTCGCCGTTGCCGATGTCCAGGCCAACACCGTTCGCCCACTCGATGGTATTGCCCTCGATGATCCAGTGATTGCCGCCCGAGGTAGAAACGAGCCCGCGCTGCGGGACAGGGTAGCCGTTCCCGGCGTGCTGAAACGTGATTCCTTTTATGCGAATGTAGGCGAGGCCCTTCTCGAGCGGGGCAAACACTTGCTCGCGAATGGTGACCTCGATCGTGTGCTCGGCAGGAGCGCCGGTGGGCAAGCGCACCTGTATAGCTTGTCCCGAGTTGTCGACCCAGAATCTGCCCTCAGGAGTGCCACCGATCTCCTGCATGATCGGGCCGCCGCGCTTTCGAGCGGGGAGACCAGTGAGTGGCTCTGGCTGGTCTGGAGGTGGCGGCCCCGGCAGTTGGGGACTCGCAAGTTCGCGGAGTTGTTCCACCGGCTCCAGCGGCTTGCCATCCACAAAGACCAATCCGCGGCGCCGGAAATACGGTCCCATGTCCACGGCTTTGGTGTCGAGCCAAGAGCGATCGGCCGGCGCGCTCGCGAGCGCGAACGGATTGTAAGCATCGGGGAACATCGCCGCGGTCAATTCGTGTTGCCACGTAATCACCGATGGCCCGGCAGGAGCCTCGGCCGTCGGCATGCGGCGGAACATCGAAACCGACTTCTGCTGCCAGCCTTGCTTCAGAACTTCGGAGCCTTTGATGATGACGTTCGCCCCTGGCGCAGCCTCGTAGCTGATCATCCGGGTCGGCCCGGTCCCACCGCGCAGCGGTCGCACACACTCGCGGTAGACACCGGAGGCGATGACGACGCGTTCGCCGGGCTGAAGCACCTGGGTGGCCTTGTTTATAGTGCGGAACGGTCGCTCGCGAGTGCCGGGACTGCTGTCGTCGCCTTCAGCAGAATTGTTATCGACGTAATAGGTCTTAGAAAACGTCAGCGGGTGTTCCCAGGAGGCATAATCGGTACCGTCCGGCAGGCGCGAGTTTGTGGAGATCGCTTCCGAACTCACTTCCCCTGAGACGACAGAACCTCGAAGCCCACTGCTACCCAGACCGATGACTGCGCCTACGCCTGCTGCATACTGCAGGAAGCGGCGACGGTTGACTCTTTCTGGCTGAACGTGATCGCTTGATGAATCTACGTCGGAGAGGGGCCGGTTTGTTGCTGATTTCATAAGAGTCAATGTCGACTTGACGAATTTAGCGCAATAGGGAATTCAATCTTGATTCGTAGCTGCAAGATTTGCCGGAAGAATTCGAGAGCTTGAGGCGGTTCGAGGTCATTGAATTGCAGCGTGGTGTTCACTGGCGCTCCGCTGTCAAACTTTCCGATAAGTTCTAAGACACAAGGTTGCTGATCCGGCCAGAGGATGTGATGCCTCCGGCCGGTTCCGATCTAGAACTGATACTTTGCTGCGAGTTGCAACTGCCGCAGAGTACCCGCACTGGTGATGCGTCCGAACGTCGACGAGTTCAGGGTGTAACTCGCCCCAGCAAAGCCCCAGTTCGGGTGATTCAGAGCGTTGAAAGCTTCGAACCGGATCGAGAGCTGATGCTTCTCGTTGTACGGCATCGCGAACTGCTTATGCAGCGCCGCATCGAGGTTTGTATAGCCAGGGCCGATAAGGCTGCCACGTTGCAATGTTCCGAAGAAACCAGCAGGGGCGTTTTGGTAAGCAGCTTTATTGATCCAGGTGCTGAGCGTTCTGGCGCTTCCCTGGAGGTAAGGGCTGACCCCGGTTGGATTCGGCCGATCGAAGTTACCGAAAGGTGAAGCGATACTCGCGTTATCGAACCCGTCGATTGGAGTGTAGACATTACCGGTCTGGTGGGTGAATGTACCGCCCACCTGCCAGCCTCCGATGACCGCGTCGAGCAGTTTGTTATTGATCGGGACCAGCTTGCCCGGTCCGATAGGCAGCTCGTACAGTGCCGAGCCGACGACGCGATTCCTCGTGTCGAAGGCAGACAGACCGTACTCGCACGGGACGCAGTAGGCGTTCTGCGGATAAAGGTTGTCATTTCCCTGGTTTCGAATTCCGCTTGTATCGTCGAGAGATTTGGAATAGGTGTAGGAGGCGATGACGTTGAGTCCGTGGCTAAAGCGTCGGGTCACCTTCACTGAAGCGGCGTGGTAGTTGCCTGTGCCTTCGTCATGAACGAACTGAATGCCTCCCGTGTTTGCGAACGGCGTCCGGGAAGCGACCGAACTCGAGGTCCCGTTGCCGATATATCCATACGGAGTTGCTTGGTTTGCATTCAGGAACCCATAAAGGTGCCGACTTAAAGCGCCCTGATAACCGAGTTCGAAGGACCAATCCGCGCCAACCTGTTGCTGGATATTCAACAAATACTGCTGGGCGTAGCTGGTTCTGTGACTCACTGCGTTTGCAAAAGCTGTGCTAGGGCCAAGGTTGGAGATCGAGCCACCACCCGCGCCGGGCGTTGCATTGTCCCAGGTCAGGCTGGAACTTCCGTACGGCGCTGTGGCGTTAGTGTTGGTGTAGGTCACGCGTCCGGCAGCGTTACGGGACATGTCGAAATACGCGTTTCCGATGTCCTGCGTATAGAAGATGCCGTAGCCCGCCCGCACCACCATCTTGGGATTGGGCGAGTAGGAGATGCCGAACCGAGGAGCAAAATTGTTGTACGGAGTATTTAGTAGCGGGCCATTGGGCATGATGCCGTTGCTGCAAACAGGAGGGGGGCCAAGTGGCGTGGTCCATCTGATCGAGAGGCCGTCATACACATGGTCAGGAGTGCAGGTGCCCTGGCGCACATAAAACGGCCATTGGCTTTGCGGGTATGTGGTGTTCGTGTCGCCCAACTTAGGCATTACCTGAAGCTTTATGTTGAAGGTGGTGCCATACGTGTTGTCCCATGGAGGCGTCAGCTCATATCTGAGGCCTGCGGAAACTGTTACGTTGGGCAAAAATTTGTAAGTATCATCGACATATCCGACTTCGACGTTGCGCACGTAATTCGCATTCGCTACAGCTACCGCGACTGCTGACGAATTAAGATTCCCAAGCAGCAAGTCGGCAAGCGCGTCACCGCCGGACAGGCCGGTGCCAGTACGGAACGCCGTAGCAATGGGCTGCTCAGTGAATAGTCCGCGCGAGAACTGATTGCCAAGTTGGTTGAAGGTTTGCCTGTTGTATTCAAAACCAAGTCGCAGAGAATGCTTGCCCTTTTGCCATGAGAAGTTGTCGACGATCTGCCAGGTGGGATCTGTCACTACGTATGGACCGTCCCCACCGATGTCTCCAAAATTGCTCCAGATATTTTTTGTGGTGCCCGCGGGCCCAGAGGCGAAGCCCATCGACGGAATACCCCAAGTCGCGGGATCACCACCGCTCAGACCAGGAATCCCGACTTCAGTGACGACGTCATGAACGAATGCCGACAACAAGCCATTTGAGTTGTAGAAGTAGGTGTAGCCGAACCGCGCTTCATTGACGATGTGCGGGGTTGCCGTCCAGGTATTTGAACCCATGTATTGGTAGTAGTTCGTGACCGTCTTGCTGCCTGCTCCCAACAGTCCAGTTGCTGAAAGTGCTTCGTTGCCGGAGCTGTAGCGGAACGAATACTGCATCTTTTGCGACTGAACGTAGTCTCCACGGACGGTGAGGCTTTGCCGGTCCTGGGGGGATGAAGTGCTGTACGAATAGTTATTGTTTACGGAGCAGCTGGATCCGCTACAGGTGTATGTCGGCGCGTTCGGCGCTGTTCCGAGATACTTTAGGAGCCTCGTGGAGACCGCGCTGATTCGGTTCGAAGGGATGGTGTTGTTCGGAAACGGCTTGTTGTTGGTCGGATCATAGATTGTGATTGGGTGGACGCCGGTGGCGTCCTGAAAGCTGTAGCCCTGGAAGTTCCCCGCGACCATAGCAGCGGTCGGCACGACGGCCTGGCCCTGACCGATTTGCCGGATGTGTCTCCACTCGTCGTCGACCATGAAGAAGAACTTGTCTCTGCCATCAAAAACTTTGGGAATTCTGATGGGGCCATCCAACTCGAATCCGAAGTCGTTCCATTTGAAAGGGAACACCGCAGGCGGGGTCGTCTGGTAGGGAAAGAAGTAAGGCTTGGCATCCACGTAATTGTTCCGAATGTACTCATAAGCAGAACCGTGGAACGTGTTCGTGCCAGTTTTGCTCAGGACGTTGACTTGCGATGCCTCATGGCCGTACTCCGCCGAATACACACCGGTTTGTACCTTGAACTCCTGAATGCCATCGAGAGAAGGTAGACCGACATAGGTGTTGAAGTCAGGATCGGTATTATTGACTCCGTCCAACGTGTAGTAGTCGAACATGATGCGTTGGCCGCCAACCGCGATCGACTGGGCGGCGCGATCACCACCCAAACGCGAATTTGCCTGGCCTGAGAGTGGCGAAAGCGTGTTGACGTTTGACGAAAGTGCGACGAGGCTCAGGTAGTTCCTGCTATTCAGAGGCAGTTCATTAATTTGGGCATTCTCGATCACTGTTCCCGTGGAAGCATTCTCTGACTGAAGCAGCGCACCAGTTGCAGTCACCTCGACAGACTCGGAGACTGCCCCGACTTGCAGGGTGAAGTTAAGCCGCACGCCCTGGTCGATCTGCACGTCGAACGTTTCACTCCGGACCACCTTGAATCCTTCGTGCTTGACTTGGAGGGAATACTTACCCGGCGGCACTTCCGTAAAGGTGTAGTCGCCAGATTGGGTTGATTTCGTCGTGCGCACCGCTCCTGTGGCCACTTGAGTGAGCGTGACATCGGTGTCGGGGAGATTGGCTCCGCTGGGGTCAATAAGATGGCCAGAAATAGATCCTGCTGTTTGAGCCCGTAGGGTAGGGCTGTGGAAGAATGCGAGCAGAAGCGCGATGGTGTAGAGGAAGCGTCGAATGAGACGCGGACGGCTCAGAATTTCGCGTGACTGGCTGGAACTAAGGCAGAGAAAGCGAGATACCGCATTGACCTCGGAAGTTTGTTTCATGGAAAGAAAGCCTCCGGCCCCGTGAGTGAGGGCTACTTTATTTGCCGGGGACTATAAATACACGAGAGAGACGACGTCAATCCTTCGCATACTTATTTCGTATGCAAATCCGATTCATCGAATCGAAAGATGATTGTCATCCATTTTCTCGATATATGCGGGTAGCGAAGATCGTCGTCAGAATGTCTGCTAAATGTGCTGAAGTTCGAGGTTCATTCCCAGCAGTTCAGCGAGCACGAGCAGCTCCTGGCTGCTGGTGCTCGGATCGGTGCACATGACATTGAGCCGAACTTGCCTTTCGCTTCCCATGGTCATGCGCAGCGAGATAAGTTCTCCGGAATCCAGCGCATCTTGGATTCGATACGCTGGAAGCCATCCAAAGCAAAATCCGCAGCGTACTGCATCGATTGCCGCTTCGATGGTTCCGACTGCCAAATGACGTTGGGTAACCGCGAGCGGCTGTCGCTTATCGCTTCCAGCGCTTGCTCCCTCAATGTTTATAAGCGTGTGTCCGAGCATATCTGCGCGGGAAACCTGCCGCTTCAGCTGGTGAAGCGGGTGGTCCCACCGTGCCACAGCGATCATGCGGATCTCCGATATGGGGTAGACGAAATATTCGCGTGAAACTATTCCGGAGATGCAAAGATGAGCGTTGTGCGCCGAGAACTCTACGTCGGGCGCGATGAGAGCTGCCTGCCGGAGTTTGAAATGAACGTGCGGGAATCGGCGACCGAATTCGGCCAGTGCGGCAAAAAGACGATCGTTCGGAAAGAGCGAATCCACCGATAATCTGATCTCCGATTCGCCACCCGCGGCCAGGGATTGAGCTCTTTGCTCAAGCTGTTCGAAGCCGGTGAGATGCGGCTCCGCTTGTGCGAGAAGTACGCGACCAAATTCGGTCAGCGAGGCCTTTCTGCCCGTCAACGTAAAAAGCTGAATACCGAGCTTCTCCTGCAGTTTGGCAATCGTGTAGCTGATCGTGGACTGAGAGCGGTTCAAGTGTCGAGCCGCCGCGGCATACCCTCCAAGCCGCACCACCGCACGGACGACATCCCATTCATCAAGGGTGCTATTCATATACAAGCGAGATTATCGGCTATAGAGCAGTCTCTGGTCGAACCCTCTCCGCAGCGGTGTGCGACACTAGTCTGCCCCGCGAGCCGTCGTCCGGATGGCGTATAGGGATGTACGCGCGCCAATGTACAGAGTGCGACGGTCTGCACCTCCGAAGGCCAGCGAACCGGGGCGCTCTGGAATTTCGACAACGCCCCGGGCCTTACCGCTAGGCGAGTAAACGAACAATTGTGCTCCAGCTACATATACGTTCCCGGCCGTATCTTTCACGACCGATGTCCCGCTGCGAGCTATGACAGGGATCGCACTCAGCTGGCTCAATGAATCAAGAGTGAATCGATATACCTTATCGTCTTCTTCACTTACGCCGTAGCCCGATGTACCAACGCGGAACGCACCGAGCTGGACAGCCTGCAACAGACCCTTCCAGCTTCCTCCCGCCATGATGGCCGTGCTGGTACCGGGCGCATAAAAGAAGCTCCGCGGTTCATTTTCCACGGCAGCACTGATTGCCATATTGCTACGTGGGGCGTAAACAAATCCTTTGTGCTCCAAAATCCGCTGCAGACTGGCCACATCATTGTGGAATCCCGTCGGCAGTAACAATGTAGTATCCGGGCGAGGACCCTCGCCACTCAGCTTCTGCGTTGAACCATCACGCGTGGATATCGCATAGACTGACTTGCTCGAGTCGATCGCCAGAAGTTGGCCGTTGCCGGCGTAGCCAAGAGTAACGGGAGAATCAACCGCGCCCGATACCAGTTCTGCAGAGTTATTCCGTTCGTTCCATCGCAGGATTCGGTGCGTCACAGCGTCCGTAAAGAAGATCTGTCCCTGGTTATCCACCGCTAGGCCTGCCACGTTACTGAATGCGTCTGCGTCTGTAAGCCTTTGGAGTGATGCATGCGACTCAAAGACCGCCGGGAGGGGAAGGGGATCGCCGGATTTAGTTGCGTCATTGAGCACGAAGGTAGTGAAGTCGTGCGTGCGTACCGCAACATTCCGACTCGTATCGACAACGCTGTTGTCGAAGGCCAGGCGAGTCATGCTGAAGTTGTGCATGTTGGCGAATCGGATATTCTCAGCGTGCGTTGCCTCCACTGCGGCGAGGTGAGGCAATACGTTGCGAGAGACTCGATAGTCAAACAGGTTGGCAAAAGTTATATTGCTCGAATCGGATAGCTCTATCGGCGTAGCATCTGCGCCGTTCGGATTCTCTTCCTCCGTCTGCAAGGCATAGATGGTCCAGTTCGATGCGTGCCGAAGCTCGACCTCGTTGTGCATGTGATGCTCGCACGAAATTTGGTACGCGACCGATGCTATCTGCGTATTTTCCACGCGAAGACCGACAATGGCAGTTGTGTCGGCTGTCCAAATGTCCCGGAAGATTCCGCCTCCACCCTGAACCCAAAGGCTTGGATACTGTGATGCACGCGTGTCCGGCCTCTTGACGCCAAATTGAGGCCTCTGATATTTCGGCCCGACTGTCGACGAAGGCCTAATCCCAATGGGGAAATTCACATCCTGAATGAGCGAACTCGCTCCTGCATGCCAGACCACACCGGCCGCTCGAGGTGCGGAGTACCCGGTATACACACCGATGCCCGTAAGTATCTCGTGGCCACCTGCAGAAGACTCAATCACCGGGACTGCGGCGCCAGAGCCGCTGAAGTTAGGATCGTCATCCTTGACGACGAGAACTGTTGTGGCTGGGGATAGCCCGATCAGAATCGAATCTGGTTTCAAATGCAGCGTAGCGCGCACCCTGTACAGACCCATCGGGAAGTACAGGACCCGGTGAGTGTCAATTGCATGCTGCAGAGCTTCGGTGTCGTCGGTATCTCCGTCGCCGGTGACTCCAAGTTCTCGGACACTGGTCCACTGAGAAACATCTGGAAGCGCTGGTATATCCGTTGCAATCGGGTCGGGGTCCCGCGACAGTTTCCGTTCGAGATGATGCAAAGCGATTTGGCCTTCTCGGCCATTCGCATCAATGTCCTGGCCGACCGTGAGCCGCCTTTCAAGGAACCAGTCGGACGGACTGGCGATTGGAGAGAAACCTTCGACATTGTCATGTGTAGCCCGCAGAAGATGGCCGACATGGGAGCAGCGGATGTTGTCGAGTGTTACCTGGTGATGTTGGCTGGTGGTATCCCCCAGCACGACACCAACAGCGACATCTCTTAACAGGAGGTCACGCCCGTAGAGTTGCTCGCGCGTGTCAGGCGGAATCTCCACTGCAACCGGCGCATGCTCAATGCGGTCGCGGATCAGAGTCATGCCGACCTCCTCCGTATGGATGGCGGCGATGCGCTGGCCGCTCAGGCGCGAATCCATCAGTAGAAATTGCCAAGCCGGTGCGGTTCGCACAGAAATGATCCCGTAATCTCCTCCTTCGATCTCGAGTGAGTCTGCCTGATTGCCAACATCTTCCAGTGCCGCGCGTCCTTGCCCCACCGCGAAGTGTATGTGAGAGAGGAATGAATGCTGCGCGACGTGAAAGCGGATACAGATCGCCGCTGGATTCCCGTTGCCTATCTCAAAATCCACGTTGCTGATGCCGCTGTAAAACGTGAATTCGTTCGCATCCACAATCTCTTGGCCCACAGCCGGCTTGCGGGAAGCAAACTGGAGCATGTACCGTCCAGTACCTAAGAAGCCGTGGCCGCTCTGGTATCCGGGCGTATTTGGAGCCAGTGAAATCACTGGGCGCTCGCGGCCATAACCAATCAAACGGATGCCTGACCATAGGTAGATGGTCTTACTGATTCGATATCGACCGCTTGGTAGGAAAATGAGTCCCTGTCCGGTGGTTTCGGCGACGCGGTCGATCGCGGACTGCAGGGCAACGGTATCGTCTGCAACGCCGTCCCCATGCAGCCCTGCGGAAGCGTCCGCTACGATGGCAAGTGGATCTGGTGGACGCTGAGTGTAGATTGACTCCGCGCACGCTGGCGCGGCGAGAAGGATCAGCAAAGCAAGACGCAAATCTTTCAAGCGTGTGACACCCCTACCTTAAGAGTCGCGCGGTCTTCGCATCTGGTTGTCTCGACCGTGGCTAAACACATTCGAGTCGTGGTCGGAGGAAATCAATTCAGAAGTTGAGCGGCTGCTATACCTATTCAGGTAAAGCGTACTGCCCATCGATGTGGAAGTCGCCGGTCGCGGATGGCGCGCCTGTATCAGGCTGTCCTCCCCCGATGCTGATCGTGTAATCGCCCTGAGCGATGATCGGATTGCCATCCTCCGTGACCATGCCGAGGTCGCGCTGGCTAAGGTTGAAATGTACTTTCTGGCTCGCGCCGGAGTCCAGATGAATGCGTTGGAATCCGCGAAGGGCAACCCGCGGAGCTCCTTTGACCGATGGGAACTTCAGATAGAGCTGGACAACCTCGTCGCCGGCGAGCTGGCCGCTGTTGGTGACAGTCACATCGGCGTCCACAGGCTGCCCGGCCGCGATCGGCGTGGCGGGAACGCTGAGATCGCTATACGAGAACTTCGTGTAGCTGAGTCCGTATCCGAACGGGTAGAGCGGCTTGCCCGTGAAATAGCGGTAGGTACGGTTCGCCATCCCGTAGTCTTCGAAATTGGGCAGTTGGTCTACACCCTTGTAGAAGGTGACGGGCAGCCGGCCCGCAGGATTGTTTTTTCCGCTCAGGGTCTCGGCAACAGCGGCGCCGCCTTCTTCGCCGGGATACCATGCCTCGAGCACGGCGTTGGCATGATCATTGATCCAGTTGACCGCGAGCGCGCTTCCGTTCATCAGGACGACGGCGAGCGGTTTGCCCGTGGCCGCGACAGCCTCAACGAGATCTTCCTCGGGCTGTGGCAGATCGATGCTGGTGCGGTCTCCGCCAAGGAAGCCAGGCTCGCTCACGGGCATCTCTTCACCCTCAAGCTGGCTGGTTATTCCCACCACCGCGATGACAGCATCGGCATTCTTCGCAGCCGCGATTGCTTCAGGCGAGACCGAATTGTTCACCTTCTCCCAGATGAGTTCCGCGTGGGCCTTGCCATTCTGTGTGCCGTAGACGATTTCGATCGCAGCCTTGCGGACCTTTAGGAGGTGAACGCGGCCCATCACCGGCGCAGGTTCGCGGCCGCCGAATGACATGGCTACCTGCTTGCCATCGACGGCGATTCTGGCGAACCCCTGCGCGCGGACGCCCAGGAGGAAGTCACCTGACTCTGTCGGAGTAAGGAATCCAGACCACTGCACACCGAAGGTTTTTCTGCCTGCGACTTCCTTGGGGAGATCGCCTTGTGTCAGGTTTACATTGGCCTCGGTGCGCGTGAGCAAGGGCTTGCTCTTCTCGTCAGGCCCTCTGCGGCCTTCGCCGTACTCGGCCTTCATGCCAGGCTTGCCGTCCGGCGTCGTTAAGAGCGCAGCGGGAACCGACGTTCCATCTGCGCGGAGGAACTGCGTCCCGGGAACGAAGGTGATCGTGGCGTTCGGAAACTCGGCATGAAGGCCATCGAGGATCGACACAATATGAGTTGGCTGACCAGCATAGTTTCCGATGAGCGGCCGTGTCTGATCGGCGAGCGGACCGACGACGGCGATGCGCCGGACTTCCGGCTTGAGAGGAAGCATGCCGTCGTTCTTGAGCAGCACCATCGACTCGTTGGCCAGCTTGCGAGCATGGGCGCGGTGCTCAGGGCTGTCGAGTTCCTTCTCATCGATCTTTGTGTAGGGAACCATGTCGGGGGGATCGAACATGCCGAGCTTGATGCGCGCCGTGAAGAGGCGAATCAAAGCGGTATCGAGAGCGCTCTCGGGCAGGTAGCCCTGTTGAACGGCGTCGATGTAGGCCTTGTCGACAGGTTCCCCGAAGCGCGAGGTGAACGTGACGCACTCGTTATCCATGCCGCGGAGGACGGAGATCGCTGCACCCTGCGCCTGCGTTGGGCGATAGCGGTGGTTCGCCGCGACGTCCCTGACGGCATCGCAGTCGGAGACGACGTATCCATGGAATCCCCACTTGCCGCGCAACTGGTCCTGCAGAAGGTATTGATTGGCGCAGGCCGGTTGGCCGTTGATCGCGTTGTAAGCACACATCACTGAGCCGGCTTTGCCTTCAATTACGGCAGCGCGAAACGCCGGCTCGTAGGTATCAACCTCGTCGTGCTTGCTAACGTCTACGTCAGCGAAGTGGCGCGTCGGCTCCGGTCCGCTGTGAACCGCAAAGTGTTTCGGGGTCGCAATCGCGAGGTAGTACTTCGGGTCGTCGCCCTGCAATCCGGTCACATAGGCCACGCCCATCCGTGCCGTGAGGAAGGGATCCTCACCGTAGGTCTCCTGCCCTCGCCCCCACCGCGGGTCGCGGAAGATGTTGAGGTTGGGAGACCAGAAGTCGAGGCCTCCCATAATGCCGGTGTGGCCCTCCCGCAAGTTCTGCACGTGTTTGATGCGGCCTTCGATGCCGATCTGTGCTGCCATCGTGTGAATGCCCGGTGCGTCAAAGGTAGCCGCCAGCCCAACCGGCTCCGGGTATTCCGTTACGCCGTCGTTGATGACGCCGTGAAGAGCTTCGCTCCACCATTGGTACGCGGGAATCTTCAGCCGCGGCACCGCAGCAGAGTTGTTCTGCATCTCCGATGCCTTCTCCGCAAGAGTCATGCGACCCACCAAATCGATCGCGCGCTGTTCCGGTGAAAGCTGCGGATTCATGTAGGGCAGGTTTGTGGAATCCTGGGCAATTGCATGTTGCTGCATTCCGCTAAAGAAGAGAATCCCCGCGCATGCGAGGACTCGAACCAGAAGGGGCATAGAACGGGTTCTCATCTATTTCTCCAGGGTGGGTTGAGTCAGCTGATCCGCTATCGGCAGCCTTCCGTAAAGCAAAGGTTCTTGCTAAAGAATGGCAGGACATGGTTCTGGAATCGATCGGCCACCGCACTGGTGTGCGTGCCGGAGTAGATCTGAAAGCTGTTTGCAATTCCGTAGTCATCCAGGATCTTGTGCAGCTTGATCGTGTCGAAACGCAAGCCATCCTGGTCGCCGACGTCGAGAGAGATCGCGCGGTACTGCTTCAGGTTTCCGATGTACTGGTCGATGAAGACAAGCGGGGCATTCGCGGTGAACTTTGCGACGATCTCCGGCTGGGGAACGCCGTCCTTGGTAGGAAGGTCGAAGTACAGCGGCGGATTCTTCGGATCAGGCGCCCACGCGGCTGCGTCCGCAAACAGAGCCGAGCCGAATCCTGGCGATTGCGCGGCGAGATCTGCTGGAGACTTGGCCTCGCCCGCTTTTTTCTCGGCGGCCAGAGCACGCTCTTTGGCCTGGTCTGCCGGTCCGGGGCCGCCGCCGGTCATGGGAGACATGCAGCAGGGACTCATGATGTAAAGTGCGCCGAAGACATCCGGATGCTTCATGCCAATACGCGACGCGCCGTAGCCGCCCATGGAGTGGCCAACCAATCCACGGCTCTGCCGGTCTGGGATCGTGCGGTAATGCGCGTCGATATAGGCCACAACGTCGTGGTAGATAAACTTCTCGAAATCGCCAGTGGTTTGCGAACTCGAATACATCGAGCCGAGGAAGACCGTTTTCGAGTCGGGCAGGACGACGATCATCTCTTGCGCGCCCTGTGCGAATGCGCCTTCGATTGTTTGCGGAACGTGGATCTCGTGGCTCCATTGGTCGGCGCCGATGAAAAAACCGTGCAGCGCGTAGACCACGGGATAGCGCCGCTTCGACTCCTTCTGATAGCTCGGTGGAAGGAAGACGATCACGTCGCGATCGACGGCCTCGTTTTCGAGATTGCCCTCAAGCGCAGTGGCATGGATCTTGATGTGCTCAACCGTGACAGGCTTCGCACCAGGAACCAGCGGGGGGACGATGGTCTGTACCTGCGCCGAAAGCAATCCTCCGCATGCGAGGATCGTTACCGTTGCTGCTCCGCAAAGTAAGTTTTTGAGTCTCATGCCACCTTCTCAGCCAGCTGGCTATTGAATGGGATAGGAGTAGATGTTGACACTGAAGGGTCGAACGGTGACGGTGCCTGGCAAGGCACCAAGCTGTTGCTCTTCCACTTCCACTTCAGGCTTCGTTCCGAGTTTGATGGCCGCATCGATTGAGCCCGGAGCCATACGCCAAAGCTCTCCCGCGCCCGCGAGGGCAGCGCCGTGAACCGCAAGCTCGATATTCTGCTCGGAGTTCGAAGGGTTTAGGACGGCGATAGTGAGTGTCCTGCGGTCTGCGCTCAAAGCCGCGCTGATATCGAGCGGATACGTGTCGCTGCCGGGGTTTACTCCCGGCTGGTCTCCGCCGGCGGGAAACACCGGCTTGGGCTGCGGCGAATTTCCCGAGACCTCAACGGGGATCTGTCCGAAGTGATCGCGGTACATCTTGAAGAGCAGACCCGTAGGATTCAGGACGGCTTCTGTGCGGTTGGATGTGAGGGTCGCAGTCGCAAAGGTCAAGGCCGCCATCTTGAAGACGTCCGAGTGACGGAACATCTCATGGAACGCCCATGCATAGGCAGGCACGGTCTTGTAGGAGTTACTGTCCCCGGAAAAATATGCCCACTCGTCAATCGCGATCGGGACTGGCTTTGTTCTTAGAGCGGGTATGAGTTTCAGGTACTCCTCGTAATGCTCATACTTGGCTCTGACCTGGACGGCTGCGGCTCGTTGGAACTCGATGAAGGACAGCGGTGGGTCATTCGGCACCTTTTTCTCAAGCTTGATGTTGGTGTGCACTGTGCCAGACGCGTAGTAGTGCTCGCTGATCATGTCGATGTTGTTCAGGCAACAGAGAATCATCTGGCCCGTCCAGTCCGCGGAGGAGAGGTAATCGGGGACGTACTGTCCGTTCATGCGCCGTGACTGGTCCGCTCCTTCCATGACATCGGGCATCGCGCCCGGCGCTATAAGCGTGATCGTCGGATCAACCTTCTTCATCTCTTTGGCGAACATCCCGTACTTCAGCTCAAACTGCGGGAGTGCCATGGAGCCCATCTGATAGTCGCCCCACGGCTCGTTGCCGATGCCCCAGAGTTTCACGTGGTACGGCGCGGGGTGCCCGTTCTGCGCACGCCACTTACCCATCGGCGTGTTGACTGCACCATTTGTGTATTCGACCAGCTCACGCGCAGACCAGGCGTCGCCGAAACCCGCGTTCACGGTGATATACGGATCGACGCCCAGCAGACGACAGAGGGTAAGGAACTCATCTGTTCCGACATCGTTCGGCTGCAGAGCGTGCCACACGGGATCGAAGATCGGCGGCCGCTTATCGATGTCCCCCACACCGTTACGCCACTCGTATGCGGAGACGAAGTTGCCGCCTGGAAAACGCAGCACGCCGAACCGTAACTGTTTCAGCGCCGCGATCACCTCGGGACGGAAGCCATCGATGTTATCCGCGGGCATCAGGGACACCGCGCCGACATGGAACGAGCCCGTACCCACTCCAGTGATCTCGAGCGTGGCGTCGTCGCTATCGGCCGACGCAACGTAGTGCAGAGGGAACCTTCGATAGGCCAGGCCGAGTGCCCGGATCGTGACGGTCTGACGATCCGCTGCGCCCTTACCCCAGGCGAGCGTGACATTTACAACTGCGCCCGAATTGCCCGCGAGGATGATGCGGCCGGTGTACGCTTTGCCACGTCGAACGGTGATCCCAGCTTGACGGAAGCCGTGTGGCTCATTGCCATCGAGCTTGACAAGCGGCGCGTGATCCCCGGTATACGTACCCTTGGTGTCCATCGTGACCACCCCGTCGCCGCCGATGGGAGACCACCATCGTGTTGGCACGTTGCGGAAGCGCGGATTGCCGGCAGCGTTGCCGATTGCCGGCGGAAGCGTGGGAGTAGCCGTCTGCACGGGATAGAAGAACTTGCGGTCCGCCAACATCTCCGACCAGAGGCCGGTGTTGACGATATCTCCGCCGTGTTCCAAAAACATCCCGTAGAGATATGGGGAGATCGGCGGCCCGGTTTTGGATACATCAATGGTGGCGCGGACGATGAGGGGCTGGGCCTTTGCTCTGGCGGTTAAGAGCAACAAACAAAGCAGAGGCAGTCCCGACAGGAACGAACAACGCATCAGAGCCCGAGGCTTTCTGAACGACGGTGTCATTTGCACATCGCAAATATATCCGCCGACGGCACCGGGCACAATGTAGAAATTGTGCCGCAATGCCAATTGGAGGAATTAGAGCTCACGGAATCGAAGTATGTGAGCCGCAGAAGGAATACATTTTAGGAAAGCCTGCCCGACCCGGGCCTGTCCGCGATACGATCGCCTGTCGGGTT